>ERZ650311.1272-NODE-1272-length-12835-cov-26.097809_pt1 | contig 12835 bp, 11 predicted proteins | sample MGYA00376247_ERZ650311 | MGnify/ENA primary metagenome ERZ650311 (study PRJEB26733, sample SAMN07839324) | wastewater metagenome | biome: small river; feature: stream; material: water | place: USA: North Carolina | collected 2016-07-28 ... | reverse complement strand
CACCCTCGATTTCGCGGGATGCGGTCACCACGTCAAGAGGAATCTCTGGGTCTTGATTGCTCAGGTTGATCGTTGGTGGGATTCTGTTCTCGCGCAGGGCAAGGATCGTGAAAATCGCCTCAACGGCTCCGGCAGCACCTAACAGGTGGCCAGTAGAAGACTTAGTAGCGGTGACAGGGATGTTTCGAAGCAAATCCCCGAATACACGCTTCAGAGCGTTGTATTCGGCTATGTCTCCTACGGGGGTCGAGGTCGCGTGTGCGTTGATGTGCTTTACATCAGCAACGGTTGCGCCCGCCTGGCTCAGAGTGGCTAGCACTGCACGCGCTGCTCCAGAGCCCTCAGGGTCAGGTGCGGTTATGTGGTAGGCGTCCGAGGTCACGGCGCCACCCGCGAGTTCCGCATAAATTTTTGCACCGCGGGCTAAGGCGTGTTCTTCGGTTTCGAGAACGAGAGAAGCACCACCTTCACCCATGACGAAGCCATCTCTGTCGACATCGTACGGGCGTGAAGCTGAGGCCGGATCTTCGTTCCTTTTGCTAAGGGCATGCATCGCTGCGAAAGCGCTTAGTGGTAGAGCGTGAATCGCAGCCTCGCAACCACCTGCAATAACGATGTCAACCTCGCCGGTTTGAAGACGGTTGTAGGCGTTCGAGATTGCCTCGGTAGAGGATGCGCAAGCAGAGACAGCGGTTCTAACTCCACCGCGAGCAGCAAGGTCCATTCCGATGGCGGCCGCAGGACCGTTTGGCATAAGCATCGGCACAGTCATCGGCAAAACACGTCGTGGGCCACGTTCCTGTAGCGTTTCAAAGGCATCCAGGAGTGTCCAGACACCTCCGATGCCCGTCGAATACTCAACGGCAAAGCGTTCAGGAGTCACTTCTGGCGAACCGGCGTCTGCCCATGCTTCACGCGCCGAGATGAGCGCAAACTGGCTAGATGGATCCAGGCGCTTTATTTCTTGCGGGGTCAATACTTCGTTGGCTGGAACAGCTGCACGCCCAGCGAAAGTGACTGGCACCTCGTACTTAGAGATCCATTCGGCATCAATAGTTCTGATGCCCGACTCTCCAGCCAAGAGTCGTGTCCAAGTTGTGCGAACGTCACCACCGAGCGGGGTTGTAGCGCCCAGCCCGGTGACGACGATCTTCTTGGTCATTGTGTGCTTCTTGGTTCTTTAGGAAGCCGAAACGATGAAGTTGACAGCGTCTGCGACGGTGTTGAGGTTCTTAACTTCTTCGTCTGGAATCTTGACGCCAAAACGGTCTTCACAGTTAACGACGATGGTCATCATCGAGATCGAGTCGATGTCTAGGTCGTTAGTGAAGTGCTTGTCCATCTGAACTGCGTCGGTAGCGATGCCAGTCTCGTCGTTGACGATCTCAGCAAGACCTGCAAGAACGTCTGCTTGCGAGTGTGCCATTTGTTTCTCCTTAGGTTGTGTTACCAGTATCGATTTTAGGGCAGAACCACTACTTGGGCGGCGAAGGCAAGCCCTGCGCCGAACCCGATTTCTAGTGCGTATCCACCCGATTTCACCGCGCCGGTGCGGAGAAGTTCATGCATCGCAAGCGGAACGCTCGCGGCCGAGGTATTGCCGGTGTTGACTATGTCTCTAGCAACCGCGACGGTGTCTGGAAGCGCCAGTTGCTTGACCATCTCGTCAATGATTCGGATGTTGGCCTGGTGAGTGACCAAGGCAGACAGGTCCTTGGCTTCGATGCCAGCAACTTCAAGAGCTTTCTTGGCGACCTTGGCCATTTCCCAGACCGCCCATCGGAAGACCGTTTGCCCTTCTTGGCGAATGGTCGGCCAGGAGCTCTTGCCGTCGCGGAAGTCGAGCAGGCTTGAGGTCATGCTCACAGCACCCCATTGCGAACCGTCGGATCCCCATACTGTTGGGCTAATCCCTGGAAAATCGGACGGGCCAACAATCGCAGCACCGGCACCGTCACCAAGGAGGAAGCTGATCGTGCGGTCGGTCGGGTCAATGATGTCGCTGAGTTTCTCAGCGCCTACGACAAGCACATATTTCGCCACTCCTGAACGCACCAGGGCGTCGGCCTGAGCGATGCCATAGCAATAGCCCGCGCAAGCTGCGGAGATGTCGTATGCAGGGGCAGGGTTCGCACCAACAAGTTCCGCCAGCAAGGTAGCAGCAGAAGGGGTCATGTAAGGATGCGTGATCGTGTTGAACACCACCGCGCCAATTTCCTGCGGGTCAATGCCAGCCTTTTCGATTGCTTCCTTGGATGCTGCAACGGCTAGATCCATCATGCTCGTGTCTTTTCCAGCACGGCGTCGAGTGATGATGCCGGTGCGTTGGCGAATCCACTCGTCTGAAGAATCGATAGGACCCGCGATGTCATCGTTTGTGACGACAAGTTCGCCTCTGGCTGCGCCAAGGGAGTAGATTCTCGAGTATTTGTTGAGTTCGTATTGCTTCAAAACAGGTTTCGACACTTTGTCCTCGGATTCAGTTGCTCAGGAGCGTTTTGGCGGCTTCAAGGTTTTCACGGGTTTTCAGGGCGACAACTTCGGTTCCGACCATACCTCGCTTTGCCAGTCCTGCAAGTGCTCCGCCGGGGGCTAGTTCGACAAGTTGATTGACACCGGCTTCTTGCATCGCGCTCATGCAAAGATCCCAGCGGACGGGGTTTGCTACCTGACCAACCAAAAGCTCAAGTGCCTCGGATCCCGACTTGACCAAACGGCCGTCCTTGTTAGACCAGAGAGCGATTTGCGGGTCTTGCACGTAAAGCGTTGACGCAAAATCAGCAAGGGCATCCACGGCTTCTTGCATGAAAGGTGTGTGAAACGCTCCAGCAACCTGCAACTGCACTACTCGAGCGCCTGCGATGCCGTTGGCTACTAAATCTTGAATCCATTCGGATCGTCCGGCGGCTACGATTTGTCCACCGCCATTGAAGTTGGCTGGGAAAAGTTCCTTCTCTTCGAGCGCCGCCAGCACTTCGTTCTGGTCGCCACCCAAAATAGCGGCCATTGATGTAGCGGTCTTGGCGGCAGCCTTGGCCATCTCTTGGCCACGTTTGACAACGAGGCGCATGGCATCTTCATCGCTTAGCACTCCTGCGATTGCTAGGGCGGCAACCTCACCAACTGAGTGCCCAGCCACGCCGTCCCATGATCCTGGTTCTAGTTCGCGAGACGAAGCGATGCTCGCTGCCACAATTAGCGGCTGCGCAATCGCGGTGTCGCGGATGGTGTCGGCGTCACTGAAAAGCCCATGGGACTCTAGGTCGATACCCGAATAGGCTGTCAGGTGCGAAAACGCTTCTTTGAATCGGTCAAAATCAATCCATGACCCAATGAAGCCTGGTGTTTGAGAACCCTGCCCTGGGCACGCCAGCACCTTCATTAGGCGTCGCCACCGGTTGAGCCGCTGGTTCCAGCATTGACGTCGTGCAAGCGATATTTCTCGATAGCTCGAGCCGGTGCCGAAGCATCCATTTCACCTCGCGCGACAAGCTGCTGGAGAACTCGCACAACGATAGATGGACCATCGATCTTGAATGCTCGTCTGGCAGCAGCTCGAGTATCGGAGAAGCCGAAGCCGTCGGCACCAAGTGTCGCGTAATCGCCCGGCACCCAGTTTCTGATCATGTCAGGTACCGCGTGCATGAAGTCGCTTACACCAAGGAATGGGCCGCGCACATCCGATAGTTTTTCGGAAATGTAAGGCCTTTGGTACTCAACGCCCGGGTTTAGGAAGACAGCCTCATCGTGAGCAAGTCCGTCGCGGCGAAGCTCCGTCCAAGAAGTTACCGACCAGATGTCAGCAGACACGCCCCAGTCGTCCTGAAGCAGCTTCTGCGCTTCGTATGCCCAAGGAACTGCAACGCCAGATGCGAGAATCTGAGCCTTGTAGCCTTCGAAGTTGTTTTCGCTGACACGGTGAATTCCGCGGATGATGCCCTCAACATCGACACCTTCAGGCTCGGCTGGCTGAACGTATGGCTCGTTGTAGACCGTCACGTAATAGATAACGTTCGGGTCTGGATGGGTTCCGCCATACATGCGTTCGATTCCCGAGCGAATGATGTGACCAATCTCATAACCGAATGCTGGGTCATAGGTGATGACCGCTGCGTTTGTAGAGGCCAAAACTGGGGAATGGCCGTCCGCGTGCTGTAGGCCCTCACCTGTGAGAGTTGTGCGACCCGCTGTCGCTCCGATCATGAAGCCTCTAGCCATTTGGTCGGAAGCCGCCCAAATGGCGTCAGCGGTGCGCTGGAAGCCGAACATCGAGTAGAAGACATAGATAGGAATAAGCGGTTCGCCCTGGGTTGCGTAGCTCGTGCCGATTGCCGTGAATGCGGCCACGGATCCAGCCTCATTGATTCCTGTGTGCAGAATCTGACCTGCAGGGGATTCCTTGTAGGAAAGCAAGATGTCGCGGTCGACCGAGATGTAGTGCTGACCCTTTGGGTTATAGATTTTGGCTGTCGGGAAGAACGCGTCCATTCCAAAGGTGCGAGCCTCGTCTGGGATGATCGGCACGATGCGATTGCCGAACTCCGGTGCGCGAAGCAAGTCTTTCAGCAGTCGAACGAATGCCATCGTGGTGGCAACTTCTTGCGTGCCAGAGCCGCCCTTAGCGACCTCATAAACCTTGGCCTCTGGAACGTTGACCTGCGTGTATTTGCTTCGGCGTTCTGGAAGGTAGCCGCCGAGCTCGCGACGGCGCTCGTGCATGTACTGAATCTCTGGAGCGTCTTGTCCTGGGTGGAAGTAAGGCGGCTGATATGGATTCTCTTCGAGCACTGCGTCGGAGATTGGCACGCGCATTTCGTCGCGGAATGCCTTGAGGTTCTCGAGAGTGAGCTTCTTCATCTGGTGAGTGGCGTTTCGACCTTCGAAGCTCTTGCCAAGACCGAATCCCTTGATGGTTTTCGCGAGGATGACCGTCGGTTGACCCTTGTGGTCCATCGCCGCTTTGTAGGCAGCGTACACCTTGCGGTAGTCATGTCCGCCGCGTCGGAGACTCCAGATTTGGTCATCGGTCATGTTTGCAACAAGAGCTGCAGTTCGTGGGTCTCGTCCGAAGAAGTTTTCGCGCACGAACGCACCGTCTTCAGTCTTGTAGGTCTGGAAGTCACCATCTGGGGTGTTGTTCATGAGGTCAACTAGTGCCCCATCGACGTCGCGGGCAAGCAGGTCATCCCATTCGCGACCCCAGATGACCTTGATCACGTTCCAGCCTGCGCCTCTAAAGAAGGCCTCTAGCTCCTGAACGATCTTTCCGTTTCCGCGGACCGGTCCGTCGAGTCGCTGCAGGTTGCAGTTGACCACGAAGGTTAGGTTGTCCAAACCATCGTTGGCTGCGAGTTGAAGAGCGCCGCGCGATTCGACCTCGTCTAGCTCGCCGTCTCCCAAGAAGGCCCAGACGTGTTGTTGAGAAGCATCCTTGAAGCCTCGTTCGGTTAGGTAGCGGTTCGCCTGCGCTTGATAGATCGCATTGATCGGTCCGATACCCATCGACACCGTTGGGAACTGCCAAAAGTCTGGCATTAGGCGCGGGTGTGGGTAGGAGCTCAGGCCGCCGCCGGCGTGTGAGCGCTCTTGGCGGAAACCGTTCAGCTGATCTTCCGACAGACGTCCTTCCAGGAAGGCTCTAGCGTATGGGCCGGGGGAGGCGTGGCCTTGAATGAAGATTTGATCCCCGCCCGATGGGTGATCTTGCCCCTTGAAGAAGTGGTTGAAACCGATCTCGTAAAGAGTCGCGGATGAGGCAAACGTGGAGATGTGTCCGCCGACTCCGATTCCTGGGCGCTGTGCTCTATGCACCAGCATGGCGGCGTTCCAACGCATCCAGGCGCGATAGGTGTGCTCAATCTTTTCGTCACCGGGAAATTCAGGTTCGGCTTCAACTGGAATGGTGTTTATGTAGTCGGTGTTGGGGGAGTGAGGCACATTGATCTGTAACTCGCGTGCACGTCGAAGCAGATTCGCCATGATTTCGCTGGCTCGTTCACGTCCGTGAACCTTCGTAAGTGCGTTCAGAGATTCAAGCCATTCGGCCGTTTCTTCCGGATCCATATCTGGTCTGTTTACCGCGTATGGGTCGTTAACGTTTAGAGACACCGACATCCTCTTTCGTGGGGGATGAACAAAAATGCAACCTTGGTAAAGTCACCGTCCAAGTTTATTCGGCTTCGGGAAGTTAATCTTGATTAGCGCAGTTTGACACCACAATCGAAAGGATTCCCATGCAGCCCATCGTTGGCGATCTAGCCCCAGATTTCACCCTTGTAAACCAGTTCGGTGAGAACGTAACCCTGAGCGACTACCGAGGAAAAAGCAACGTTGTGGTCGTTTTCTACCCGCTCTCGTTCTCGGGAACCTGCACCGGTGAACTCTGTGAGTTGCGCGACAACTTTAGTGACTTCGCAGACGCCAACGTCGAGCTTCTGGCAATCAGCGTCGACAGCAAGTTTGTTCAAAAGAAGTTCGCCGAAGCAGAGGGGTACAAGTTCAACGTGCTCGCCGACTTCTGGCCACACGGCGCTGTTGCTCAGTCATACGGTGTGTTTCTTGAAGAGCATGGATTCGCAACCCGAGGAACGTTCGTAATCAACAAGGATGGCGAGATCACAGCCAAGTTTGTGACTGGTCCAGGTCAAGCCCGTAACCTCGACGAATACCGCAAGGCAATCGCAAGCCTCTAAAGTCTAGTTCGGACTCTTCAGACTTGCCCCGATTTCTAGATCATGAAGCATCTAAACGTCCATCCCAAGGCAAGTGGTTCGCTTCATCCTCGATTTTGTTGTAGTGTTTTCTGGTTGCCGTTCTAGCGAGCGAGCATCAGGGCCTTTAGCTCAGTTGGTAGAGCGCCACGCTTACACCGTGGATGTCATCGGTTCGAGCCCGGTAGGGCCCACAATCTCGAACAAATCGATGCACTTTTAGAGTGCATCTCATCGGTAGGATTTCCGTTATGGACAACGCCGAGTCTCAACCTCCTCAGCCGCAGGCTATGAGTGACAGCGAGCTTGAAATCGCGCTCGAGGCAGCGAAACAATCTGCCGATGGTCTAGTGGCAGCGATGATTCTTTTGGAACAGCAGGATCAGCTTCGCAGAGCCGATGCGGTGGCGTTGACCGAATGGCAATCTCGTCAACAACCAGTTGTCTCGTCACCGGTAGTCAGCGAATCCGTTGGGCCTACCGCATCCAATGATTTCCAACCTGAATCACCCGCCTCAGAGGGAAATTCCTTGGACTTAGGCACTTCAGATTTCGAAGAGCATGCCTCCGCAAAAGAGAACTTTGACGAGATTTTGAGCGCGTCGCTAGATAGCGCCACGGCCGCAGTTGACACGATTGAGGCCGATGAGGCAACCTCGAGTGCGAGTCGCGCAGATGATGAAGAGCCTGACACGAGCTTTGCGCCTCTGAGCGCCTCCGACCTGGCCGTTACTGGGACGCTAAATCAGATTGTCGAATCAGTAAATAAGAATTTTGAAACGTCTGCTTCGGAGGATCTCACTGCTGAGGAAGAAATTGGAACTAGGAGCAAAGACGAACCGCTGCCCTCGAATGCCATCAAGATTGTCACCGATCCAAGGGGCGTAAAATCTCGTGCCTTTGGCGCGTTGCTTTCTAAGCTGCCATTCGGAGAGTATTTGGTGGCGGCGGTTGTGCCTGTTCTGACCTTGGGCATGGGAGCAAGCGTTGCAACGATAACGCTTTCAATAGCGATCGGCATGCTGCTTCACGCTTCGATAGCTTTCATGTACCGGCTTAACGAAAGCCGCGGCAACCAATCTAGCGAGATGCTAATGCGCGCCACCTACGGTGTCTGGGGAGCGCACGTACCCCAGGCCCTACTCGTTCTTGCGCGTCTTTCACTCATCGGAGTGCTAACCACATGGCTAGTGCTCGCACTCAACAAGACAACGTCGCTTGGAGATCTGGGCGTCGGGGCCTCTGTTATGCCAGGGCTTCTAAACGGCGGCCAGCTTATTGCTTGTATCCTTGCCCTCCTCATTGCAATCACTTCGTTCAGTAGACGACTGGTGTTTACGTTGATGGCGATAACGATAATTGCTGTTCTTGGCGTTTCGCTCTTTGCGCTTACGACACTCCCGGTTGCCGCATTTGCAGTCCCGGATTTCGGATTGTCGGTTGGATTTGGAGTTGCCTATGCCATTGCGGTGGGCATGCTGTTCCGCCAAAAATCGGCGGCCGAAGGTTCGATGAAGAAGCTTGGGAGCGAGCTCCTAGAAATTTCAAGCACCCGAGTCGTTCCTTCGGCGCTTATGGCGACAATGACCGCACTAGCTGCTAGCTCGCCCACGGTGAGCGCTGTACTAGCTGGTTCGGGCAATCCAGTCGCCGATCTAAACAGGCTTACTGCGTCCGGGTTCGCAACCTCTATCAACGTTTCGGTTGCTCTCACCGTGATGGCTCTTGTGTCCAGTCAAGCTAACTCGGTACAACTAGCTCTTGCTTCGTTCAACGTTACGGGAGCCGGCATGCGAAGGGTCCTGGTAGTTGTGCTTCTAGCCCTGAGCGTTATCGCTTCGCCAGTCTTTAGCTTGCTCCCCGCTTCTGCCTCATTGGTTCTTTTACTGGGATGCACAGCAGGCGCTTTGACCCCTTATCTCACTGAGGCTCTCTATCGAAGGTCAAACTTCCACGAGGTTTCCCTTCTTCGTGGCTATGCGTTTTATAAACGCGTATCCATAGCAGCAGTCTCGGGAAACTTAGTGTTCTTGGCTCTGCTTGCTGCCTGTGTTGTGCCCAACCAGTTGTTGCAGATATCTGCGCCGACGTGGTTCGGTGAGTTCACCGCGCTGGTCTTGATAGTTGTTGCGGTCAAAGTTTGGACTCTTCTAACCTCATTCCGCAGGATTAAACAGCAGGAAGCCGAACTCGAGATGGTCGAGATTCGCCGAAACGAGCTCGCTGGTTTGGATTTCATTAGTTGATGGCAGATACCTCGAAAATAGCCGATGCGGCAGATGCGCTCTGGCCTCGTGAACTCGCTGAAGACTGGGATGCCCCTGGTTTTGCTCTACACACCCCGGGCGGAGTTGAAAGAGTACTCCTGAGCGTGGACGTAACCGGAGCTGTCGTGGCCGAAGCAGCAGCGAAATCTTGTCAGTTGATTATTAGCCATCACCCTTTCTTATTGCGAGGAACCCAGAACATAAACTTCGATGACCTCAAGGGGGCCGTGCTTCAGCAGGCTATGAGGTCAGGAATCTCACTCTTCGCAGCGCATACCAACGCTGACGTAGTCACTCGCGGGGTAAGCGCGACACTAGCCGCTGCAATCGGTCTCAAGGGACAAGTTCCGCTCGTTGCTGGGACTGACCACCAGATAGGGCATGGGCGAATCGGATACCTAGACACCGCGATCACACTAAAAGAGTTAGCCGCAAGGCTTGCAGAGTTGCTGCCCTTCACCGCTCGGGGTGTGCTCGTGAGCGGCGACCCCGATGCTCAGGTTTCAACTGTTGCCCTGTGTGGTGGTGCTGGCGACTCTTTTCTTGATGCAGCATTCGATTCTGGCGCTGATGTTTATATCACCTCAGACCTGCGGCATCATCCTGCGCTAGATGCGGTTTCAAGACCGCGATCCAGGCCCTTCGCCTGCATCGACATTTCACACTGGGCTGCCGAATCCCTCTGGTTACCGAGTGCCGCTGAGCAGCTTAGTGAGCTAGTTCCTGATGTCGAATTCCTTATTTCTGAGGTCACTACAGATCCATGGGTCTTTTCAATCAATCGAGGCGAGCAGTGAAGTTACAAGCAGATCAATCAGAAGCACTGTTGATGATCGCAGATTTCGATCAACAAATCTCGCAACAACGAGCAACCCTAGAAGATCTATCGAGCGGCAAGTCAGTATCGGAGTTGAGATCCGAACTGGCCGGAGCAAGTGAAACTTACCTTCAAAAAAGCACCGAGTTGGAGAATCTCAAGGTAGCGATAGCTAGAGGTCAAGTTGATCTCGACTCTGTTGAAAAGCGAATTGCCCACGACGAAAAACTTCTGGCGCAGACTTCATCAGCCAAAGATGCCGAGGGAATCGGTCATGAACTTCGCTCCTTGGCGAACCGGAAATCGGATCTAGAGGACGCTGCTTTGGGGTTACTGGACGAATACGAGGTAGCACAGGCGGATTACGAGCGAGCACTAACGGTAAAGACAGAGCTAGCGACGAAGCTTGAGGCTGAGTCGAGCATGTTGGCCGACAGGGTGACCTTCGCTCAGTCCGCCCTAGCGCTGCTTGTCCAGCAGCGCGAGCAAAAGTTGGCTAGCTTGCCCGAAGAACTTGCCGCACTTTATCTCAAGAAGCTTTCGCGAGGCATCGGAGCCGCGAGGCTTCTGCACCGTGATTGTGGCGCGTGTCGCATCGCGCTCACAGCCACCGCATACGACGAAGTAATGGCTGCCCCAAGCGATGAACTAGTCACGTGTCCTAACTGCCAGACCATCTTGGTTCGCTGGTGAGCAATAGTTTCATCATCGAGGCCGACGGAGGTTCCAGAGGAAATCCTGGTCCTGCGGGCTCTGGTGCCGTTGTCATTGACGCTCAAACCGGTGAGATAGTCGCCGAAATAGCAGAGTTCATTGGAATCGCAACGAATAATGTTGCGGAGTACCGAGCGATTCGCGCCGGTCTCGAGCAGGCCTTGCGGCTTGACGAGTCTGCGAGCATCCGCGTTCGCATGGACAGCAAGCTCGTCGTGGAGCAACTTTCAGGTAACTGGAAGATCAAGCACCCGGACATGCGAGCCCTGGCCATCGAAGTTCAGTCATTGATTCATGGAAGAGACGTGTCGTTTGAGTGGATCCCAAGAGAGCTGAACGTTCGCGCCGATGCTCTCGCCAATAAAGCGATGGACGAAGAGGCATCTAGCTTGAGACTGCTGGGCGATCTTCCGAAGACAAATGATGCTCCGGCGTCCGTTCAGTTCGAATCTGTAGCACCCGCGATTACGCCTGGCGCTGCCGAGTTCAATATGGCTTCACCGAGCTCTATCCGGGCACCTCGCGTGAGTGAGTTAGCGCCCACTACAGTTGTATTGATTCGGCACGGTCGCACTTCACTCACCGAGGGAAATCGAATTTCGGGTCGCGGCGGAGCAGACCCTGCGTTGAGTGCTAACGGACGCACGGATGCAGAGGCAGTAGCTCGGCTTTTGGCCGACTTTGGGGTTACTGGGCCTTATGAACATCTCAAGCCGCTGCAAGCGATCTATTCAAGCCCCATCCTGAGAACTGTAGAAACGGCCACTGCTATCTCTGCAAGAGTCGGCCAATCCGTTGTTATAGAAGATGGGTTCGCCGAGATATCTTTTGGAGACTGGGACGGTCTCAGACACGATGAGGCGCAGGCACGTGACCAAGATCTCTTTGAATCTTGGCGAGGATCATGGACGATCGCACCGCCGAACGGCGAGAGTTTGCAAGTTTTCGACGAACGTGTGATCGCAAGTCTTCAAAAATGCATTGCAGCTCATCCTGGGCAAACGATCGGCATAGTTGCGCATGTCATGCCGATACGAGGCATTATTCGCAAAGCCATCGGTGCAGCGAAAGATGCCTATTGGAGCATCCAAGTCGCACCTTGTTCGGTCAGTATCCTTCGGTTTTGGGGGTCAGAAGCCGCTGAAGTTATCACAATCAACTCGACCAGCCACTTCTAACACGATTAGGCTTGATGACTGGATGGGTCGACCAGGCGATCGCGGCAGAAATGTCGAGGAACGTCCGGGCTCCAGAGAGCATGGTGGTGGGTAACGCCCACTCGGGGTAACCCGCGAGAAAGTGCAACAGAAAGCAAACCGCCGCGTAAGCGGTAAGGGTGAAACGGTGGTGTAAGAGACCACCAGCGGAGCGTGTGAGCGCTTCGGCTAGGTAAACCTCGCCAGGAGCAAGACCAGATAGTTGGTGCATTGGGCTGCTCGCCTTAGCCAACGGGTAGGTCGCTAGAGGGTGCTGGTAACGGTGCTTCCAGATAGATGATCGCCACCCCTAGGGGTACAGAACCCGGCGTATCGGTCGGCCCATCCTCAATTCTTAGTCACGTCGGTTTTTGTATGCCAAAGCAGCTGCTCCAAGGATTCCGGCGCTGTTACGGCTCATAGCTGGCACAATCTTTGTTTTTAGGTGTAGCAGGGGAAGAAACTCTTCGTGCTGCTTGCTGACCCCGCCGCCCACGATTATGAGGTCGGGTATGAGCAGGGCTTCAAGCCTTGAGTAATACTTTTGCAAACGCTTGGCCCATTCCTGCCAGCTCAAGTTCTCTCGCTCTTTTGCCGAGAAGGCAGCCTTGCTCTCATAGTCGACTCCATCGATTTCGAGATGCCCTAGCTCTGCGTTGGGAACCAAGGTGCCGTCGTAAAGCAATGCCGTTCCGATTCCGGTGCCAAGGGTCGTCATGATTGTGAGACCGCGTTGCTTTTTTGCGGCACCGAACTTGACCTCAGCGACGCCGGCAGCATCGGCGTCGTTGATCACATGCACGTGTCGGCGTAGTTTTCTAGCAAATAAAGATTGAGCGTCCAGGTCTATCCACTCGCTCGAGATGTTTGCAGCGGATTTGGTGATGCCATGCTGCACCACGGCTGGAAAGCAGATCCCGACTTCGAGATTTTGGCCGTTGTCGAGTTGCTTCACTAGCTCTAGAACTGCTTGAGCGACATCCTTGGGTTTTCCGCCTTTGGGAGTCTCGACACGGAGTCGATCGCTGAGTAACTTGCCAGATTTGACGTCGGCGACCGCTGCTTTGATTCCTGTTCCACCGATGTCGATACCGATAGCGTGCTTTGCCATATTTCTCCTAGCTCAAAGTG
>ERZ650311.1271-NODE-1271-length-12836-cov-4.623504_pt1 | contig 12836 bp, 11 predicted proteins | sample MGYA00376247_ERZ650311 | MGnify/ENA primary metagenome ERZ650311 (study PRJEB26733, sample SAMN07839324) | wastewater metagenome | biome: small river; feature: stream; material: water | place: USA: North Carolina | collected 2016-07-28 ... | reverse complement strand
TTCTCCTTCTGCTCAACTTGAGCCTTGTTGACTCAAGTTTCACATGGCGGATTTTGCTTGTCAAGCGCTCTCAGCAAAATCTAAGCCTTCTCGACTCAAGTTTGGTTTTCGCTGGGCAACAAAGTGGCCCATGTGGCAGTTTGGCAACATTTTGCGATGGATGCGACCGTGCGCAAAAGGTTGAGAGTAGGTTTTAGCCATGACCTCAACGTTGACCCCCAAGCAGCAAAAGAGCGCTACCCGAGCATGGGCACTGTGGGACTGGGCCGAGCAGCCTTACCCGACCATCATGCAGACCTTCGTTTTTCCGGTTTACCTGGCTAGCGCTGTCGCAGCCGCCGGCACCAACGTCGATGCGCAGATTGGTCTGGCCACAGCTCTGGCCGGCATCGCCCTCGCCGTGACTGCACCGATCATCGGACGCCGCTCTGACGAGACCGGCAAGCGCAAGTTCTGGGTTGTCGTCAACACCTACCTGCTGGTGGCAATCATGATTGCCAGCTTCTTCGTGATGCCCAGCCCCGAGTTCCTGCTGTTTGGTCTGGTGCTCTACGGCCTCGGCTCCGTGATTCAGGAGTCGGCATTCATCAACTACTACGCGATGCTCAAGGACGTAACGACTCCGAAGAACATCGGACGCGTCTCGGGTTGGGCATGGGGTCTCGGCTACGCCGGAGGCATCCTGCTGCTGGCGATCTCGCTATTCGGCTTCATTCTGCCCGGCCCTGCCGTTGAGGTTGACCAGGGCTTCTCGGTTCGCGTGGTGTTCTTGTTCGCCGCAGTTTGGACCGCTCTGTTCACCCTGCCGCTGGTCTTCAAGGTGCCAGAGATTCCGGCCAAGCCCGGCGTTCGTCGCGAGTCGATTGTCGACAGCTACAAGTCGCTCTGGCGTCAGCTGGTCACCCTGCGCAAGCAGGCTCCCGACACCTTCAAGTTCCTGATCTCGTCAGCGGTTTACCGCGACGGCCTGGCCGGCGTCTTCACCTTCGGTGCGGTGCTCGGAACCCTGGCCTTCGGCTTCAGCCAGACCGAAATCATCATCTTCGGTCTTGCCGCAAACCTGGTGGCCGGCATCGGCGCAGCGGTTGGCGGTCTGCTCGATGACCGCCTAGGTTCACGCACTGTGATTCTGGCCTCGCTCGTGGGGCTTATCATCGCCGGCACCGGCGTCTTCGTGTTCGCCAGCCAGGGTCAAATCACCTACTGGATCTTCGGTCTGCTGCTGTGCCTCTTCGTGGGCCCAGCCCAGGCCTCGAGCCGCACCTTCGTCTCCCGCTTCACCCCAAAGGGTCGCGAGGGCGAGGTCTTCGGCCTGTATCAGACCACCGGTCGCGCGGTGTCGTTCCTGTCGGGCACGCTGTGGACCGTTTCGATTTCGGTTGCTCACACCGTGTTCCACATCAAGGATGCGACCATTTACGGCATCTGGGGCCTGATGCTGATCCTCATCGTCGGCGCGCTGCTGCTGACCCGAGTCAACCCTCGCCCAGCAGTACTCGATTCAGCGCAGTGACGCATCCCCGTTGGGATTCGACATTGCGTAGAATTGCGGCATGACTAAAAGATCGCGCCAACAGGGCGAGCTCGAAACAGCGGTGCTGGATGCGCTCTGGGATGCCCAGCCGGCTGGCCGCGGGCTCAGCTCGCACGAGATTCTCGAAGCGGTAAACAACGCAACCGATTCAGAGCTCGCACTGACCACCGTGCTAACCGTGCTCACCCGACTCATGGACAAGGGCTTGGTCGAGCGCGAACCGGCATCCGGCCGCGGATTTTTGTTCAAAGCCACCAGCACTCGCGAACAGCACACCGCGGCGATGCTGCTCGAAATCGTCGCTGGCTCGGATAACCCGGCTCTTGCCTTCAGCCACTTCACCAGTGGTCTCAGCCCAGAAGTGCTCAAGGCGCTTCGTCAGTCACTGCCCGACTAGCAGGCAGACGAAGACGAACCGTAAAGAAGCCCAAAACTCGTGCGCGCTCCGGTAATCCTCATACCCTTTCTGCTTGAGCTTGCGCTGCTAATCACGACCCTGGCCCCGCTGCTGCTGCCTGGCCGGATGCGTAATCGACCAACTTTGGGGATCTTCGCCTGGGTGACTCTGCTGGCAAGTTCACTGCTGGCAACCGCCGCAGCTTTAGGGCTCGCAGTCTGGAGCGTGGTGCAGGCGTGGTTCGACCTCTCAGCACCGGCTCAACCAATCGACGACTCGCGCCGCTGGCAGATCGTGGTGCTAGCCAACTTCGGGCCCTGGATCTTGCTGGCCCTTGCCGGAATCACTTTCGCCCTGATCAATCTGCGGCTCGAACCACATCTGACTGCAGCGCGCGAGGCGCATCCCCGAATCATGGCTGCCACTAAGCGGATTGGCGAATTCAACGGCGTCGAATACCGATCGGTGGCTTCGCCGGCCTTCATTTCTTTCACCACGACGCTCGGGCGCGATCAGGTGATCGTGCTGTCAACGGCGGCACTCGATTCTCTTAGCGCTGAAGAGTTGGATGCGGTGCTCTGGCACGAGTTCGCGCACATTCGCCTGGGCCACAACCGACTCAAGCGTTCGCTCGGGTTGTTCGCCAATCTCACCTCGCGCTTTTTGGCATCCCGAGTTATGGCTCGCGAAATTGAACTGCTATGCGAGCTCGCCGCCGACCGTTATGCCCAAAAACACACAAACCGCCAGGTTCTGCTGGCGGCTCGTGCAAAGTTTGGCGCTTAGTTACTTCTCGAGTGGCTCGTTGCCGACATCGGTGATGTGAAAGTTCATGAACGAACGGGATGCGGTCGGGCCGCGCTGGCCCAGGTAGCGGCTCAGATACTTCGCCGAACCGTACGGGGTCTCACAAGCCGAAGACAGCTGGAAGAAGCACAGCTGGCCGACCTTCATGCCAGGCCACAACTTGATCGGTAGGTTCGAGACGTTGGCAAGCTCGAGGGTCACGTGACCCTTGAAACCCGGGTCAACGAAGCCGGCGGTCGAGTGGGTCATCAAACCGAGACGACCCAGCGAGCTCTTGCCCTCGAGGCGCGCTGCGATGTTGTCTGGCAGAGTCACGTATTCGTAGGTGCTGCCGAGAACGAACTCGCCCGGGTGCAGAATGAATGCTTCATCGGCCGCAACCTCAACCAGCTGGGTCAGGTCGGCCTGCTCTTCGCGCGGGTCGATGTAGGCGTACTTGTGGTTGTCAAAGAGGCGAAAGAAGCGGTCGAGGCGAACGTCCATCGACGACGGCTGGAGCAGCTCCATGTTCAGCGGCTCGAGGCCGATGCGGCCCGCTTCGATTTCGGCGCGAATATCGCGATCTGACATCAACATGATGAAAACTTTACCTCGACACCCGCTAGCAGCGAGACTCCAAGAGAAGGGCAAGTGGGGGCCCTGCGGTGATCGCAAACTGCCCGAAGACTATCCAAGAATTCCAATTTTCAGCCTGCAAGTAGAAGACCCCAGACAATGCGAGAACGAGATTTAGTGCACCAAAAGCGATGTCGACACACAAACCCAACAAATTCGATCGAGCTAATTTTCGCAAAACGGCATAAACAAGAGCGCACAGCCATGCCACTGCAAAGGGCCACCCGTATTGGTTAAAAACCAGTCCCGGCGAAAGAAGTAGCCAAGGCCAAACTGCCTGCCAGAGGGAGGAATCTTCGAAGCCAAAAGACGCAGTGGCCTGAAGGAAGAGTGTCAGTGCAGGAAAGGCGCCTAGCCCTACCAAGCTAAAAAGCCGTAGATGACTTCGCAATGAGTTTCACCTTCGCGGTTAGGGAAACGGAACTGTCGTATTGCTGCTCTCAAAAACCAACTGCCCTTGGCGACTAGTGATTGACACGCTATCCAAACCGCGTTCGGGTGGACAAGCGACAGCCTCGGTAGGGCTGATACTCGCGCAAATCAAAGCCAACGCCAGAAACCTTTTTTGATTATGACACCCCCACAGTGAGCCTAGTACTTGCCGTCGACGAGCGTCGCGTCGGTCACCAGTTGCAGGTGATGGGTGTTGTTGTAGTAACCCTTGATTCCTTCGACGCCGATAGCGAATTCGACATACATGCCCGGCTTCAGCTCGTCACCCACGACGACCTTCTTGGTGACGACGCCGTCGGTCGCGTAATAGAAGCCATACTCGCCGCCACCGGCCAGACGAATGCGACCCTGCCCGTTCTCATCAATACTCAGGATGCGCCCTGCGACCATCACGTCGCCCGGCACGACCGGTGCCGGCTTGAGGGTTAGCGCGTTGCCCACAATCGCTCCGATGCCGAACAGGATCACCATCGCCGAGAGCGCGATCCAAGTTGGAATCGTCTTGAACTTCGACGGGTAGAGCTTGCGGTACGCGGAATTCTTCTTGGCCATTCCTCGACACTAATCGAATCGACGGCGGAAAACGCGGCAGGCATGTCGCAGACTAGTCGAGTGCAGACTCTCGACCTTTTCTTGGAGTACGAAGACCAGCTGACGGCCAATCTGGCCGAGCGCGAGGAAGTCATCGGGTTGGTGTTCGTCGGTTCGGCCGCCGATCACTCCCGCTTCGACGAGTGGAGCGATCATGACTTCTTTGTGGTGACCAAGTCGGGGCACGCGGAGGCCCTGCGCCAGGACCTGAGCTGGTTGCCGAACCTCGACGCCGTGGTGATCAGCCCACGCGAAACGGCACACGGGCTCAAGGTCGTCTATCGAGACGGCCACGTGCTCGAGTTCGCCGTTTTCGACGACGAAGAGCTCGAGATAGCCAGCGTCAACTACAACTTGGTGACGCTCGACAAGACCGGTAGCTTCGCCGACCGCATCGCCGCGCTCGAAAAGCGCACCAGCGAGCAGGCCGTCAAGGCCGGCCAAGACTTCAAGCCAGTCGTGCGGTACGAACTGTTCCTTTGTCAGTTGTTGATTGGTGTCGGACGCGCTCGTCGCGGCGAGGCGCTAATCGCGGGTGAGCACGTGCGCAGCTGGGCGGTCAGCGACCTGCTCGGCCTGATTCGTCACTGGCAGCACCCGGTTCGCGGCACGGAGGGCAAGACCGACAACCTGAACCGCCACCGACGCTTCGAAGTGCAGTACCCGACCCTCGGTGCGCGAATCGTCTCGGCCCAGGAGAAGCCGGTCGAAGATTGCGCCCGCCTGTTGCTAGCAATCGCGCTCGAGGCCGGCGGCGGCAACCTGAGCCCAAAGCAGCATGCGCAAGCAGAAGTCGTGAAGGAACGCCTCGGCTGGAACTAGTGGTCGAGACCGAAGCGCTTGTGCAGGCGCTTTAGCCAAGTCGGCGCCCACCAGTTGACCTCGCCGAACAGGCGCATCAGCGCGGGAACGAGCAGGGCGCGCACGATAGTCGCGTCCAACAAAATCGCGAACGCGATTCCCAGGCCCATCATCTTGATGATCGAGACACCGCTGGTCACGAAGCCGATGAATGAGACGGCCAGCACGAGTGCCGCGGCCGTGATGATTCGTCCCGATCGCTGAAGACCGACAGCAACCGATTCGGTGGTTCCGTGACCGGCATCGTGCTGTTCCTTGATTCGGCTAAGTAGGAACAGTTCGTAGTCCATCGACAGGCCGAAGGCCACTACTGCGATGAGCACGATGGTTGACGAGTCGATCGTGCCCGTAACGGTGAAGTCACCGATCAGCCACTGCAGGTGGCCCTCCATGAAGACCCAGGTCAGGAACCCGAGCGTCGCTCCCAGAGACAGGAAGTTAAGCAGCACGGCCTTGATTGGCAGCAGCACCGAACCGGTGAACAGGAACAACAAGATTAGGGTCGCTGCGACAATCCAGAGGATGGCAAACGGCAGGTTATTCTCGATGCCGTTTTGCGAGTCGTTATAGATGGCGGCCGAGCCTCCGACTCGAACCTCAAAACCGTCGTGACCGATTGCTCGCACGGCATCGACCAGCGCGGCGCCCTCCGGCGAGCGCGGCTCGACATCGCCGATTGCTTGAACGCGCTGGAAGTCACCCGCGACGAACCCGGCGAACATCGGGGCATAGCCCGAGTCGAGCTTGCCTTCTTGCGTGACACCGAGCGGCGACTGAACTCGCACGATGTCGGCGACTTGCGAAAGCTCTTGGGTGTAGGTGAGCAACTGGTCGTCGCTGGCCCCGGTAACCACGATTTCGAGCGGCGAAGCCTCGCGACCGCTGAAGCGCGTGCGCGCCTCGTTGTTTGCGACCACGACGCGGTTGTCGGCCGGCAGAATGCGGTCATCCACCTGGCCAAACTGTGCGCCTGAACCCAGGGCGGTCAGACCACCGAGAGCGAACACGGCGACCAACAGAATTGCGACCGGGCGACGCATCACGAAGCGCGCGACGTTCGACCACATGCCGTGATCCTTGGGCGCGAGGTCGCCGCGGATGACCTTGATTCGATTCACGCCATCGCCCAACAGGCGCATCGCGGCGGGCAGGGCGATGATCGCACCCGCAACACTGAGCACCACGACGGCCACGCCACCGAGGGCGAGCGAGCGCAGGAAGTACTGGGGGAAGAAGAACATTGAGACGAGAACCAGAGCGACAGTGAGACCCGAGAACAGCACGGTGCGGCCAGCAGTCTCGACAGTGGTCGACACCGCCTCGCGCACATCGCGTCCGCGTTTGCGCTCCTCGCGATAGCGATTGACCATCAGCAGCGCGTAGTCGATACCAAGACCCAGGCCGAGGCCAGTGATCAGGTTGACGCTGAAGATCGAGGTCTCGGTGACTTGGGTCGCCAGCCAAACCGCGAAGAACGAACCGACGATGGCAAGGCCGCCGACGAGCAGCGGCAATCCGGCGGCGACGAGCGAGCCGAAGACGAAGACGAGGAGCACGATGGTAATTGGAACGGCGATCGATTCTGCCGTGACGATGTCGGTCTCGATCGAGTGGTTGAGCTCGCCGGTCACCGCCGAGAAGCCCGCGACATAGACGGTCGCGCCCTCAAAGCCATCGGCGTACGCGTCTGCGATGCGCCCGGCCGTCTTCGACTGCGATTGGTCTTCGCTCAGATAGCCGAAGAAATAGACGGCCTGACCGTCGGTGCTCTTGAGGCTGACCGGTTGACCGAGGTCGTAGTAGCTTTCGACCTTGTCGACTCCGTCGGTGGCAGAAAGCTGCTCCATGAGGCGCTTGGTGAGCAGCTGATTCGAGGTGTCATCAGCCGGCGAGCCAAAGTCGATGATGCCCACGAGGTCGGCCGACTTGACATCGAATTCGGTCTCGAGGATCTGGCTAACCTTGGCCGACTCGGAGTTCGGGTCGTCGTAGCCGCCGCCCTTGAGGCCCGCAAAAGCCTGGAAGCCCCACACCGACGACAGCGCGATGAGCGCGACGTAACCAAACAGGACGGTCTTGCTGTGCGAAATCACGTACTTGGCAAGGCGCTTCATGACCGGAATCCTTTATTCGGTTCGACCGTTGGTTTCAATGGCCGGCGGTTCGTGCGAGACTGCCGTTATGAATAAGCGCGCGGTCTTCTTTTTTATTCTCGCAGGAATCGGCCTGATCACCGCCTGGTGGTTCAACACTCTTGGAATCATGCTGGGTCAGGACTTCATCGCAGCGTGGTTTGCGACGCCTGCGGATTGGGTGCTTTCGGCCGACCTGCTGATCACAGCGACGGCCGCCATCGCATTCATGATTTGGGATTCCCGACGCATCGGCTTCAAGCGCGTGTGGCTAATCGTTGCGCTCGGGTTCATCAGCGCGGTGGCGTTCGTCTTTCCGCTCTACCTCGCACTGCGCGAGCTGCACCTGGCCCGCGAGGCCAACGAGTACGCCAGCGAGCACGGCCGAGTCGAATCGTTCGAGGTGAACGGCCGACGCTACCAAGCGTTCGTTCCAAATACCTTGTCGGCGTCGACTCCGGTGCTGATCCAGCACGATGCGCAGAACTACATGTTGGCCACGACGGAGACCTGGAACGGTCTCAACTGGGGAATCATCGAGGCCATCAATGGCGGACGCTTGCTTCCGCACCCGACCCGCGGCCTGCCCCTAATCGTCTCGGTGCACCTGCTCGATGATGTGTATCGACTCAACGAACTGGCGCCCGAAGGCTTCATGGCGGGTCGCGAGCACCTCTGGGATGACGTTCCTGCCGACATCAAACCGCCCAAGACGGACCTGCGCGGCAACGCGTACATCGACGACGTTGTGGCGAACCTGCTGCCCGAGGTCGAGCGACGCTACGGCATCAAGGCAACTCTTGAGAACACCGCCATCGGCGGTTCGAGCATGGGTGGCCTCGCCTCGCTCTACGCCGTCAGCCGCCACCAGCAGGTATTTGGCGCCGCGCTGGCCTACTCGACGCACTGGCCGATCGGCCGCGACGAACTCGTCGACTACCTGATTGGTGGTGTGCCGAACGACGGCAAGCACATCGTGTGGACAGACCGCGGCGATCTCGACCTAGACGCCAGCTACGAACCGTTCCACGAACGTGCAGTCGCACTGGCCGAGCGACTTGGTTGGCAGCGCGAAAAGAACTTCGTGAGTGCGGTCTTCTATGGCACCGGCCACCGCGAGGACTACTGGGCTCGACGCGTCGAGCTGCCGATCAACTGGTGGTTGAGCAAGCTCGACTAGCCTCGAGACTCGCCGTTTCTAAAACAGCTTTTCGGTGATCTGTCGGTGCTCGCTCATAAAGCGCACCACGTCTGAGTCCACCTGCACGTCGCGAAGGGCGATTGCGCGGGTCAGATACAGGCCAGCAAGAGAGCGGATGCGGCTTAGCGCGACGTAGGTCTGGCCCGGCGCAAATGCGCCGCCAGCCATATCGACCTGGGCCTCGTCGTAGGTCTGGCCCTGCGACTTGTGAATCGTGACCGCCCAGGCGAGACGCAGCGGAATCTGCTGGTATTCGGCGAGCACGTTCGGCACGACGACATCGCGCCAACGCTGCGCCGCCTCATCGAACTCCTGATCGATTTCGTAGCGAACCTTCTCCCACGTCGAGACACCGACCTCGAAGACCTCGCTATCGACCTGGACCGTCACGCCGCCGCGGTCTGGCAGAGCGATAACGTGCCCGATCGTGCCATTCACCCAGCGGCGCATGCGCGAGCCTTCGGCGTCCTTCAGGTTGCCGTCGTCGTTCTTGATGAACATGACCTGCGACCCGACCTTTAGGGTGAGCGTCGATTCGGCGGGCAGCGCACGACCAAACAGGGTCGCGTCGCCCGAAGCGAACTTGCCGTGGAACTGCTTGGCAGGCGCTTCGATCTTGGCAAGGCGACCGGCGTTGACCGCGTCTACCTTCGCGTTGTGGGTGGCGAGTCGAATCACGTCTTCGTGCGGCGGCCAGCGGTTGCCGGCGGCGTTCAACTCATCGAGCATCTCTTGCGTGCACGAGCCGTCACGAATCGCGTTCAGGATCTCCTTGAAGCGCTCGTCGCTCTGGCGAAAAATCATGCTCAGTTCATAGCGTTCGAGCTCGGTCTGGCGCCAAACGTGGGCGTCAAAGAACCACGGGCTGCGATATCCATCGCCAGAGTCGCCGGCGTAGAAGTAGTTCTTTTCCTCGGGCGTGCTCACCACCGGAGCAAGCTGGTACGGGTCGCCGAACATGATTACCTGGGCGCCACCGAATGGGATTCGACGCTTGCCGCGCGCGATGCCCATTGCGCGGCTGATCGCATCCATCAAATCGGCGCTGACCATCGACACCTCGTCGATCACCAGAACGTCGATCGCGGCCAACACCTCTCGGGTGCGACGGCCGAGGTGCTTCGAGATATCGACGTCACCGAGCAGGCCGAACGGGAACGTGAAGAGCGAGTGGATCGTGCTGCCGCCGACGTTCAGGGCCGCGACGCCGGTCGGTGCGCAGACCGCAACCGACTTGCGGGTGTTCTCGATGAAGTAGGCCAGCAGGGTCGACTTGCCGGTGCCGGCACGACCGGTGACAAACACGTGGTTTTCGGTCGACTCGATGTAGTCGAACAGGTGCTGCTGTTCCTCGCTGAGGGTCACCTGGGCGAGCGTCACTGAGCACCTCCCCCGGTTCGTTCGTCGCGTTTTGCCAACTTGGCAAGCATTTGATTGTAGGCCTCGATGTCGGCTCCGCCGGTTCGATCGCTCTGCCTGTCGAGGCGTTTCGCGTCCTTTGCGTCATTGCGGTACCACTGCACCGAAACCATGATGGTCAGCAGGGCGGTCGGGATCTCGCCGATGCCCCACGCGATTGCTCCACCGGTCTGCTGATCGGCCAACGGCGCCTCGCCCCACGTGCGACCCATCGCGCCGTACCAGTCGGCCAACAGCAAGCCCTCGCCCGACATCAGGCTGAGCCCGAAGAACGCGTGGAAGGCCATCGTGCCGATCAACAGCAGCAGGCGAACCGCGAACGGCAGGCGGTTTGGGCCGGGGTCGATGCCGACCAACGCCTGCGTGAACAGGTAGCCCGTGATCAGGAAGTGAACGACCATCCACTCGTGACCGAGGTGGTCGCTGGTTGACCACGCGAACAGCGGCGTGTAATAGAAGGTGACGAGCGAGCTCGCGAACAGAATCGCGGCGATGATCGGGTGCGCAACGAACTGCGCGTACTTAGTGTGCACAGCCCAGAGCACCCACTCGCGCAGACCGCGACTCTCGTCGTGCCGCTTCGCGGCAGCTCGCGATATCAAGGTGACCGGTGCACCCGGCACCAGCAGAACCGGAATGAGCATGGCCAGGATCATGTGGCCGATCATATGTGCGCTGAAGAGGTACTCCTGATACGCGTTGATCGGCCCCGAAGTAACCCACACCAGCACAAGCCAGCCAGCCAGCCAGCTGAGCGTGCGCCCAATCGGCCACTTATCACCGCGCTGCTGCAGGCGACGAACGCCATACAGGTAAGCCCCGACCGCGAACAGTGCGATCACCAGCCAGAGCAGGTCAATGCGGTATGCGGTGAGCCAGCGCTCGGCGGTCAACTCCGGCGGCAGCGGCTCGCCCGTCAGGATCTGGGCCGGGGTCGGGCTGATCACCGCATCCTCGCTCGGCGGGGCCGTGCGCGCCAAGGCCGCCGCGATTCCCGCGGTCGTGGCCATCAGGGCCAGTTCCACCAGCACGAGCGGCAGGTCGATTGGCTTGCCCCTGCGGCGCAGGCGGTATGCGGCGCCAAGGCCGCCGAGCAGCACAAGTCCCGCGGTCTTCAGCAACAACAGCAGTCCGTAGTCGGTGAACAGGTTCTCGAACCCACCTAAGTTGATCCAGCCAGCGGCAAGGCCCGAGATCGAAACCAAGCCGAAGGAGACCAGCGCCAGGGTCGAATAGCGCGCGGTCAGGCCGGCGGCAATCGGCGACTTGCGAAGGGCCAGCAGTGCGATGAGGCCACCCACCCAGATGGACACGCCAACCAGGTGCATGCCGATTGAGTTGACCGCCATCGCGTGATTAGCCGTGCCGGCAGCGTGACCGGTAAGTGCGATCGGCACGAGCCCCGCAAACCCGATTGCGACCAAGGCGACCAGCCAGCTCAGGCTGCGAACCATCAGGGCCACGACGGTCATCAGCGCCGCCGCAAGGAGGTTGAGACTCAGGTACTGGCCGAGTTCAATCTGGGTCATGAACAGCCAGAGGCCCTGGCCAAAGGCGTCGGTGAACGCGACCCCTGTGCCGGTCACGTTCGAGTAGGTGAGGAACAGGTTGGCAACCCCAAAGATGGTCCAACCGCCACCCGCGAACGCAATCAGGTTGAGGCTGCCGGTCAGTTCCTTCGAACGATCCGGCACTGCGAAGGCTGCGAAGATGGCGGCACCGAGCGCGGTGCCCAGCGAGATATCGAAGAAGCCCTTGGCGATTGGCAGACCCCAGCGAACCAGTGGCCCCGGGTCGGCGAGTGCCATCGGGTCGGCCGCGTGACCAATGCTCAGACCCAGCAGGGTGCCCAGGACGGCGAACGATGCGACCAGCGCAACCACCGCCGCCTTGCGGCCCCAAGAAAAACTCACTGGTTAAGCCTAGGTCAAGCACCGACTCCGATTCGGCGGCAGCACCCGACTCGCGCTTAAAGCGAAAGGGCGCCGACCTGAGTCAGCGCCCTAACGGGTGTTGTAAGAAAACTTACTTGACAGCAGCCTTCAGCTTCGAGCCAGCCGAAACCTTAACGGTGTTTGCTGCTGCGATCTGGATGGTTGCGCCGGTCTGAGGGTTGCGGCCGGTGCGAGCTGCACGGTGACCCTTCTCAACTGAGAGCCAGCCAGGGATGGTAACCTTGCCACCCTTGCCAACGGTCTTTGCGATGGTCTCGAACAGCGAGTCAACAACGCGGTTAACAGCTGCCTGCGACTCACCAGTTGCAGCAGCAACTGCTGCTACGAGCTCGCTCTTGTTTAGCGATGACATATGTCCTCCTGGACGTCTAGTGGTTTGACGTGGTGTCGAGACCAAACTACAACGAATAACAACCGTGTAGTTCTCATTCTTCGGCGTGTCACGTAACAGTTATTTCCTTATTTTTATTGGGATTCCGCCCCGTTTGCTTATTTTTGACCGCCTCGATCGGCGCCTGCGGGTCGGGTTTGACCGTTTATCTACGGTAAACCGCACAGAATCGAGCCTAGTATGCGAATTCCGCGTGCTGGCGCGGATATACGCCCATTAGGGATCCGGGTAAAAGAAAACCCCGCCACTTGGGCGGGGTCTTCGAAAGTTTTGCTTACCAGCTCGACTTGGTGATGCCTGGCAGCTCGCCACGGTGAGCCATGTCGCGGAAGCGAACACGTGATACACCGAACTTGCTCAGGACACCGCGTGGGCGGCCGTCAATCGCGTCACGCGAGCGTACGCGCACTGGCGATGCGTTGCGTGGAAGCTTCTGCAGGCCGAGGCGAGCTGCTTCGCGCTGCTCGTCGGTGCTGTTTG
>ERZ650311.1270-NODE-1270-length-12846-cov-6.157924_pt1 | contig 12846 bp, 12 predicted proteins | sample MGYA00376247_ERZ650311 | MGnify/ENA primary metagenome ERZ650311 (study PRJEB26733, sample SAMN07839324) | wastewater metagenome | biome: small river; feature: stream; material: water | place: USA: North Carolina | collected 2016-07-28 ... | reverse complement strand
AGCGACGCTTCGTTTTATTGTTTGCATGGGATACATTGTTGCCAACCATCGGCTTCTTCCCAGTGACTTGGCAAACTTTTGCCATGACATAACTCCATTAATTGCGAAAAAAGAAGATTGTATCAGTCCCAGCCTGTTTTGGGCTAGCTCTAAATGGCTTTGTTGTGCGGGATTTAGGCCCAGAAAGACTACCGGAATGCAAAATCAGCCTATAAGTTAGTAATTACTATCATTTATTGCCATGATCCATAAGGCCAGAGTCTGAAAAAGAGAAAAATCCAGTGCCACTGACAATGCAATGGTCTAGGAGTTGAATATCGACCAATTGCAAGGCGCTAGCAAGTACTTTGGTAAGTTCTTGGTCGGCGGCGCTGGGTAGGGGATTGCCACTGGGGTGGTTATGAGCCACGATCAGGGCGCTGGCGTTCTTGGCAAGGGCTTCTTTGAGGATTTCTCGGGGGTAGATAGCTGTTTGGGTAATCGAACCTCTAAAGAGCTCATCGCATTCGATGAGATGTAGGCGTGAGTCTAGATAGAGGCAAAGAAATACCTCATGGGGGAGTCGGCCAATTTTGGCTTGCAAGAACTCTCTGACGTGGTTGGGCGATGAAAAGATGGGGTCCTGGCTAAGTCCGTCCTCAAGACTGCGCTTGACCAGTTCGTAGGCCGCTTGAATTTGGGACCACTTAGATAGTCCCATGCCGTGAATACGGGTTAATTCTTCTGGGGTACTGGCCAGAAGTCGCGGCAAGCCTCCAAAATGATGGAGTAAATCCTTGGCCAAGGCGACAGCGCTTTTGCCTTTGACACCCACCCTTAAAAAGATCGCTAGTAGCTCAGCATCGGAAAGGGCGGCAGCACCATGCAGGCGCAGCTTCTCTCTGGGCTGCTCTTTTTTGGGCCAGCCCGTGATCGGAGCGTGCACAGCTAGCGCGGGCCTAGATACAATCACCTTATGACTAAGCTTACCGTTTTGCCTAATTCCTATTTGACTCTCAACTATCGGCTCACTCTGCCCAATGGGGAGGATTACATCAACACTTTTATCGATCGTCCTGCGACGGTTTTGATGGGCTCTGGACAATTTGCTCCTTGTTTTGAAAAGGTCTTGTTAGGTTTAGGGGTTGGTGAGAAAAAAAGTGCACTGCTTCCGCCAGAAGAAAGTTTTGGCGAGCGCAAAGATGAGCTAGTGCAATGGGTTTCTCTCAAAGCACTCAAAGAAGGTCGCGATGACGACGTGGAATTTCATCCGGGTGATGTGATTGAATTTAATGCACCAGGTGGCGCTCAATATGCAGGTGTGCTGCAATCGATCAATGAGGAAGGTGCATGGTTTGACTTTAACCATCCACTTGCAGGTAGACCCGTAACTTTTGAAGCAGAGATTGTGGCGATTCTGTAAACCATGAGTAATTTTGATAACGCAGAAATTTTGATGGCGCAACCGCGTGGTTTTTGCGCGGGAGTTGATCGTGCGATCAATATCGTGAATGAGGCACTCAATCGTTTTGGTGCGCCGATCTATGTGCGTCATGAAATTGTGCACAACGCGTATGTCGTAAATGAGTTGCGTGACAAGGGTGCGGTATTCGTAGATGAACTGCATGAAGTGCCAAAAGGCGGCATTGTGGTGTTTAGTGCGCATGGTGTTTCTCAGGAGGTTCGCCAAGACGCTGAAGCGCGCGGTTTGCAGGTATATGACGCAACTTGCCCATTGGTCACCAAGGTCCATCTTGAGGTTGTCAAAATGTGCAAAGACGGGTTTACCGTATTGATGATCGGTCATGCTGGGCACCCTGAAGTAGAAGGCACTATGGGACAGGTAAAGGAAGGCGTCTTCTTGGTTGAGAAAGTAGGTGACGTGAATTCTTTACCGTTTCCGGCTGACGAAAAGATTGCATTTGTTACCCAGACAACACTCTCAGTTGATGAAACCAAAGAAATTGTTGAAGCATTAACGAAAAAGTTTCCCAATATTGTTCAGCCTCGCAAACAAGATATTTGTTATGCAACCCAAAATCGTCAAGATGCTGTGAAATTTATGGCGCCTCAGGTTGAGCTGGTGATTGTGGTGGGAAGTACGACTAGCTCAAACTCTAATCGACTGCGAGAACTTGCTGAAAAGCTCGGCGTACCTGCTTACATGGTGGATGCCCCTGAGCAACTGAAGCCAGAATGGTTCGTCGGCAAAAAACGGGTTGGTTTGACTGCGGGAGCGTCAGCACCAGAAAGTCTGGCTCAGTCCATTGTGAGTCGTATTCAAGAATTTGGTCCGCGCAGCGTACGACCACTTGATGGCGTAGTTGAAGACATCACTTTTTCTTTGCCTAAAAATTTAGTTGATTGAAGTATTTTCACGTACATTCATAACAGAGGAACTGAACATGATTAGAAGAAAAGCGTCAAAAGTGAGTTTTATGAAAAGTGCCATTGCGCTATCAGCAGCAATAGTATTGCTAGCTGCCTGCGGCAAAAGCGGTGATAAGTCCGCCGCAGCCCCAACGGATGCGGTCGAGGTAAAAATTGGTCACGTTGCCCCTTTAACTGGGCCGATTGCCCATTTGGGTAAGGACAATGAAAACGGCGCACGTTTGGCGCTCGAAGAAATTAACAAAGCGGGCCTCACCATTGATGGAAAAAAAGTGGTTCTGACTTTGGTTCCCGAGGATGATGCTGAAGATCCCAAGACTGCTACACAGGTTGCGCAAAAATTAGTCGATGCTAAGGTGGTGGGTGTGGTTGGACATCTCAACTCCGGAACCAGTATTCCCGCTTCCCGTATTTATAGTGATGCGGGCATTACACAAGTTTCTCCATCTGCAACTAATCCAGACTACACCAAGCAGGGCTTCAAGACGACTTATCGTTTAGTGGCTACTGATGCACAGCAAGGTCCAGCATTAGGTAATTACGTTGCCAATACTTTGAAAGCAAAGACTGTTGCCATCATCGATGACTCTACTCAATACGGCAAAGGTTTAGCAGATGAGTTTGAGAAAACAGTGAAAGCTGCTGGCATGAAAGTGGTTACTCGTGAAGCGAGCAATAACAAAGCAACTGATTTCAAGGCAATCCTGACTAAGATCAAAGGTAGTAAGCCTGACGTCATTATGTATGGCGGCATGGATGCAACTGGTGGCCCCTTAACCAAACAAGCAGCAGAGCTTGGCATTAAGGCCAAAGTCGTTGGTGGCGATGGCATGTGTACTGAGAAGCTTGCTGAGTTGGCTGGCGAGGCCGTTGTTAATGTCACTTGCTCAGAAGCGGGTATGGCTTTGTCGAAAATGGCGCAAGGCGCTGATTTCCAGAAGCGCTACAAAGAACGTTTTAATACCGATGTACAAATCTACGCACCATTTACTTATGATGCCGTCTATGTTTTAGTGGATTCGATGAAGCGATCTAATTCCACTGATCCTGCAAAAATTTTGGCCGCTATGCCAGATACCAAAATGCAAGGTTTAGTAGGCAATATTGCTTTTGATAACAAGGGCGATATGAAGGAGGGTGTAATTACTTTGTATGACTTCAAAGACAAGAAAAAAACTGTTCTTGATGTCATTAAGATGTAATAGCGCTGCAATAAAAAATAGCGCCGCTACTGCGGTGCTATTTTTTTATCAAGACTAAAAATACCCTCGCAATCCATGGAAATCCTTCTTCAGCAGATCATTAATGGCTTAGTGCTCGGTAGCATCTATGCCTTGATCGCCTTGGGATACACCATGGTCTATGGCGTTCTGGGTATTATCAATTTCGCGCATGGTGAAGTACTTATGATTGGCGCAATGGTATCGCTGTCGCTATTGCGCCTCATCCTCAATGTAACTAGTGATTTGCCAGGCTGGCTGACGCTCTTAATTGTTCTGCCAGTTACGATGGCGGTGTGTGCTGGATTGAGTTACTGGATTGAGCGTATTGCTTATCGCCCGCTACGTAATGCACCACGTTTGGCTCCGCTGATCTCCGCAATTGGTATGTCTATCCTCTTGCAAACGATTGCCATGATGATTTGGTCACGCAATCCCATGACTTATCCGCAATTGCTGCCATCTGCTCCAATCGATTTATTTGGCAGTGGCGCCACCATTACTGGTAAGGAAATTGTCATCATTGTGGTGGCCTTAGCGGTGATGGCTGGCTTATTGTTCTTGGTGGAAAAAACAAAACTCGGTAGAGCAATGCGCGCTACTGCTGAGCAAACGCAAATTGCTGCGCTCATGGGCGTTAATCCAAATCGTGTGATCTCCATTACTTTTATGCTGGGTGGTGCGTTGGCGGGTTTGGCGGGTGTCATGATTGCCAGCAATTACGGCAATGTGCATTTTTATATGGGTTTCATTCCTGGTCTTAAGGCATTCACCGCAGCGGTTCTTGGTGGCATCGGAAATTTGCAGGGCGCTATGCTAGGAGGTTTGCTGCTAGGCTTGATTGAATCTCTGGGTGCTGGATACATTGGTGAATTGACTGGTGGTGTTTTTGGGTCCAATTACCAAGATATCTTTGCATTTCTTGTGTTGATCTTGGTATTGGTATTGCGACCTACTGGTTTGTTGGGTGAGAAGGTTTCAGATCGTGCTTAAGATTTCTTTTGCTAGCCGTCTTCATTACCTAAACCATACCACCTACTTATGGCTTGGTTTCATTGCGCTCATGCTCTTGCCATGGGTGGCAGGCGCAGCCGGTGGTAATTATTGGGTTCGGGTGATTGACTTTGCTTTGCTATATATCGTTTTAGCGCTGGGCTTAAACGTGGTTGTTGGTTTTGCAGGCCTTTTAGATTTGGGCTACATCGCCTTCTATGCTTTGGGCGCTTACAGTTTTGCATTGTTAGCCTCTCCGCACTTGCCAACGCAGTTTGCATCGATTGCAGCTACTTTCCCTGAGGGAATGCATTTTTCTCCGTGGATGGTTGCTATCTTCTCGATTATTTTGGCGGCTCTATTTGGACTTGTATTGGGTTTACCGACCTTACAGTTACGTGGCGATTATTTAGCGATTGTTACCCTAGGGTTTGGTGAAATTATTCGCATCTTCATGAATAACCTAGACCGCCCTTTGAATCTAACGAACGGTCCTAAAGGAATTTCTGGAATTGATCCTCTGCAAGTGTTTGGTATCTCATTTGCTAAGCCATTGGATTTAGGGTTTATGCAGATTCCTGGCTTGTATTTAGTCTTTTATTTGTTCCTCTTGCTAGCGATTGCAGTAGCAATAGTTTGTTTGCACTTACAAGACTCTCGTATTGGGCGCGCGTGGATCGCAATTCGTGAAGACGAGATTGCAGCCAAAGCAATGGGCATCAATACGCGCAATATGAAATTGCTTGCCTTTGCGATTGGTGCCTCCTTTGCTGGAGTGGCAGGAGTATTGTTCTCCGCTTTCCAGGGCTTTGTTTCTCCAGAGTCATTTACGCTTTGGGAGTCCATCGTAGTCTTGGCCATGGTCGTTCTGGGGGGTATTGGTCATATTCCGGGGGTAATCTTGGGCGCAGTTCTGCTTGCAGTATTTCCGGAAGTATTGCGCGCTATTGCGCAGCCAGTTCAGCAATTTCTGTTTGGCAAGGTGATTATTGATGTAGAAATTATTCGTCAACTAATTTACGGCCTCGCATTAATTTTGATCATGCTCTATCGTCCAGGCGGCATTTGGCAAAAGCGTGGGGGTGGATGATGAGTACTCCTCTCTTGCTTGATGTAACCGATGTTTCTAAACGCTTTGGCGGTGTTCAGGCGCTTGATTCTGTTGGCTTACAAGTTGCCCATGGCTCGATTGTTGGTTTGATTGGTCCTAATGGCGCTGGCAAGACCACTTTCTTTAATGTCATTACAGGTTTGTATCCTGCGGACTCCGGAATTTTTTTGTTCGATGGCAAATCGTATTTTCCGGAATCAGTATCTGAGGTGACTAAATCTGGTTTAGCAAGAACATTCCAAAATATTCGTCTTTTTGGAGAAATGACTGTTCTTGAAAACGTCATGGTGGGTTGTCACTGCCGTACTAAAGCTGGATTGCTTGGAGCCATCTTTCGTTTTCCATCTACTAAGCGTGAAGAGCAGGCGATAAGAGATAAATGCCATAAGTTGTTGGCTTATGTTGGCCTGAGCGAATTTGCCCAGATGGAAGCACGCAATCTCTCTTACGGCCATCAGCGACGCCTTGAGATTGCTAGAGCCTTGGCTACTGAGCCTAAGCTCTTGGCCTTGGATGAGCCTGCTGCTGGTATGAACGCTACTGAAAAATTAGAGCTGCGTGAGCTTCTATTACGTATTCGTGCTGACGGTAAAACGATCTTGCTGATTGAGCACGATGTCAGTTTGGTAATGGGTATTTGCGACAGTCTGACCGTATTGGATTACGGCAAGGTCATTGCTGCAGGCAAGCCTGCGGATGTCCGCTCTCATCCGGAAGTCATCAGGGCTTATCTTGGTCAAGGGGCTGTGTGATGAGTGCCTTACTCAAAGTCAAAGATCTTCAGGTCTCCTACGGCGGTATTAATGCTGTTAAGGGAATTGATTTGCACGTTAATCAAGGTGAGCTCGTTGCTTTGATTGGAGCGAATGGTGCTGGCAAGAGTTCAAGCTTAAAAGCTATCGCAGGTCTACTAACTCCTTCTGCTGGTCAAATTGATTTTATAAATCAGGCAACGAAAAAGTTACCTGCATATGAATTGGTTCGCCTTGGCCTAGGTATGGTTCCTGAAGGGCGCGGCGTCTTCAAGCGCATGACTATTCTGGAGAACCTCCAAATGGGCGCTTACTTAAAGTCGGATGATCAAGAAATTGAGCGCAAGCTTGAGGAGGTTTACTCCTACTTTCCAAGGCTAAAAGAGCGCCTATCTCAGCTGGCGGGGACTCTGTCAGGTGGCGAGCAGCAAATGGTTGCTATGGGTAGGGCAATGATGGCTGAGCCCAAGTTACTGCTATTGGATGAGCCCTCTATGGGCCTCTCACCGATCATGGTGGATACCATTTTTGATGTGATTCGTAGTTTGTCTGCTAGTGGAATGACTATCTTGCTTGTGGAGCAGAACGCACGCTTGGCACTGCAGATGGCCGATCGCGCCTATGTTATGGAGAGTGGGTTAATTACGCTATCTGGATCAGGCAAAGACTTGCTTGAGGATCCTCGAGTGCGGGCAGCCTACTTGGGTGAGTAGGCTGGCGGTTGCTTAAGCTACTTCTTTGAGTAGCTCGCGCAGCACATTGCACATCTGACGAATCTCATTATCAGATACATTCAAGGCTGGCATAAAACGCAATAGGTTGGGTCTTGGTGAGTTAATCAGTAGACCTTCAGGATTACGGTCACGAGCAAGCTCTACCAGCTTTGGGCCAATGTCTTTTCCAAGCATCAACGCGCGCAACAAACCTTCCCCACGTTCACCTTCGAGTTTGAACTCTGTAGCAAGCTTGAGTAACTCCGATTTGAGTAACTCGCCCTTGGCTTTCACGTTATCCAAAAATCCGGGAGCCAGTAACTGCTCAATCACGCTAATGCCCACTGCAGTCATGAGTGGGTTACCGTTATAGGTGCCACCCTGATCGCCTGGCACAAAGCAAGCCACGGCATCGGTTGCTAATAAGGCTGCAAGAGGCACGCCACCGCCGATGCCTTTGCCCAGCGTCATGATGTCTGGCTCAATCCCGTAGTTTTGATAAGCGAAGAGGGTGCCTGTCCGGCCACAGCCAGCTTGTACTTCATCGGCAATTAATAAAATATTGTTTTCTTTGGTGAACTTGCGTAATTCACGCATAAATTCTTTAGTGGCTGGAATCACGCCGCCTTCACCTTGTACTGGCTCAAGCATGACAGCAACTGTTTTGTCGGTGACAAGTTTTTTAACGGAATCTAAATCGTTTAAATCCGCCTTTGGAAAGCCTGGAACCTGAGGAGCAAACATCGTGTCCCAGTTTGGCTTACCGGAGGCACTCATTGTTGCCAAAGTGCGGCCGTGAAAACTGTGATCAAAAGTGATGATCTCAAATGCGCCAGATTTATTCAGTTGACCCCACTTACGAGCAAGCTTAATCGCTCCCTCGTTAGCCTCGGCACCGCTGTTTGCAAAAAAGACTTTATCAAAGCAGCTATTTTCTGTGAGCAAATTGGATAAACCAATCATGGGCTCGTTATAGAACGCAGGGCTTGGGTTGATTAACTTCTTTGCTTGAGCATTAAGCGCCTCAATCATTCCTGGATTGCCATGACCTAAACAATTGACTGCCCAGCCTTGCAAGAAATCCAAGTAGCGTTTGCCATTGTTGTCCGTTAGCCATGAGCCTTTGCCTTCGACCATGATTACCTCCGGGCGCGGAGTAATGAACATCACTGAGTGAGTGTCGATGGCTTGGGCTGGCTTATTCATGCTGTTTTGCTTGGCTGATTAACGGAAAAGTAAATGTTCTAAAGTAAAAGATTTGACTTGAAGGTTCTATTATCCAACTGAATGGGTTTGTAGTCTCTAGGCTGTTGCTAAATCTGCAGCGCTGGTAAAGGAGTCGGCATAGAACTCTTCTTCCGGCAGCTGACATTGGGCTGTGAAGTCATTTCTGGCGGCATTGACCATCACCGGTGCGCCACAAGCATAGACCTGGAAAGCCTTCATATCAGGATGGTCTTGCATGACCGCTTGATGGACAAATCCCGTGCGGCCTTGCCAAGCATCCTCTGCCAAGGCATCAGAAATAACGGGAATATAGTTGAAGTCGGAAATTGTGGACTCCCATGATTTGCATAGTTCATCTAAGTACAAATCACTTGGGCGACGACCTCCCCAGTAAAGATGGATCGGGCGCTGTATTTTCTTTACTTGCATTTGTTCGATGATCGATTTGATTGGAGCAAAGCCAGTGCCAGCAGCAACAAAGATAATGGGCTTCTGAGAATCTTCCCTTAAGAAGAAGCTACCTAATGGCCCTTCAAAACGCAGAATATCTTTTTCTTTTAGAGCGGGCGTTACTGCACCAAAAACAAAGTCAGTAAATAAGCCACCAGGTAAATGGCGAATATGCAACTCAAGCGGACCTTCTTGCTCGGGTGCATTCGCAATGGAGTAGGCCCGGCGCTGCCCATCTTTAAGAAGAAACTCTAAATATTGGCCAGCCAGAAATTGAAAGCGCTCGGCAGCAGGTAATTGCAGTTTGAGGATGGCTACATCACTGCTAGGTCTGCTAATGGTATTGACTCTACACGGCACTTTTCGAATGGCAATATCACCAGCGCCTTGTACTTCGCGAGCCTCAATCAGAAGGTCTGTTTGGGGGTGAGAGCAGCAAAATAAAATGCCGCCAGCGGTTTCATCGGCTTTGCTTAGGGCACTTTCACTATGCTGACCATGACTGACTTGCCCCTCTAAAACCTTGCCTTTACAGGAGCCACAAGCCCCATTTTTGCAGCCATAGGGTAAGTTGATGCCTTGACGAAGAGCGGCCTCCAGGAGATTTTCATCGGGATTGACGGTAAATTGTTTGCCGCTCGTTTTGAGCGTGACTTGATAAGACACTCTCATTCCTTTCAATAAATCGTTACGATGTCACTTATGCAATCTTTTGGTAAACCTTCAATCCTGATTATTGGCTGCGGAGATATTGGTCTTCGGGTGGCTCGGCAACTTTCGCGAAGCCATCGTGTATTTGCACTGACATCTCAACAGAATCGCTTTCAGGAATTGAGGGAGGTTGGCGCGACTCCGATTTTGGGTAATCTGGATCATCCAGAGTCTTTATGGCGCCTTAGTGGTTTAGCTCAAACCATCATTCATTTGGCGCCACCTCAAAATGGTGGAAGTCGTGATTGCCGAACCCGCAACCTACTCCGAATTTTAGCCCAAGGCTCTGATACCGTCAGGCGCCTGATCTACGTCAGTACTACAGGTGTTTATGGCGACCATCGGGGCGGGAAAGTGAGTGAGATGACCCCAGTGAACCCCCAAAGTGAGCGAGCCCAGAGGAGGGTGGACGCCGAGCGAATGCTCCGTTTGTGGGCACCTGCACATGGGGTGGCTTTAACGATTCTGCGTGTACCTGGAATATACGCTGCTGATCGATTGCCGCTTGAGCGCTTACAAGCTAAAACACCGGCCCTGCTACCTGAAGAGGACGCCTATTCCAATCATATTCACAGTGATGATTTAGCTAGGTTGGTTTGTGCAGCGGTTTATCACGGCAAACCTCAGCGCGTGATCAACGCGTGTGATGGTGGCGAAACCAAGATGGGCGACTACTTCGATGAAGTGGCTGATGCTTTTGGTTTGGAAAGACCAACTCGAATGCCTGGTAGCGAGCTACAAAAAATAGTGAGCCCTATGCTTTGGTCCTTTATGCGCGAATCTCGCAGAGTGACGAACACCCGTTTACATGAGCTCAAAACACCACTACGCTATCCCAGCGTAGGACACTTTCTGAAAACTATTTCCAAGAATCCTTAAGACCAACCGTACGATTAAATACTGGCTTACCAGGTTTGGAATCGTTTTTATCTGCAACAAAGTAGCCGTGGCGCTCAAACTGGAAGCGATCTTCCGCTTTGGCATCCTTCATGCAAGGCTCTAAGTAGGCTGCAATTGTTTGCTTAGAGTTTGGATTAATGGCGTCTAAGAAATTCTTATCGCCACTATCTGGATGGGGATCGTTAAAGAGATGGTCATACAGGCGCACCTCAGCTGGAATGGCCTCGGCGGCGCTAATCCAGTGAATATTACCTTTTACCTTGTAATTATTTGAACCTGGTGTGCCGCTCTTACTATCTGGGAAGTGGGTCACATTCACTTGGGTGATATTGCCCTGGGCATCTGTTTCAAAACCAGTGCATTCTACGACAAAGCCATGGCGCAGACGTACACGGCTGCCAGGTTGATCGCCAATTGGTGGATAGAGTCTAAAGAATCCTTTAACAGGCTCTTGCATAAAGTCATCCGCTTCAATCCACAACTCGCGTGTGAAATGAAATTCACGATTACCCCATTCTGGGTGATTGGGGTGGCGTGGTGCAGAGCAAGCTTCTTTTGCTGAAGCATCAAAGTTTTCTACTACGAGCTTAAGTGGTTTGAGTACTGCAGTCGCACGTGGTGCACGCACCTCAAGATCATCGCGTAATGCTTGATCGAGTGTGCTCATATCAATCCAACTATCGGCTTTAGAAACGCCAATACGCTCGCAGAAGAGGCGAATGCTTTCGGGTGTATAGCCACGACGACGAATACCGACAATTGTTGGCATGCGCGGGTCATCCCAACCTTCAACATGCTTTTCTTCTACCAGCTGCAAAAGTTTGCGTTTGCTAGTAATGGTGTAGGTCAGATTGAGGCGTGCGAATTCATATTGATGTGGCACGGGATCTTTGAAGACGCCCAATTCTTTTAAGGAATGCACAATCCAGTCATAGAGCGGACGGTTGTTCTCAAACTCCAGAGTGCAAATGGAATGAGAAACGTTCTCTAGCGCATCCGAGATGCAATGCGTGAAGTCATAGAGGGGGTAAATGCACCATTTGCTGCCTGTGCGGTGGTGATCGGTATGGCGAATTCGGTACACCACAGGATCGCGCATCACAATATTCGGGTGCGCCATATCAATCTTCAGACGTAGAACATGCTCACCATCTTTGAACTTGCCATCGCGCATATCGCGGAAGAGTTGTAGATTTTCTTCTGGGCTGCGATCGCGATAAGGGCTATTTTTTCCGGCCTGGCCAAAGTTACCGCGATTGGTGTGAATGTCATCAGCGCTTTGGCTATCAACATACGCTTTGCCATTTTGAATCAAAATTTCGGCAAACTCATAGAGGCGATCAAAGTAATCGCTTGCATGATAAAGATGGGTTCCCCAATCAAAGCCTAACCACTTCACTGCATCCAAAATGCTATCGGCGTACTCAACATCTTCTTTGACTGGATTGGTATCATCTAGGCGCATATTGCAGCGCGCACCACCTACTTGATTGTTGTAATCGGCTGCTAAGCCAAAGTTCAAGCAAATACTTTTGGCGTGACCAATGTGTAAATAGCCATTTGGCTCAGGTGGAAAACGGGTGATGATTGATGGGATAGCCTCGCCAGCTAAATTAGTACGCTGTGAAAAAGCGCCGCTTGCCAAGTCATGATCAATGATCTGACGTAAGAAGTTAGACGGTTCGGCTACAGCGCCGGTATTTGCTTTAGATGGTTTGCTATCTTGGGACATAGCCACATTGTAGAGAAAACCCTTGGCCCATAAAGAAAAAGCCCGCAAACTGCTGCGGGCTTGTTTCTGGAGAGGTGGCGGGAATTAATCTTCCACAAACGCCTCTTCGCGAGTCTTCTTCACCGCTGGCAGAGCCACGATCACCACCAAAAGGGCTGCTGCAATGAGTAGGCCTAAGGAAAGTGGGCGGGTTACAAAAGTGGAGAAGTCGCCGCGTGATAACAATAGGGCGCGACGGAAGTTCTCTTCCATCATTGGTCCGAGTACGAAGCCCAACAGCAATGGAGGTGGTTCGCAACCCAGTTTGAAGAATAGGTAACCAATCAAGCCAAAGCCTGCGGTTACATAAACATCAAACACGGTGTTATTTACGGTGTACACGCCGATACAGCAGAACACCAAAATTGCTGGGTAGAGGAAGCGATAAGGAATCTTCAAGAGCTTTACCCAGATACCAATCAAAGGCAAGTTCAAGAGAATCAACATCACGTTACCAATCCACATGGAAGCAATCAGACCCCAGAACAAAGCTGGGTTGCTGGTCATTACCTGTGGACCTGGTTGAATGTTATGAATAGTCATCGCGCCAACCATCAAAGCCATCACAGCATTTGGTGGGATGCCCAATGTGAGCAATGGAATGAATGAGGTTTGAGCGGCAGCGTTA
>ERZ650311.1268-NODE-1268-length-12854-cov-9.157512_pt1 | contig 12854 bp, 10 predicted proteins | sample MGYA00376247_ERZ650311 | MGnify/ENA primary metagenome ERZ650311 (study PRJEB26733, sample SAMN07839324) | wastewater metagenome | biome: small river; feature: stream; material: water | place: USA: North Carolina | collected 2016-07-28 ... | reverse complement strand
CATGGGAGCGCACCAAGACGGAGGTTAAAGGCCTTCACCAGCGAATCTTCTTCCGCCCGCTGCTGTCAGCAGTTGCGCGTCTCGAAGATACAACGCTCGCGCTCACCGATGAACAGGCAATCGATCGCCTGGGGGCAATTGGCTTCTTGGATCCTCGCGGTGCGTTAGTCCACATTCGCGCTCTGACCACTGGCCTCAGTAGGCGGGCGGCCATCCAAAAACAGCTTCTACCGGTCTTGATCGAATGGTTTGCGCGCGGGACAGATCCGGACAGCGCCCTGTTGGCGTTCAGACGCCTGTCAGAGGACCTCGGCGAGTCGCCCTGGTACCTAAGAATGCTCCGGGATGCCTCGGGTGCCGCGGAGCGCATGACCGAGGTGCTGTCCAATAGTCGTCTAGCCACCGAGCTTTTCGAAAAGATTCCAGAGGCAGCAGCTTGGTTCGAGCGGGTCGAGGACCTGCAGCCGATGACTGGCGAGGAATTGGAGACCGAGTTCCAAGCGATCGTTGAGCGTCACAATGATCTCAGCACGATCGCAGCAGCAGCTCGCCACGTTAGGCGCCGGGAAACCCTTCGGGTTGCGATGGGGGCCGTGCTCGACGTACTCACTATCGATGATGTTGCGACAGGCCTCACCGCAATCACCGAGCAATACCTACGAGGACTCTTGCTTGCGGTCAGATCTAATAGTTCCGAGCGAATTGATGGTCATCGGCTAGCGACCGCCGTGGATTTCGCCGTCATTGCCATGGGTAGATTCGGTGGAGCCGAGCTCGGATTTGGCTCCGACGCAGATGTCATGTTTGTCTACCGTGCTCACGAGGGAGTAAGCCCTGAGGTGGCCCAGAAGGCCGCCGAGCGAATTGTTCAGGAATTGCGAGAGGTAACGACTGATCACCGATTGGCTTTCGAGCTCGACCTGGACCTTCGGCCGGAGGGCAAGAAGGGCGCAATCGTAAGGTCGCTAGATTCGTACGCAGCCTATTACGAGCGCTGGAGCGATTCCTGGGAGTCCCAGGCGCTCCTTCGGGCACGCGCGATTGCAGGATCGCCGCAACTTATCGAAGAGTTCGAGAAACTCATCAATAAGTATCGATATCCGACCAAGGCGGACCCCAAAGACGTCATGGAGATTCGACGCATCAAGGCGAGAGTCGAGACCGAGCGATTGCCACAAGGGGCCGATCCCCGCCGCCACCTGAAGCTGGGTCGGGGTTCGCTCTCCGACGTGGAATGGTTGGTACAACTTCTTCAGTTCCAACACGGGGGAGAGCACCCGAGCATTAGAACCCCTAGGACACTTGAGGCGCTGCGGGCTTGCGTTACCGAGGGACTGATTACCGAGCCCGACGCAAACGTACTCGAAGCGGCCTGGGTGCTAACTTCGAGGATCCGCAGTGCAGCTGTTCTTTGGACCAACAAGCAGTCCGATGTGCTACCTATCGATCGCCGTCAGCTCGAGGGTATTGCTCGTATTCTCAACTATCCGAACTTCAGTGCCACTCAGGTAGAGCAGGACTATCTCGCTGCCACCCGTCGAGCTCGGGGAGTTTTCGAGCGTCTGTTCTTCGGTTAGACCACCTTAGACAATCAAAAGGGCCACACCTTTCGGTGTGGCCCTTTTGTAATGGCTCGGATTAGACGCCGTAGTACAGCTCGAACTCGTATGGGTGAGGACGCTGTGCCAGAGGCTTGATTTCCTTCTCGCGCTTGTAGTCGATCCAGGTCTCGATGAGCTCCTTGGTGAATACGCCGCCCTTCAGCAGGTACTCGTGGTCGTTCTCGAGAGCGGTCAGAACCTCGCCGAGCGAACCAGGTACCTGTGGGATGAGCTTTGCTTCCTCAGGAGGCAGCTCGTACAGGTCCTTGTCGACTGGAGCGTGTGGCTCGATGCGGTTCTGGATACCGTCCAGACCAGCCATCAGCATTGCAGCAAACGCCAGGTATGGGTTGCTCGATGCGTCTGGTGCACGGAACTCGATGCGCTTAGCCTTCGGGTTGGTGCCGGTCATTGGGATACGGATCGATGCCGAACGGTTACCAGCCGAGTAAACCAGGTTCACTGGTGCCTCGAAGCCTGGAACCAGGCGGTGGTAGGAGTTAACGGTTGGGTTGGTAAATGCCAACAGCGATGGAGCGTGCTTCAGGATACCGCCGATGTACCAGCGAGCCAGGTCCGAAAGACCGCCGTAGCCGTTCTCGTCGTAGAACAACGGCTTGCCGTCCTTCCAGAGCGACTGGTGAACGTGCATACCCGAACCGTTGTCACCAAACAGTGGCTTTGGCATGAAGGTTGCGGTCTTGCCGTAGGCGTGTGCAACGTTCTTGACGATGTACTTGAACTTCAGGATGTCGTCAGCTGCGCGCAGTAGGGTGTCGAACTTGTAGTTGATCTCACCCTGACCCGCGGTACCAACCTCGTGGTGGCTACGCTCTACAGCAAGGCCAACAGCCTCGAGCTCTAGAACGATGCTGTCACGCATGTCTGCGTGCTGGTCAACTGGGGAAACTGGGAAGTAGCCACCCTTGAATGGGGTCTTGTTCGCCAGGTTTCCACCCTCCTCGACGCGACCCGAGTTCCATGCGGCTTCCGAGCTGTCGATGAAGTGGAATGCGCTGTTCTGCTTGACCTCATAGCGAACGTCATCGAAGATGAAGAACTCTGCTTCTGGTGCGAAGAAAGCGGTGTCGGCGATGCCGGTGGTGGCAAGGTAAGCCTGGGCCTTCTTGGCGACCTGGCGTGGGTCCTTGTGGTAGATCTCGCCGTTGCGTGGGTTGTAGATGTCGAAGACCATGTTCAGGGTCTTCTCAACGCGGAAAGCGTCCAGGTAGGCGGTGGTTACGTCTGGAATCAACTGCATGTCAGACTCGTGGATCGAGGCGAAGCCACGGATCGACGAACCATCGAACAGCTGGCCGTCAACGAAGAACTCTTCGTCAATCATGCTTGCTGGCAGGTTGAAGTGCTGCTGCACACCAGGAAGGTCAGTGAAGCGAACATCGAGGAACTTTACGTCGTTGTCCTTGATGTACTTGACTACCTCGGAGGCGGTCTTGAACATAGGGAAACCCCTTCAAATTGGATTAGGAATCAGGCGAGCCATTACGCCTAATAAAAGTCTACTTGCCCTTTGGTGACGCGGATTGCAGGAAATGTTTCGGGCATGTAAAAAATATTTGGGCCTAGGCTTTTTGTCATGACCAATTCGGAACCACAGCGCTGGGCTGGCGAGCGATTGGGTTTGCCTCAAACTGGCGCGGGCAGTTTGGCGAAGATGCCCCGACGAATCCTTGCCATTGCGATTGATTGGGGTAGTTCTTTGCTCCTCTCGCACGCCTTCTTTGCCGATGACAACGGCGCAACGCTGATCATCTTCGGGTTGCTTCAGATAGTTGGCCTTTGGGTGGTTGGAAGTTCCATCGGAATGCTTTGTTCGGGCATTGCTGTCAGGAAACTAGTTGGTGGAAAGCCCGGATTCTATGCAGCGACTATTCGAACCTTCCTGCTTTTGCTCGTTATTCCCGTGGCGATCTGGGATGCGGATTCGAGAGGTCTGCACGACAAGGCGGCGAAAACGGTGATGGTCCGTCGGTAAAAAGAAACCGCCCCCGGAGGGCGGTTTCTTTTTCAATAGTCACTTAGCGCGGTTTTGACATGCCACGGACCTTGGTTGGGTCCATGCCCTTCGGAACCGGAACGTTCAATCGCATGGTCGAAAGGCGACGGTTGATTTCACCGAGTTCAGCAGTGCGTACCACCTTGTCGAGCTTGAAAATGGTCTTCGACAGTTCGCCCAGGCGAACCGAGTGTTCGTCGCCGCAAACCCAGAGAACGGTAACTGGAACACCGCTAGTCACCTTGGCGAGTTTGCGCTTTTCCTCTTCGACCAGACGAGAGACCGAACTGCGGTGTCCCTCGGCGATGATCACGATGCCGCCGCGACCGGATACACGGTAAAGCAGGTCCTGACTCTTGGCGTTCACGGCGACCGGCTCTTCAGTGCCACTCCAGCCGCGCTTCAGGATCGTTTGCAAGATCGCTCCAACCGCACCTGGCTGCCCTTCGATACGGGCGTAGGCCATCTTTTCTGCACGGCGGCTAATCAGGGCTGTGAAGGTAACAGCTGCAGCAACCAGGCCCAGCACAGACCAGATTGTCATGCCAATCGCAGAACCACCACCGATAAAGCCCAAAAGCAGGCTGGCAAGGAATGCACCGAGTGCGCCAACTGCAGCAACTGGTACTGCCTTCTTGTCTGTCTTAGCGGTCAGCTTCCAGATTTCCCACATTTGGGCGAAGCGACCAGAGCCTTTGCGAGTGTTCTTAGCCATTGCTCCAGCCTACCGTTTAGACCGCCTGGGAGAAGCCAAGCGCCGTGTCGGCGAGGTGCTGCAGGTGCTCAGGGATTGGGTGACCTTTGGCCGCCATGCTCTGAGCCCAAAGTCTTCCAGCGCGGTAGGAGCTTCGCACCAGTGGGCCGCTAAGGACCCCCAGGAAGCCCATCGCCTCAGCCTCTTCCTTCAGCGCAACGAACTCTTCAGGCTTTACCCATCGAGAGACCGGGTGATGTCTGACAGAAGGCCGCAGATACTGCGTAATGGTGATGATGTCGGTACCGGCGTCGCGGAGCTCTTGGAGGGCCTGCCGGATTTCGTCGGTGGTCTCACCCATACCCAGGATTAGGTTTGACTTAGTTACCATGCCGGCATCTCGGGCTTGAGTGATGACGTTGAGCGAGCGGTCGTAACGGAATGCTGGACGTATCTCTTTGAAGATTCTCGGAACGGTTTCAAGGTTGTGAGCGAATACCTGGGGCCTGGCGTCAAAGACCTGCTGCAGCAGCTCCGGCTTACCGGAGAAGTCTGGCACCAGGATCTCTACACCGGTGCCAGTGGATTGTGCGTGGATTTGGCGAATAGTCTCGGCGTAGAGCCAAGCACCTTCATCTTCGAGGTCATCTCGGGCGACACCGGTAACCGTTGCGTATCGCAGGTTCATCTTCGCCACTGATTCGCCCACGCGACGTGGCTCATCGGCGTCGAAGTCAGCCGGCTTACCGGTGTCGATCTGGCAGAAGTCACAGCGACGGGTGCACTGGGACCCGCCGATAAGGAAGGTTGCCTCGCGGTCTTCCCAGCATTCGAAGATGTTTGGGCAACCGGCCTCCTGGCAAACCGTGTGCAGGTTTTCACCCTTTACTAGGCTCTGCAGCGCGGTGTACTCGGGACCCATTTTTGCCCGGGTTTTAATCCACTCAGGCTTCTTCTCGATTGGGGTCTCGGAGTTGCGCACTTCGATTCGTAGCAGTTTCTTGGGGGAGTCGGTCATAGTTGCACCTTATAGATCGTGTCCAGGTGTTTCTGCACCTGGACAGCCGCCATAGCTGGCGTAATTTCGTGACCGAGGAGTTCGGTCAGTGTTGAGGTGCCGGCGTCGCGGATGCCGCAGGCGATGATGGTCTCATAGGGTTTCAGTGAGTTATTGCAGTTTAAGGCGAACCCGTGCATAGTCGTGTGCTCTGACACTCGAATGCCGATTGCGGCGACCTTGAGGTGCGAGCCATCGGGCTGAGGAGCCCACACACCTGAACGTCCTTCGACGCGCTCCGTATATAGGCCAAAATCAGCGATGGTATCGATCAAAACCTGCTCCAGCCAGCGAACGTAGCCGACAACGTCTATCGGCCGGGGGAGTTGCATGATTGGGTAACCAACAAGCTGCCCAGGTCCGTGCCAAGTGATCTTCCCACCGCGGTTAGTTTCAACCACCGGGGTGCCATCCTGCGGCCACTCTTCGCCTTCGGTGCGTTTCCCGGCTGTGTACACCGGCTCGTGCTCCAGCAGAATCACTGTATTCTCGCGGGAACCTGAAGCCACCTCATGGTGGATCTGGTTTTGCATTTCCAAGCCAGAGTCGTAAGACACGAAATTCGGCGCTAGGCCAGCGGTGATGAATTCGGTCATTGGTCAATTCTAACTAGGTCTGGATACCCATTTATCAACAGATTAGTTATCCAGCACATTCCGGCCGCGCCGGGCGTGACAGCATCATGCAGGGAGGTATTGAAGATCATGAAACGTATAGGCGCCCTGCGTCGGGAATTAGAGACAGCTTGGTCAACGGGCCAGGTAACTGAAATCTCCAGGACCGGTCCTAGGCGGTTTAAACTTGGCGGCGAAAACTCGACAAAAGCCGTTTTTGTTTTCGACAGGGGGTTTGTGTCTGAACCTGAAGCAGGCCTCCGCAGAGCGGCAGGAGAAACCTCTAAAGCCAAGATCCAATCGTTTGACTGGGTCTATTCGGCTGATGTGGACGAGCATCGTTCAAGAAGAGAGCGCCGACAGGCGGAGATATCCATACTCCCTCCCTCAGTTTGGGGCAGGAGATGGACTAGGGCCAGAGCCGGCTTGCTGAGGCGCTGCCTTAGTTGGTTCAAAGGCCAATCCAAGTTTCGTCGCGTTCTTATCGTGGCTATTGTCCTGCTGGTCGTTGCGTTGCGGGCAATGGCTGTTGGTAATGCGCTGTCCGATCTTGTGTCGATATCTTCGAGTGTTAGCGATGTGACGAAAACCCAGCCCCGTGTTCCACGCACCAACCAAGTTTCGAGTAGGGCGGAAGCCACTGGTAAGCCAGTCTGTGATCTCGACCTTGCAGGACTGCAGCCTCTCGATAGCGAGAAGGCTGAAGACGCACCACATCTAGAACTAATTCGCGACATCGTGATCGGCGGGGAAAGGCAGCAGATAATCTCAAGGCGTTGCGGGACCGACGAACGTCAATTTGCAGTCCGATTCACGCTACTCAACAGCCGCTGGGAAGCAAAAAGTGCGACCCCGATGGGATCGCACTCTCTGCTGAATTCGGCTGGTTAGAGACCGAGGTTCGAATCGAAGTTGGCCTGCTCCAGGCGGGTCTTTACATCCACCAGGAAGCGGCTAGCGTCTGCACCATCCACCAGACGGTGGTCGTAAGACAGAGCCAAGTAAACCAGGCTACGGATGGCGATGGACTCATTGCCCTCGGCATCGGTAACAACTGCAGGACGCTTGGTGACTACGCCGGTTCCCAGGATTGCAACCTGAGGGAGGAACACGACCGGAGTGTCGAACAGGGCACCGCGCGAACCGGTGTTGGTCAGGGTAAAGGTGCCGCCCTGTAGCTCATCCGGGGTCAGCTTGTTGTTACGGGTACGATCCGCCTTGTCGGCGATCGTCTTAGCAATCTCGCTGATATTGAGGGTCGAAGCATCACGAATAACTGGAGTCAGCAGTCCGCGCTCGGTGTCAACAGCGAACGAGATGTTCTCGGTGCCGTGGTAGACCACGCTTTCACCTTCGATGCTGGCGTTGAGCTTTGGGTGAGACTTGAGCGCCTCGGCTGCAGCAAGTGCGAAGAAAGGCATGAAGTTCAGCTTGATGCCATTCTTAGCTACGAACGCTGGCTGAACCTTCTGGCGCAGCTGCGCAATGCGGGTTACGTCAACCTCAACAACGGTGGTCAGCTGAGCAGTCGAGTTCATCGATGCCACAGCACGCTCGGCCAGCACCTTGCGCAGGCGAGACATCGGCTCGGTGGTGCCGCGCAACGGCGAAACCTCTGCCACGAAAGCGGCCGCAGGGTTCTTGGCGGCTGCTGGAGCTGCGCTACCCGCAGCGAGAACGTCTTCCTTGCGGATGCGTCCGCCAACACCTGAGCCGGATACGGTGCTCAGGTCGACGCCGTTCTCGTTAGCAAGCTTGCGCACCAACGGAGTGACGTAGCTGGCGTCGCTGTTGTTGACAACAGGAGCGGCAACAACAGGAGCTGGGGTAACTGGAGCGGCAACAACCGGAGCTGCGACAACTGGAGGAGCCACAGGAGCTGCTACCACCGCTGGAGCTGCTGGTGCAGGAGCAACCGGAGCCTCGACTACCGGAGCTGGTGCAGCAGCCTCGACCACTGGTGCGGCCGGGGTGGCAGCGGCACCGTCGCCAACGATCGCCAAAACCGCGCCAACAGCAGCAGTCTCATCTTCGTTGACCAAAATCTGCTGGAGCACACCGGCAACCGGCGATGGAATCTCGGTGTCGACCTTGTCGGTAGAGACCTCAACCAGCGGCTCGTCGACGGCGACGGTGTCGCCGACCTTTTTGAGCCAGCGGGTAACGGTTCCCTCGGTGACGCTTTCACCGAGTGCTGGAAGTAGAACTTCGCTCATTTTTCTGAATGCTCCTTGGATAGCAGTTTGAAAACTTAGTTGTGGATTTTAGGCGTGGGCGTGCAGTGGCTTGCCGGCCAGGGCGAGGTGGGCTTCACCCATTGCCTCGTTCTGGGTTGGGTGAGCGTGGATAAGTGTTGCGACGTCCTCTGGGTATGCTTCCCACGACACGATTAGCTGGGCTTCACCGATCTGCTCACCGACACGGGAACCGATCATGTGCACGCCTACGACGGGACCGTTGTTCTGGCGGACCAGCTTGACAAAGCCGGCAGTTCCCAGAATCTGGCTCTTTCCATTGCCACCGAGGTTGTACTCGTAGGTGGAGATGTTCTCGGCACCAAACTTCTCAGCTGCCTTGGCTTCGGTAAGACCCACCGAGGCAATCTCCGGCTCGCAGTAAGTCACCTTAGGGATGTTGTTCTCGTCGATGGTGCGAGGGTTCAGGCCAGCAATCTCCTCGGCGATGAAGATACCTTGCTGGAATCCTCGGTGAGCCAACTGCAATCCCGGGACAATGTCTCCGGCTGCGTAGACACCCGGAAGGCTGGTCTGAAGACGCTCGTTAGTGATCACGAAGCCACGGTCAACAGTGACTCCCTGCTCTTCATAACCAAAACCAGCGGAGTTTGGTCCGCGACCGACAGCGACCAGAAGCAGCTCGGCGTCTAGCTGAGTTCCGTCTTCCAGCGAAACGACAACGCCGTTCTCGTCCTGGGTCACGCCGGAGAAGCGAACACCGGTCTTGAAGTTGATTCCACGCTTGCGGAACGCGCGCTCCAGTGCCTTCGACACAGCTGGGTCCTCATTTGGAACCAGACTTGGCAGACCTTCGACGATGGTCACGTCGGTGCCGAAAGACTTCCAGATCGATGCGAACTCGACGCCGATTACGCCACCACCGAGAACGATGACCTTGTTAGGCACAAAGTTCAGCTGCAGTGCGTGCTCCGAGGTGATGACTCGTCCACCGATTTCCAGTCCAGGAAGTGAGCGACTGTAAGAACCAGTTGCCAGCACAACATTCGCACCGGTGTAGTTGTCACCGTTCACCGTGACGGTCTTAGGGCCAGTTAGGCGGCCTTCACCGGCAACAAAGGTGATGTTTTTGGAGTGTCCGACCAGACCTGTCAGTCCCTTGAACAGGCGGTCAACGATGCCGTCCCGGTAGCTATTTACGGCCGGCATGTCGATGCCGTTTAGAGTTGCCGACACACCAACGTGAGCTGCCTCACGGGTTACGTCAGCAACCTCAGCGGCGTGTAGGAGTGCCTTGGTTGGAATACAACCGCGGTGCAGACAGGTGCCACCGAGCTTGTCGCGCTCAATCAGAGCGACGCTCTTTCCGAGCTGGGCAGAACGGAGCGCAGCTGCGTAGCCACCACTTCCACCACCGAGAATAACGACGTCAAAGTTGTGGTCAGCCACAGAAAACTCCCTCATAAAAAACAGGCATCAGTACAAAACTTTACTCCGATTTATTGGGTTTGTGCCCCAGTTAGGCGCACATTCCCTCGGCCAAATTCACCAGTGTGCGAACCATGACACCGGTGGGGCCTTTCGGAGTGTATCCGTAAGCAGATCCTTCGTTGTCGGCTGGGCCAGCAATGTCTAGGTGGGCCCATTCGAGCTTGGTTCCATCAGCCTTGTTGCCAACAAACTCCGAGAGGAACCAACCGCCAACGAGCATCCCGCCAAAGCTTGATCCCACTTTCGAGTTCTGCAAATCAGCGACAGGCGAGTCGATGTAGCTGCGAATCTCTTTAGCGAACGGCATTTCCCAGACCAGTTCACCCGCAGCTTGGCTGGCCTGCTTCACTGCGTTGACAGCGGCTGCGGATCCCATTAGGCCGGTGTATCGCACACCCAGAGCGATGCGTGCGGCGCCGGTCAGTGTCGCGACGTCAACAATCAGGTCTGGCCGCTCTTCCGAGGCTGCTGCGATTCCGTCTCCGAGAACCAGACGGCCCTCTGCATCTGGATTCGTTACCTCGACCGTTTTGCCATTGCGGGCCTTGAAGACATCGCCAGGCCGCATTGCGCTTCCTGATGGCATGTTTTCGGCCAAGCAAAGGTAGGCGGTCACATGGATGGGAAGGTTCAATTGCGCGATGGCGAGAATTGCGGCGTAAACAGAGGCCGCACCAGTCATGTCGTACTTCATGCCAAGCATGCCACCGAGCGGCTTGACGGCAAGACCGCCCGTGTCGAATGTGATGCCTTTACCGACCAACGCAAGGTGCTTTTCGGCGTTTTTAGGCGCATAGGTCAGTTTGACTAGGCGAGGTGGCCTAACGCTACCCATGCCAACGGCGGCTATCAGGCCAAAGCCATCTTTAGCTAGCTTCTTTTCGTCCCAAACCTCAATCTTCAATCCATGTTTCTCGGCGGCGCCCTCGGCCAACTTCGCAAAATGTGAGGGGTAGAGTTCGTTGGCTGGAGTGGCTGCCAGATCTCTGGTTTCTTTGACCGCCTGGGCTAAGACGGTCACGCGCTTGAGGGATTTCTTGTCAACTGAGAGAGCCGTTGTTAGGTGAACCGCATTTAGGGCGGGTTGTTTTCCCTTGCCCGCATACGAGTAGGAACCAAGTGCGATGCCCTCTAAGACTGATTCCGCAGCGGCCGAGTCACTCAGGGGGAGTTGCAGTTCAAGAGCACCCACATCGCTTAGTGCACGCCCAAGAAAGCCTCCAAGTTCCCGCCAGGAATCAACATCAGGAGAGTCTGAACCAATTCCCAAAATAGCTACCGATTGCCCACCGGCCAGGGTTCGGGTGAGGGTCTCAGGCTTACCTGTCACACCCAGCGATTTGAGTTCACTCGTAGAGAGCAGATCCGAGCCGACGAGCTGTACCTGATCGCCCGCTGGAGCCGCCCCGATAACAACGACCGCTCCGGACTTGGCTTTCGAATTGGTGTTTGACACGCTGAACTTTATTTGACTCATGGCATCAGCCTAAATCCTCCCCGGCGCTAGGTGTCGTTATCTACCACCGAGTGGGAAGGGCTCGTCAAGAGTCCTTGTTTAGAATTGCACTGTGATTGAACCTTCGGACCTGTTTGAAATCTTGGTTGAGCCAACCGAGGTCCCGCTCGGTTTGCCGCTGGTGGCGGGCCTAAGTGGGTTTTCTGACGCCGGTGGAACAATTAGCCAGGTTTCAGACAGCATTTTTGCGAACTACGACTTCACCCTTGTGGCGCAGTTTCACAATGATGAATTACTGGACTATCGCAGTCGTCGCCCAATCATGTTCTTTGAAAAAGATCACATCATCAGCTACGAGCCGCTCAATCTCGGCCTTTACCTAATGAATGATGAGGCAGGGAATCCCTTCCTCTTCCTGCACGGTTATGAGCCCGACTTTAAGTGGGAAGCCTTTGTGGAGGCCCTAGAAGACTTATTCGAGCTCTTCGCCATCTCCTCGGTGACCTGGGTCCACAGCATTCCATTCCCAGTGCCACACACCCGACCGGTAGGCATCACCGTAAGTGGCAACCGTCGTGACCTCATCGACGCCGTTAGCGAGTGGAAACCATCCACTTCGGTTCCCGGAAATGTCCTGCATGTTTTGGAATACAAGCTCACCGAGACGGGTATCCCGATGGCAGGGTTCGTTTTCCTGGTTCCTCACTATCTAAGCGACAGCGATTATCCCGAGGTTGCCATTTCTGCTTTCCAGCAAATCTCGGCGGCCACGGGCCTGGTTTTCAAGACTGACCCGCTTCGTGAAGAAAACAGTCGCTTTCTGCGCAAGATTAATCAGCAAATGCAGGAGAACCAGGATCTGCAACGCATGGTCGAGCAGTTGGAGCAGGGCTACCACGCACCGGAAGGTAGCCCAAACCGCCCGCAGATCTCGAAGCCTGCACCCAGAGTTCCTTCTGCCGACGAAATAGCGGCCGAACTAGAGGATTATCTGGCGTCGAAGACTCGAAACGACATTGACTCGGACACCGACGCCGGCGCCGGCGAGGACTAAAGTCCGGCCCTTGTCTCAGAAATCCAGCCGTTCAGGCGCACTGATTATTGCCATTGGTGCAATCGCATACATTTCAGCGGTAACTCAGCGAAGCACCATGGGCATTGCTTCACTAGTTGCAACCGATCGGTTCCAGACCACGGCCGAGCAACTGTCCATGCTTGCCGTTGCACAGCTGATCGTTTATGCAGCCATGCAGATACCCGTCGGACTATTGCTTGACCGATGGGGTCCGCGCCGTCTGCTGAGCATCGGAGCTCTTAGCATGGCACTAGGTCAGTATGTTGTGGCCTTTGCTCCCAGCCTTGGCCTGGCGGTCTCTGGCCGCATGCTCGTGGGCTTTGGAGACGCCTTTACGTTTATTTCGATGATCCGGCTAATCAACGGATGGTACTCGGGGAAACGAGCCTCACAGTTGCAACAGTGGTTGGGTAATGGCGGACAGGTGGGGCAGATTGTCTCCGCTATCCCGTTTTCGATCCTGCTACACGCTGCCGGGTGGCAGGTGAGTTTCACCGTTTGGGCGACTATTGCCCTGATCATCGGAACCCTTGGACTCATTCTTATCGTTGACGAACCGATAAAGCACGCACACGACGTGGGATCTCTTCGTGAGCAGCTGGGCTTACTCCGCAAGTCGGTTAGGAGCAGTACCACGAGACTGGCGTTTTGGGT
>ERZ650311.1267-NODE-1267-length-12856-cov-4.836185_pt1 | contig 12856 bp, 18 predicted proteins | sample MGYA00376247_ERZ650311 | MGnify/ENA primary metagenome ERZ650311 (study PRJEB26733, sample SAMN07839324) | wastewater metagenome | biome: small river; feature: stream; material: water | place: USA: North Carolina | collected 2016-07-28 ... | reverse complement strand
CGCTGATGGACCTTCCTGAAGAGCGAATGGTTGAGGTTGCCGAGGAGCTCGACGACGAGCGCCTTGCCGACGTTCTTGACGATGCGGGCGCCGACGTCGCCGAGCACTTCCGCCGCAGATTGTACATACCGCTGGCTCTGCGCGGAGACCTCGGCGATGAGGTCACGCTTCCAGGCGTCGCGCTTGTGGGTCCATTGGTGGCGCGTCGCGTGGTCGCGCATGGTGCGTGGAGTGACCCTGAAGCGGTGGGCGAGGTCGGTAAGCGAAGGCCACACGCGCTCGGTGTTCTTCGTCGCAACAGACGGGAGTTCCCCCTGTACGTAGATCCGCTCGATCTCCTCCCAGGGGATAGCGCGGTTGCCTCGACCTCGGCCCGTGGGCTGCGTCACGTCCCTTCCGGCGCGTCAACGCGGCACCGGATTGACGGGCGATCAGGGGTCGCGACGGAGGTCTTCCGCGGCGGCGATCCAGGCGTCCTGTGCGGCGAAGGGGAGGGCGGACCAGGGGAGGGGGGCGGGGGACTCGGCGCCGAAGGTGCGGGTGAGGGCGCGGCTGTAGGCTTCGAAGGCGCGACGGGCGCGACGGGCGCGGCGTTCGAGGCGGGCGCGCGCGCAGCGGAGGGCCGACTCGCGGTCGAGGTGGTGGCAGGCGCAGATCGCCCAACGGTTGCCGTCACGGTCGACGAGGTCGGCACCCCAGGCGGCGCGACCGAGCTCCACCGGGACGGGCGTCAGCGAGGGGTCGGGCTGGACGATCGGGGGCGACGGGAGCACGGCGCCGAGCGGGGGTCAGGGGACGGCCGGGAAGAGCATCATGCGGATCGCGAAGGAGCTCGCCGCGCGCACCGAGGGCCACCCGCAGCGGGCGCCCGCGTAGGTCGGGGTCGCGAGGCGGGGCGTGGGGTTGAGCGGGGTGTTCGCCGGGATGCGCACGCCCTTGTCACTCATGGTCGGGGTGGGCTTGAAGGTGAGCTCGTAGGCCGCCGAGGCGCCCTCGATGAGGAGGGCGTAGCTCATGCCCTGGAACTCCGCGGGGGGCGTGATCGTCGTCCACGCGGTCGGGTCGGCGTCGGTCGTGACCTCGACGACGAGGGGGTAGGTAGGGGCGGAGGCTTCGCGGGCGTTGTCCTCGTAGTTCGCCATGGCGCCTCTTCGAGGGGGTCACCCGCGGCGAGTACTTTCGAAGGCCGACGGGATCACCGGAGCGGTTCGGGCGACGGCTCCGCGTGCACGACCTCGCCGTGCTGGACGTGGTAGACCCACGTCGAGAGGCGCGCACGGCCCGCGGCGTCTCGATCGCGGAAGGAACACGCGAACTGCCAGTGCGTCGCGACGGCCGTCTCGGTGTTGCACGTGATCGGCGCATAGCTCTCGGGGTTCGGGAGCGTCGCGCGCATGTAGCGGTTCACCTCCAGCACCGTCCCGTCGTCGAGGTGCGTCGGGCGCGGGCCCCGGATCTCCTGCGCGGCGCGGAGGCGCTGGTCGAGCTCGGACGAGGCCGTGAGCATCGCGCGGAACCGCGCCTCGCGGCCTTCGATCTCCCGCAAGAGCGCGGCGGCGCGGCCGTGCGCGCGGCTCTCGGGCGGGATCGCGTGCAGGTGGCGACGGGCGAGGTCGAGGTCGCCCCCCACGCGCTCGGCGGGGTCGTAGTCCTCGGCCATCGCGACGCGTGCGGCCGCGAGGTGCTCCCGATCGCTCATCGCGCGAAAGGCAGGGTCGTCCTCGGGCGTGTCGGTCGCGGGCGCGTCGACGGCCGTCGCGGCATCGACCGCGGGCGGGGCGCGGAAGGCGACGACGTCGACCCCCACCGACGCATCAACGGTCGGGGTGGGTGGGGGCGGGAGGGCGGGCGCAACGTCGGAGCGCGCGGTCGGCAAGGGGGCGGGTGGCACCCGGAGGGGCCCCGCGTCCGGGGGCGCCGTGAGCGCGGTGACCTCGGCGACGACCGACCAGAGGAACGTCCCAACGACCACCAGGGCCAGGACGGCGGCACCCGCAATCGCGGCGATCAGGCCGGGGGAGGTCGAGGGCGAAGGGGAGGGGGAGGACATCGGCCGCGCACTCTACGGGAGGCGCGGCCGGGGCGGGAGAGGGGCAGGGGTTCAGTGGCGCGTGGACGCGGGCTCTTGAAAGAGGCAGTCACGGGCCTCGTCGGGCGTGATCCCGAAGTCGATCATGCGGGCGACGGTGAGGATGCGCGCGCCGTCGAAGCACTCGCCCATCTCGCCCGCGTGCTTGCGCCACGAGTTGCGCGCGTGGTTCGGGTGCTTGCACGGCCGGATGTGCGCCGCCCACCCTTCGAGCTTCCAGCGGTCCTCGGGGCCGTAGGCCGCCACGACCACCGGGAGCGTCGCGTCGAGAAGGGGGGTCGTGGACGAGGGAACGGGCGCGGGGGTCGTGGTGTTCTTCGTGGTGGTCTTCATGGTTCGTTCTCCGTAGTGGGTTGAAAGAGGCCCCGGAGGGGCGCCCGAAGGCGCCCCCCGTCGGCCCGTGGTGGTTCAGTCGTCGTACCCGACGCCCGGGTAATCGTCGTACCCGGTGTCGTAGCCGTCGTCCTCGCGGCTCCCCGTGTAGGGGTTGAAGTCACGGTCGTCGTCGATGTCGAGCGGTTCGTGGTCTTCGGCGAAGTCGTCATCGAGCGCGTCCACGTCCTCGCCCGCGGGCACCTCTTCGGAGAGGACGAGGTCGATGCCGCAGCTCGCGCAGGTGCCCGTGCCCTCGCCGGGCGCGAAGTCGTGGTCGGTCCCGCAGATGCAGGTGATCGTGATCGGAGCGATGAGGTTGGTGTTGGTGGTCATCTCGGTTTCCCTTGCCCTTTCTGTCTATAAAGTACGTAACGAAGTAACTATAGTTACACGTAAGACCACACGAAAGGACGGGAGTCATGCCGATTGAGACGCTCTCCGCCGACACCGCCGAGGTGCGGCTCCTCCAGGCCGCGCCGAAGATGCCCGAGGCCCTGCGGCGCGGGGGCGTGGCGTACGTGTGGTCGCCCCCGAAGCCCACCCTCGAAGAGCTCCAGGCCGCCGACGCGAAGTGTGCCGAGCTCCAGGCGTGGCTCCGCGACTATCTCGCCCGCGCGGGGCAGGACGTGCCACGATGAGGCGCATGACGACCTCGAAGAAGGCCCCCGACGTGGCGGAGCGGCTCAAGGCGGCGCGCGAGGGGCGCGGGCTCACCGTCGCCGAGCTCGCGCGGCGCGCGCGCGTCGAGGGCGAGCCGATCTCCCGGCAGGCCGTGATGAAGATCGAGGCGCGCGACGTGACGAACCCCGGCGTCCTCACCGTCGCGGGCCTCGCCGAAGCGCTCGACGTGCCCGTGGCGTGGCTCGCGTACGGCGTCGGCCCCACCCCCGCGGGGTTGACCGCCGCGAAGGCGTGACGCGGCGTGGAGCAGGCTGGTAGCTCGTCGGGCTCATAACCCGAAGGCCGTAGGTTCAAATCCTACCGCCGCGACCCAAGCCTCAGGACCGAGCTTCTCCCTTGAAGGGAGCGGCGCGTGAGGACCTGGGGCTTCTCCCTCTCCTCCTCGCCCGACCGGCAAGACGCCTGCACGCAGGCGCTCCCCGCGAACAGGCCGCCCCGACGGCCTGGGGCGCACACGAAAGAACCCCCCGCGCGTCGCCCGAGACCCCGAGGTTGCTCATCGAGCATGGGGCCAAGCGGGCGGAGAAGCGCGCGGGGGGATCGGTCCTTTTCCTGCACGCCGTCATTCGTCATGGATGATGAATACGACGACCCGTGCCACGACACGGACGACGAAGACGACGGGGGCTATGCGGACGACGCGGACGATGAGAGCCGCGAAGAGGAGAGGTGCGCGCAGTGCCTCCACTTCGGGGACTACCAGTGCGAAACGCACGGCCCGGCCGCGATCGAGGCGCAACGGCAGTACGCGGAGTTCCACATGCTGAAGGAGGCGCTCGAAAGCGTGCTCGCGCTCCCCGACGCGTGGTCTTCGCCCGCCGCTGCGCAGCTCCAGAAGATCGCGCGCGAGGTGCTCACGGAGATGGAAAAGGTCGGATGAGGCGTTACGACCACGACGAAGCCACGCGCCTCTACACCATTGAGGAGTGGACAACCACGCGGCTCGCGGCGCACTTTCGTGTGAGCGTCGGTAGCATGAGCGCAATGCTGCGCAGGCGCGGCGTCGCGCTCCGCGGGAACGCTCACCACCTCGACGGCCAGCGCATCGGGCGCCTGGTCGTGCTCGGACGCAAGGGACTCTCGCCGCGCGGGGCTGTCCTTTGGCGGTGTCGGTGCGACTGCGGTAAAGAGGTCGTGGTCTGCACGATGCGGCTCGTGCGCGACAAGCATCGCAAACGCACCTGTGGCGCGTGGGCGTGTCGCAAGGCCGAGCGCGCGGAACGGGCGACATGACCCGTCCAACGCGTGCTCACGAGGACGACCGCAACCCGGACGTCTACTGGATGGGACCGGGGCACCCGCTCGGATGGGCGCCTGGAGATCCTACCTACGAGCGCGTGCGCGACGCGCTGCGCGCGAGGCACTACGTCCGTTTCCCGATCGATCCGCGCGAGCTCGCGCAGGCCGCGCAGTCGAGGTCACGCACCGATCGTGCGCCCCTCGTGCTGCTCGACCACGCCAACGCCCCCGACGGGCAGCGCTGCGCGACGCGCGTCGCGACCACGGACGAGGACACGATCCCGCCCGCGGTCTGGCCCGAGGGCTGGGAGCCGGTCTACAGCTTGTGCGTCGCGCGCGAAACGCTCCTCCGCGGACTCGCAGCGCTCCCCAGTACCGATCGCGCGTCGATCCACGTCCACGGCCCCGGCGCTCCGCTGCTGATCTTCGTCCACAACACACCTTGGCGGGGGCCGGAAGACAGCGTGATCGTCGTCGTCCAGACGTGGTCGACGTGTCCAGGTGAGCACCGCCGCAACGGCGGGAAGTACTACAAGCACGGCGAGGCGCACGAGTGTCCCGCGCGCGACTGCGCAATGGGGCGTGTGTTCGGGTGGGATTGGACCGAACCTGTTCGGTGGGTGTTCTGCGAAGGGATCGGGGAGCAAGGGCGCAGCGTGTGGGTGCCGACGCCCAACACCACAAGCGAGAAGGTCGATGGGCTGATCGCGCGTTCAGGTTCGCCCGATCTCCCGTGACCCGCCGCGGAGGGCTCCCGTACCCTCCGGCCATGCGGTTGCCGGTCTCCTGCCTCTTCCTCACCCTCACGCTCGCCGCCTGTTCGTCCGATCCCGCCGCGCCCCCGCCGCCCACCGACGCGGGCCCCGAGGTCGGCGGGGACGTACTGCTCCTGCCCGACGTGGGGACGGACACGGGCACGGACACCGGGGCGGACCTCGGCGACGTCGACGCGGGCCTCGTGGACGTGGCGACCGATCAGGAGCTCCCGCTCGACGCGGGCCCCGAGACGAGCACCCCCGACGCGGGCGGTGAGGATCGGGTGGACGCCGACGGCCCGCTCGACGTGCCCGAGGACCGGCCGCAGCTCCCGACGGACACCGGGTCGGACACGGGCGGGGACGTCGGGGTCGACGTCGTCGCCGATCGACCGACGTGCACCGAGGGGGCGACCGAGTGTTCGAACGCGACGACGATGCGTGTGTGCCGGGGCGGGGCGTGGACGGAAGTTCCGTGCGGGCGCTCGGCGAGCGGGACGCAGGAGGTGTGCACCGCGAGCTCGCGCGCGTGCGGCCTCGCGTCGCCCCCCTGCACGGCCGACGCGCAGTGCGGCTACGGGTACGTGGCCTGCGTCGCCGCCGTGTGCCTCTGGCGGGGGACGGTGGCCTGCACCGACGACCTCGCGTGCGAGGACGTGTACGGGGCGGGGGCGCCCTTCCGGTGCGTCGCCGCAACGTTCCACGGCCAGGCCGTGCGGGTCTGCCAGGAGATGAGCTACGCGCCGCGGCCGTGCGTGCTCGATCGCCAGTGCCCGACCGGCAGGCGGTGCGAGGTCGCGACAGGCCTGTGCGTGCGGTGAGCTACGGCAGGAGGAGGTCGTTGGCGCCCTCGGTGATCGTCCCGTCGCACTGGACGGGCGCGGTCGTGGTGAGGGTGGCGGGGCTTCCGCCGACGGTGCCCGTGAAGGTGGTGCCGAGGGGGATCGTGACGCGGACGGCGTGACCCTCGCGCGCCGCGCGGTGCGAGCCGCCCTTGATCGTCACCACCTTCGCGTCGAGCGTGAGGTCGTCGAGGTCGAGCGTGACGGGCTTCTCCGTCGAGACCTCGAGGTCGCCGTGCTCCTTCTCCAGCACCTTCACGCTGCGGCCGCGCACGAGGAGGCTCTTGGCCGGGTAGCGGTCGCGTGTTGCGCGGGTCGAGGACTTCACGTCGGGATCGACCTCGGCGGCGAGCATCGGTCCCGCCATCCACACGGGCCGCTCCGGGTCGCCGTCGAGGAACATCACCGCGACCGTCGCGCCGACCTCGGGCACGAGGAAGGTGCCGCGCGCGACGCGGGCGTCCTTCCCGTACGACTGCCCGATCGCGGGCACCCACGCGGGGAGCGGGCGCGTCTGGTGGATCGCCGGGACGAGGATCTTCAAACGCCCGCGCTGTTCGGGGTCGTTGTGGTCGCGCACCGTCCCGAGCGTCACGCCGAACCGACGGGGGCCTTCTTCACCCATGCTGTTCGTCCTTCTGCCCCTTCGGACGGCCGTCGACCACCCGCACGGGCCCCGGGCGGCCGAGGAGCGGGCGGAGCGTGCGGATCGCGGCCCAGACGACCTTGTGGATGGCCTGCCGCGAGACGCCGCGGCGCTCGCCGATCTCCTTGCGGCTCCTGCCCGACAAGAACATCTTCAGGACCTCGCGCTGCGGCTCGGTGAGGAGCCCCGGCGTCTCGACGAGCGCGAGGAGCCGCCGGCCGCCGCACGTCTTGAGGAGCGACCGCCACCGATCGTCCGTCTCGGTGCCCGCGAAGGGGTTCTCGGGCTCGTCGGCCCACTCCGCCGGGATGGTCAAAAAGGCTTCGTCGTGGCCGCCGCCATTCATCAGCGCGGGGGACGAGACTTCGTTGTACGCGCGCACCTCTTCGGGCGGCAGGAGCCGCGTGAGGAGCTGGCACGGCGCGCGGCAGGTGGGGCGCTCGCGGCACCCCTCGCAGGGCTTCAGCGGGTCGGGGCCGCCGCGCTCGACGCGTGCGAGCGGCAGGCGCGGACGTGGGGTGGGGCGGCGCCACGCGAGGAGGTCGCCCTGTTCGGGGACGCGGTGCGCGTCGAGGTAGTCTTTCAGCCACGCGAGGAGGTCGAGGACGACGACCGTCCGCACGACCTCCCGGCGCTTCGAGCGGCGAAGGGGGCGTGCGGCCGTCTCGACCGCCTCGGGCGCGGCGACGAACCACCCGAAGTACGCCTGACTCGTTGTGGGCGCGCGTCGCATCGGCGTCATCTCCCCTCCAGAAACGGCACGAGGTACGAGGGGCCTCGGGCGGGCCACGCGGCGAGCTCCTTCGGGCCGACCGAAAGAGGACCGCCGCGCACCGAGGTCCAGAGCGTGTCGAGCACCGTCCAGGGGACGGCGAAGCGGAGCGGGCCCGCGGCGCGCTCGAACTCGACCACCACGAGGACGAGGGCCGCGGCGCACTGCGCGTAGCGCGTGAGCGCGTCGCGTTGGTGGCGCGCGATCCCCGCGCGGTCGATCGTGCCGTCGGGGCGCTCGCGGTCGCGGTGCAGGCGCCCGGCGCGGTGCTTGGCCTCGATCACGAGCATGCGGGTGCGCGCCGCGCCGAGGTAGTCCGGGGGGGCGGTGCCCGAGATCGCCGCGAGGAGTCGGCCGCGGCCGTCGAACTGCACGCGCCCGCCCTCGACGTGGGGCTCCGACGGGGCGCCGATCTTCTCGATGACCAGGGCGTGCCCGTGCTCGATCGCGTACCGATGCTGCGCGGCGCACCACGCCTCGAAGGACTCGCCTGCGGCGTGCGCCGCCGCCCCGTGCGCCGCGTGCTCGGCACGGGCCGCGAGCGCCTTGTCGAGCGCGGGGAGCTCGGAGGGCGGCACGGCCGCGCGGCGGAGCGTGTCGAGCGGGTCGCGGCGCGCGGGCACCTGGGTGAGGTGGGCGTTGCGCTCGCGGAGGGAGGGCGGCAGGCTTTCGAAGAGCTCCCGCGAGTCGACGGCCGGAGCGCGCGGACGGGCGCACGCGGCCGACGCGGGGCGCGCGGAAAAGCGGCGGTGGAATCGGTCCTCGGGAAGCATCAGGGGAGGGTCTCGGGCACCTCCTTTCGGGCGCGGGCGTCGCTCACGCCGCCGCCTCGCGATCCGCCTTCGGCGCCGTGGCCGCCACGCCGAGGAGCGAGAGCTGATTCTTCTGCACCTTGAGTTCGTCGCCGACGTTCCGCGCCGCGGTGAGGTGGTACTCGGGCTTGAGCTCGGTGCCGACGTACCGCCGCCCCCGCTTCGCGCAGACGACGCCGGTCGAGCCGACGCCGCCGAAGGGGTCGAACACGAGGTCGCCGGGGTTCGACCAGAGCACCACGCAGCGGTCGATCGCCCAGAGCTGGAGCGGGCAGACGTGCTTCGTGTCGTCGGGCGCGCCCGTGCCGCGCACCTGAAGCACGTCCGTCTCCGACCCGCGCCACGTCCCGCGCGCCCACTCGATCCACTGCTCCTCGGTGATCTCGCCGCGCTCGAACGACGTGATCGGCGGGCGCTCGCCCTCCTTCTGGAACACGTAGAGGTAGTCGTTGCGGATCGGGAAGCACGCGCCCGTGTCCGACCGCAGCGTCTTGAACTGAATCGAGTGAAGGTTCATGCGCGCGGCGACGGCCTGCGCGTCCTTCTCGATCGCGATCTTCGCGCGCAGATGAAACCCGACGGCCTCCATCGCTTCGTGGAGGCGCCCGCCGAGGTCCTTCAAGCCCATGTAGCCGTCTTTGACGGCCCACGCGATGAGGTCGGTCCAATGGAGGACCACGACGCCCCCGGGCGCCATCACGCGGTGGAGCTGCTCGGTGAAGAACCGCCACGCGAGGTTGAACCCCTGGGGGCGGTTGTTCCCCATGTCGCCCGCGTCGTTCGAGTAGCAGAAGAACTCATCGAAGGGCGGCGACGTGATCGTCTCGGCGATGGAGCCCTCCCCCATCGCGGCCATGGCTTCGATCGTGTCGGCGTGGACGAGCGTGTGGTCGGGGCTCGTCACCGGGTCATGCAGCGCGCTCACTCTTTGCCTCCGTGTCGTTGAAGGGGCGGAGCCGTGCAAGGGCCGTGCGATCGGCCCGCGAGAGCTGGTGCTGGGTGCGGTGCCCGGCCTCGGCGCCGACGCCCCGCCACGCGTCGAGGTCGGCGGTCATCGCCGCGCGGTACGCCCGCTCCTTCGCGCGGCGTCCCTCGATGCGCGCGCGGAGCGCCCCGTGCACGCCGCCACGTCCTCGGATGGGGACCTTGGGGCGGCTCACGGCAGGCCCTCGAAGGTCTGGAGGTAGCCCCGCACCTTCTCCGCGTCGAGCACGTCGTGGCCGGGGAGGTGGAAGTCGTGGCTCGCCGGGACGCGGAGGTTCGACTCGGCGTCGAAGGAGAGCCGCGCGAAGACGGCCTCATCGAGGATGCCGTGCAGCACGCCGAGGACGGGTCGCGCGTCGGGGCCGAGTCCGCCCGCGACGCCGAGGCCCACGTGGCGCGTGTCGGCCTGAAGCTCGTGCAGGCGGATCTCGTCGGCGGTGGCCTCCACCGGGAAGGGGCGACCCGTGCCGCGCGAGAGGTCGAGGAGGAGGTGATCGACCACGCGGCCGTAGTCCGCGAGGACCGCCCACGGGTTCAACCCCGCGCCCTCGTACTGAGCGCGGGTCTCGCCCGACACCTGGAGCACGATCTCCACCCACGGGTGCAGCCGCCGGAACTCCTCGACGACCTCGACCGCGGGGCAGATGATGTTGAGCTGGAGCATCCGCATCGCCGGGACGTGGTTCGCGAGCGCGACGAGCTCGGTCAGAAGGTCGCCGCCGTTCGTGCGACTGTTGTAGTGGACGGCCGGGGTCACGATCGACTGCGCGAGCGCGGCGCAGAGGGCCTGTGCGTCCGCGAGTGAGGGGTAGCGCAGGCTCTCGACGCGCTGGCCGCCGAGCGTCTTCCGGCTCACGAGGACGGCGCCCACGAGGCGCCGCGTGAGTACGGGGAACTCCTTGGCGAGGCTCCACAGAAGCGCCACGTCGGCCGTCGACGCGACCCCCGAGACGGCGAGATACGGTCGTCGTTTCATGGGCTGTCCCCCCATTCAGTTTCGATGCCACCCGCGTCTTGCGGCGGCACCTCGGGGAACGCGTCGTCGGCCTCGGTCTCGTCCTCGTCCGTGCGACCGCCCATCGGGAGCTCGACCGCGAGGTCGGTGAAGCGCGTGTACTGCTTCACGAACGCGAGGCGCACGGTGTCGGTCGGGCCGCTCCGCTGCTTCGCGACGATGATCTCCGCGATGCCCTTGTCCTCGGTGTCCTTGTTGTAGATCTCGTCGCGGTAGACGAACATCACCACGTCGCTGTCTTGCTCCAGGCTCCCCGACTCGCGGAGGTCGGCGAGCATGGGGCGCTTGTTCTTCCCGGGCCGCGTCTCGCACCCGCGGTTGAGCTGCGAGAGGGCGAGGAAGGGGCACGCGAACTCCTTCGCGAAGCTCTTGATGGAGCGCGAGACCTCGGCCACCTCTTGCTCGCGGTTGGCGTCGCGGCGGTCGAGCTTCGCGCGCATGAGCTGGAGGTAGTCGATCACGACCAGGCGCAGGCGCTTGTGCTTGAGGCGCATCCGGTAAAGGAGCGACCGCAGGTCGTGCAGCCACTCCACCTTGTCGTGGACGTAGATCGGGAGCTGCGCGAGCGCGTTGGCCGACGACGTAACACGGTCCATGACCTCGCTTGAGAGCGAGCGCGGGTGCTTGAGCGCCGACTCGGTGACGCCCGCGAGCTGCGAGACGGCCTTGCGGTTGATCTCCTTGCGCGGCATCTCGACCGACACGAAGAGGCACACGCCCTCCTCGTCCCGCGCGTGGAGGTCCTGGCCCGCCGCGACCAGCATCCCGAGGGCGAGGCTGGTCTTCCCCTGCCCAGGGCGCGCGGCGATCGTGATCATCTGCCCGTCGCCGAGGCCCCCGAGGAGCTTGTCGAGGCTCTTCGAACCCGTGGTGCGCCCGGTCGTCTCGAGCGCCGCGTCCTCCCCGAGCGAGTCGGTGAACTCCTCCATGCCCGCGCGCATGGACACCGCCTCTTCGAGCGTGGCCCGCTCGGTGAGCGCCTTCTCGATTGCCGCGGCCTCCTTCACCACGTCCTCGTAGCTGCCCTGCGCGCTCGCGTAGAGCGTGCGGAGCGCGGCGCGCTGCACCCGGCGGACGGACGCGGTGCGGAGGAGGTCCTCGACCCACTGCTCCGCCCACACGCCCGTCGCCGCCTTCGCGACGAGTTCGTGCAGAAACCGCGCGCCCCCGACGGCGCTGTAGGCCCCGGCCTCGCGGAGCGCCGACGACACCGACTCCAGCGTGAGCGTCACGCCCGCCGCGCAGAGCCGCGCCGAGACCTCCCACACCTTCGCGATGCGCGCGTCGTGAAAGTCCTCGTCGAGGATTCGCCCGACGCACCTCGGCCACACCTCCCCCGGGCGGTCGAGGAGTGACCCGGCCAGGGCCTCCTCGACCTCTTGATCCCACCGCGGCGGGATGAGGTCCGCGAGGGCGTCGATGCGATCGACCGACGCGCTCACGAGGGCACCGCCGGGGTCTCGCCGCGCAGCCGCGCGCTGGCCTGCTTCATCCTCGCCTTGATCTCCTCGGGCGTGAGCGCGGGGGCCTCCTCGACCGTTGGCGTCTCTTCGGTCGCGACACGCGCGGTGACCTTCGTCGCGGCGCGCGCGGCCTTGAACCACTCCATCGCTTCGTCGAAGTGGCGCGCGAGCTTGCCGTCTTCGCAGAGGTACGCGAGGTCGGGCTTGCGACGGGTCATCCACGCGAGACCGCCCTTGCCGCCCGTCTCCCCCGACGCGTCGCCCCGCGCGATCCAGTCCGCGAAGATGCGCCAGTGCCCGAGGTGCACGTCCTGGCGGTGCTTATGCGACCACGAGATCCCGACGCCCTCGGCGAGTTCGCCGAAGCGCACGAGCGTCCCCGGGTCGAACGTCGCGCGGAACTGCTTCGAGGGCACCTTGCGCAGAAGCTCCGCGATGGACTCGCCGAGTTCGGTCGGGGTCTTCCACCCCTGCCTCGCCTCGACCGGCTTCGCCCCCTCGTCCTTCCCTCCCTTCGGCGCCTCCCCCCCCTCCGCGGGCGGAGGGGTAGGGGAGGGAGGGTGGTTCTGTTTCTGATTCTGTTTCTGATTCTGGCTTCGGAGGGGCTCCGAAGGGGCTTCGGAGGGGCTTCCCTCCGGCAGGTGATACGCCTTGCCGTAGCGGGCGAGAAACGCCGCGTGGAGCGTGGTGCCCCGGTGAAGGTCGAGCTCCTTCACCACGCTCTTCCAGCGGTTGTCCTTCGTCGAGAGCGTTTCGGCCGTCTGCTGGGCCGCCAGCTCCACGACGAAGACCGTCTCGCTCGTCTCGTCGTACCGGCAGAACTCCGCGCCTTCGAGGTCGCGCAGGACCTCACGGGCCGCGGTGGGCTCGATCCCGAGCTCCCCGGCGAGAAGCCACAGGGGCATCGAGTAGAGCCCGATGAGGTTCGAGTCGGGGCCCGTGAGGAGGTAGAGCGCGGCGATGCGGTGGGTCTGGCCGAGGCGCTTCAAGCGCTGGCCCATGACCCCCCTCCAGAAGGTCGGCGGGATCGGGGCGTAGGTCCTCACGGTCGCGTAGAAGGAAATCGTGCGGCGGGCCATCTCGATCGCCCTGCCCTCGTCCTCGTCGATCGCGCAGCAGACGGTCGGCAGGTAGTCGAAGTCCCGGCGCTCACGCCCGGAGCGCCGGAGCCCCGTTTCGAAGG
>ERZ650311.1266-NODE-1266-length-12859-cov-5.481412_pt1 | contig 12859 bp, 9 predicted proteins | sample MGYA00376247_ERZ650311 | MGnify/ENA primary metagenome ERZ650311 (study PRJEB26733, sample SAMN07839324) | wastewater metagenome | biome: small river; feature: stream; material: water | place: USA: North Carolina | collected 2016-07-28 ... | reverse complement strand
CCGATCTTCCTGGCAAGGAAATACCAATATTGGCGTGCTTACTCTCGCCTGGGCCATTCACAATACAACCCATGACTGCCACGTTCATATTCTCGACGCCAGGATGGGTTTTCTTCCAAACTGGCATTTGTTGACGCAGATAAGACTGAATGTTTGCTGCTAATTCTTGGAAAGTTGTACTCGTCGTTCTACCGCAACCAGGACATGCAATCACCATTGGCGTGAAATTGCGCAAGCCCATGGTCTGCAATATTTCTTGCGCAACGATCACTTCGTTTTCACGAGGAGCGCCTGGATCAGGCGTTAAGGAGACGCGAATCGTGTCGCCAATACCCTCTTGCAACAAAATACCCATTGCAGCAGTGGATGACACAATACCTTTGCTACCCATACCTGCTTCAGTTAAACCCAAATGTAGCGGATAGTCTGAACGGCGCGAGAGATCACGATAAACCGCTACTAAGTCTTGTACATTGCTGACTTTGCAGGAGAGCACAATTTGATCGGGGTTCATACCCAATTCAACGGCTTTTTCTGCAGACTGCAATGCCGACTGAATCAAGGCTTCAATCATCACCTCTTGCGCAGTCTTTGGAACGGGTAATGCTGCATTGCTATCCATAATGGACGCCAAAAGGTCTTGATCCAAGCTACCCCAGTTCACACCAATGCGAATAGGCTTGTCGTACTTACAAGCCGCTTCAATCATTTGGGCAAATTGTGGATCTCGCTTAGCACCCTTACCCACATTGCCTGGATTAATGCGGTATTTCGAGAGCGCTTTAGCACACTCTGGAAAATCATTTAATAAAGTGTGGCCGTTGTAATGAAAGTCACCAATCAATGGCACCAAGATATCCATCTTGTCTAACTGCTCACGAATATACGGAACGGCTGCAGCAGCTTCTGGAGTGTTGACGGTAATACGCACCATCTCTGAACCAGCACGGGCTAATTCTTTTATCTGAATGGCAGTGCCTATAGCATCCGCTGTATCGGTATTGGTCATGGACTGCACACGCACAGGAGCATCACCGCCGACAGTAATGATGTTGCTTTTCCAAACTACTTTGGCTTGACGTGTGGCACGCTTAGGCGATGGACCTAAAGGTAGCTGTGGAAGTGATGCAGGATTAGAGCTCATAGGGGTCTAATTAATTTAATTTTTTGAGCCATTCAATTGGCTGCTCATGGGTTTCTACTTCAGCGATCTCAATCTCGGCCTTGTGGACTGCACGCTCACGCACGCGTGTGCGATCGACCACATCGCCAGCCAACTGACCACAGGCAGCAGCAATATCATCGCCCCGGGTCTTGCGTACCGTAGCGACCATGCCTGCGTCTAGCAAGATGCCAGCAAAGGTATTGACTCGCTCGGCGGACGAACGCTTCAGGCCAGATTCTGGAAATGGATTAAAGGGGATGAGGTTGATCTTGCACTTGATGTTTTTGAGCAAGCGCACTAGTTCTTTTGCTTGAATATCGGAGTCATTTACGCCATCAAGCATGCAGTACTCAAAGGTCAGAAAGTCTCTTGGCGCGAATGGTAAATAACGCTCACAGGCGTCAAGCAATTCACGTAAAGGATACTTCTGATTGAGTGGTACCAATTGATCACGCAAAGCATCATTCGGAGCATGCAATGAAACTGCTAATGCCACTGGGCAATCTTGAGCAAGGCGATCAATCATCGGCACTACACCCGAAGTGGAAACAGTGACACGACGACGCGATAAACCATAGGCTCTGTCATCGAGCATTAAACGCAATGCAGAAACAACGTTGTCATAGTTGAGCAAAGGCTCGCCCATACCCATCATCACCACATTGGAGATCACACGACCGGTGTGCTCCCAACCTGGAGTCGGAAACTTCTCTACCCTGCGAATCGCATCAGGATCATTGCGCAAGAGATGCTCAGCAAACCAAAGTTGTCCAATGATTTCACCAGAAGTGAGATTGCGTGAAAAGCCTTGATGCCCGGTAGAGCAAAAGCGGCAATTGACTGCGCAACCCGCCTGAGAAGAGATGCACAAAGTGCCACGGTCATCCTCAGGAATAAAAACGGACTCAACCGCGTTACCAGCGCCCACGTCCAGCAGCCACTTGCGGGTGCCGTCTAGTGCGTGTTCATCTTTAATAACGGGGGGAGATAGTACTTCTGCTTTGTCTAGCAAAGTCGCTCTAAAGCTTTTTGCTAAATCACTCATGTCATTAATGTCGGCTACACCACGTTGGTGTATCCACTGCATGAGCTGCTTTGCCCTAAAGGGCTTTTCATTCAACCCCGCGACATACGCCGCCATTTGGTCAGCGTCAAAATCTAAGAGATTTACGCGCGGGGAGGTCAATGCGCCTACTTATAAATTAAATAGGTTGTTGTTTGGCAATCGTTGATTAACGATTGAAAACATTCATGCCAGGGAAGAAGAATGCAACTTCCACAGCAGCTGTTTCAGGAGCGTCAGAACCGTGAACAGCGTTTGCATCAATGCTGTCAGCAAAGTCAGCACGGATTGTGCCTTTTTCTGCTTTCTTAGGATCAGTAGCGCCCATCAAGTCACGATTCTTTGCAATCGCGCCTTCGCCTTGCAATACTTGAATCATCACAGGGCCAGAGATCATGAAGCTCACCAAGTCTTTGAAGAAAGGACGATCTTTGTGAACGCCATAGAACTGCTCAGCTTCGTTTTGTGACAAATGCGCCATTCTGGAAGCAACGATCTTCAAACCAGCAGATTCGAAACGGTCATAGATTTTGCCGATGACGTTTTTAGCGACAGCATCAGGTTTGATAATAGAAAGGGTGCGTTCAATTGCCATTCAAGACTCCAATAGTGATTTCAAAGGTATTTGCCAGGCAGGGTAATAAGCCACCCCACTCCAGCGACCCCCGAATTATACATTGCCTGACCGTATTTACCCCTATGTCCGTAGGGCTAAGCCCTTGAATTTACAGGGCATAAGCCTTTAATTTGTAGGTCTTTTACAGGGGGGCTTGAAATTTAGGTGTTTTGTCTATACTTAGTGTCAACAGCCCTATATGGGCTCTTGTAATAACTATGAAAAAGAAGGAGTCAATATGAGTGATCTGAACTCTTACGGCTTTGGCCAAACCGGCTCAATTAGCACCATCCAGATACGCAACCGCGTACTACGTAATACCTATGCCCTCTTGGCGCTATCCATGGTTCCAACTGTGATTGGCGCATGGCTCGGTGTTGCTATGGGATTGGAGCTATTCTCTGGTAGCCCATTTATTGGCTTCATTGTGTTCATGGCAGTTGCCTTTGGTTTCTTCTGGGCAATCGAAAAGAATAAAGATACTGGCGTAGGTGTTCTCCTGCTCCTGGGCTTTACCTTCTTCATGGGCATCATGATGTCCCGTTTAGTAGGCTTTACCTTAAACAGCTACAGCAATGGCGCAACGCTCATCATGCTGTCTTTCGGCGGTACTGCTGCAATCTTCGCCACCATGGCAACGATCGCTACAGTAAGCAAGAGTGACTTTTCTGGCATGGGTAAATGGCTGATGGTTGGTGTACTGCTCTTGATCGTTGCTTCCTTAGCAAACATCTGGTTGCAGTTACCTGCTTTGATGTTGACTGTGATGGTTCTGGCTATCGCAATCTTCTCTGCTTTCATCTTGGTTGACGTGCAACGCGTCATCAATGGCGGCGAGACCAACTACATCATGGCTACATTAGCGATCTACTTGGATGTGTATAACGTCTTCACCAACTTACTTGCCCTCTTGGGTATTGTTGGTGGTAATCGAGATTAACTACCGAGACTAAGCAACACATTTCAGTGTGATGCTCTCCAAAGGCGCCTGCGGGCGCCTTTTTGTTTGAGCGTTTATTTGCTTATACGCTCGGGCTTGTAGCGGCTAAATTAAACCGCTACAAACATACTGACAGCGTAAGACAGTGCCATCAAAATCAATAAGAGGGCAAAGCTATCTGAGGCTTTCATGATGCTCTCCAAAAGTAAAAAGGTTGGGCAGCAATACTGCTACTGCACAAGTTCAATCTACTCTTCTAGAAAATGGGGCTTTCAAGGCGCTGCACCCTGAATAGGCGCATTGCACTAAATCGGGGCAGGAATGACTTAAAGCAGTTCCAAATCAGGGGTTTACAGCTTTATGGGCGGTCAAATACCGCCATTGATTCCACATGCGAGGTATGCGGGAACATATTAATAATCCCAGCACTACTCAAGCGGTAGCCTGCTTGATGGCACAAGATTTCGACATCTCTGGCTAAGGTTTTGGGATTGCAAGAAACGTAGACAATGCGTTGCGGCAATAAAAGGCTTTGCTGCACATGTAACTCTGCGAGCGCTTTGCAAATTTCCATCGCACCTTCACGCGGTGGATCCATCAACCAACGCTCTGCTTTACCCCAAGATGCAATCGTTTCGGTTGTCACTAAAAACAAATCGCTTTGCATGAAGCTGGCTTTATCTGCTAGCCCGTTGTGCTGCGCATTTGCTTTCGCACGAGTGGTCAAACTCTCTAAACCCTCAATCCCTAAAACTTGTTTTGCTTTTCTGGCGAGTGGTAATGTGAAATTACCAATGCCGCAAAAGAGATCTAATACGCGATCGGTCTCTTTCACTTCCAGCAAGCGAATCGCCCTACTCACAAGCGCACGATTCATCATGTGGTTTACCTGAGTGAAATCCGCCGGCTTAAAGGGCATCTCGATTTCAAATTCAGGTAAACGATAGCAAAGCTTGCCAGTCTTCGGGTAAAACGGCGCGACTGTTTCAATGCCCTTAGGCTGCAACCAAATCCATACTTGATGCTGATCTGCAAAGGCGCGCAGGAGTTGCTCGTCTTGGGCGGTTAATGGCTGTAGATTACGAAACACCAAGGCGGTGACTGGCTTAGATTTTTTCGGATCTTCTGAGAACGCATCTTCAGGCTCGCCCACTGCAATCTCAATCTGGGGCATACGATCGACAATCGATAAACCCATCACCAATTTGCGCATCTCTGGCAATAAGTCGGAGACATGTTTAGGCAAGATCTCGCATGCCAGCATGTCTGCAACATAACCGCTCTTGCCCTCATGAAAACCAATCAGCACTGTACCTTTTTTAATCGAGCGGTTCACGGCACTTAAACGGGCGCGATGGCGATACTCCCAGGTGGGTCCACCCATGGGGCGAAGAATTTCCTCAGGCTTGATTTTGCCGATGTGTTGCAAGTCGTCTTCCAATACCCGCTGCTTCATCGCTACTTGGGCGCGGATATCTAAATGCTGCATGGTGCAGCCACCACACACACCAAAGGCCTTGCATTTGGGCTCAGCTCTGAATACCGCAGGCTTGAGAATGTCACGCACTTTGGCTTTACTAAAGCGCGCTTTATCGCTCGTGATGGTGTAGGTTACTAACTCGGTGGGTAATGCGCCTTTGATAAAGATGACCTTGCCACTTTGACCACCTTCAGCTTCCTCTTCGCTGGGGGCTAGACGTGCAATTCCTTGGGCATCTAAATCCAAGGCTTCAACTTTGATTGGCGCAGTCACTTCTATATTGACTGGCTTATCCCCTCTACGCATCTGCCGAGAAACCTTGCAGATACTCTTGCCACTGACCGCCGTTAGGTTCTTTGGCTTCTTTTTCTAAATAGGCTTTTACGAAAGCGATTTCTTCCTGGTATTCCTCAAGCGAGAATCCACCACGCAGTAACTGGAAGCGGCAGTACATCAAGTAGGTATTGACCACATCCGTCTCGCAGTAACGGCGGATGTCATTGATCTTGCCATCTTGGTATGCAGGCCAGACTTGGCTGCCATCCATGCCCATCTTACCCGGGAAGCCGCAGAGTTTTGCCAGGCCATCTAAGGGCGCATTTGCACGGCCATTAAATTTTGCCAAGAGATCCATCATGTCCAAATGACGCATGTGATAACGACTAATGTAGTTGTTCCACTTAAATTCTCGGCTATCAGACTCTTGGCTCTCACCCATCTCCCAATAGCGCGGCGCTTGTACGTGATTAGCTAGCGCACGATAGTGCAATACCGGCAAATCAAAGCCACTGCCGTTCCAGGAGACTAATTGCGGGGTGTATTTTTCGATCAGATCAAAGAAGGCCTGAATCAACACCTTCTCATCATCTTGCGGCGTGCCTAGTGTGCCTACTTTAATTTGCGGCAGACCCTCTTTAGTGGTTCTACGAATCACACAAGAAATGGCAACAATCTTTTGCAAAAACAAAGGTAGAAACTCACTGCCGGTTTTCTCAGCTCGCTCAGCCATTGCCTTGGCGGCCACCTCGGTATCGCTCATTGAATCCGGAAAATCTTCCAGACGGCGCAAGCCTACTACATCAGGAATGGTTTCAATATCAAATACAAGAACCGTGGCCATGGCCCATCACCCTATTCCTGCAACACTACTGTAAATACGGTGTTGGATTGACTGGTTTGCCGTTGACGCGTAACTCAAAGTGCAGTTTTGCCGATGTGGCATCGGTATCGCCCATCTCCGCAATTCTTTGCCCTTTGCGAACAGTATCGCCCTCTTTTACTAAGAGCTTACTGTTGTGAGCATAAGCCGTGAGATAAGTATTGTCGTGTTTGACAATGACGAGATTGCCATAGCCACGCAGGCTATTGCCCGCATAAACCACTTTACCGTCAGATGCCGCCAATATTGGCTCGCCCACCTTACCGGCAATGTCGATGCCTTTGTTAGTCTCGCTAAACTCACCAACCACCTTTCCTTTAGCAGGCCAAGACAGACGAATACCAGGCTCAGCTACGACTTCAGTTTTGGCTGGCTCTGGTGCTGGAGTGGTTGTTTGTGTTGATGATGAATCTGATTTATCAGTAGCTGGTTTTTTCTCAACTGCTTTCACAGGTTTTGAACCTGCTGGCGCTTTAATCAAAATCAAATCGCCTACTTCAATCACATTCGGATTAAAACTGGGATTAATTGCTTTATTCCACTGCGTCACATCGCGTGGCGCTTGACCATGATCCAAAGCAATGCGAGCGAGTGTGTCACCCTTTTTAACGCGGTAGTAGCCAGGAGGCGCTGCCTCCATTGAACCTGCACTACGATCTGTGACGCTGGCAGGTTTTGCGCGCGGCACCGTGCTACAACCCGCCATCAATATCAATGATGAAGATAGAAGCGCAATCAGAAGGGTCTTGGTTAGCTTATGTAACATTAATTACGTGACATTAATTAGATGGCATTAAAAAATGGTGAATAGTTGAATTCATCATAAATCTCATACTACCCCTGATTGTAAGGGCACAAAAAAGACCCCGTCCAGCACGGTTCTTTGATAGCGCTGGGAGCTCATCCGCTCTACCATCACCAACTGCTGTTCTTTGTCATTTTTAGCAACTGGGGCAACCAAGCGCCCACCGATCGCCAACTGATCTAACAAGGCATCCGGAATACCCAACCCTGCTGCAGCCAAGATAATTCCATCAAACGGTGCCGCTTGCGGCAAACCCAAGATACCGTCGCCATAAATCAGTCGCAGATTATTAATCCGAAATGGACGCAGCTTAGCTCTGGCCATATCGTGCAGAGGGCGAATGCGCTCTATCGAGTACACCTCATCAGCTAACAAACTGAGGACTGCTGCTTGATAACCACAACCCGTACCGATCTCTAGCACCTTGCCTAGCTTATGCTTCGGCTTATGCAGTAACTCAATCATGCGCGCCACAACAGATGGCTTTGAAATCGTTTGCTCATGACCAATCGGCAGCGCCGTATCTTCATAAGCTTGCGCGTGTAATCCCGCATCCATGAATGCATGGCGCGGAACAGTAGCAATCGCTTCTAAAGTTTTGCTGTGCTTGACACCACCAGCATGCACTTTTGCAGCTAGCGCTTGTCGATAGGCAGCAAAACGTTCGGTGGGAGCCTTCAACCGCGATCCCAACCGTTTGCACGCATCGCCGCTAGGCGGGCATGGTGCGTTAAATCCAATTGCATCGGCGTAATAGAAATACAGCCTTCAGCAATCGCATGAAAGTCCGTACCTTCAGAGCCCTCTTTAACATCGCCGGCGGCACCAATCCAGTAGATCTTTTCACCTCGCGGACTGTCTTGCACCACTACCGGCTGAGAATGATGGCGATTGCCCAAGCGGGTCACGCGCCAGCGATATAAATCTGCATATGGACGATTAGGAATGTTCACGTTCAGGAGCGTAGCCACACCATCTGTATGATTTTTACTGAGAGCAGAAACCAGCATCTGCGCCACGACATCATGCGCCGCTTTAGCAGCATCTTCAATGCGATTCCAACCGCGATCAATTTGCGAGAAGGCGATACCAGGCACGCCAAACATCACACCTTCAATCGCAGCAGCTACAGTGCCAGAGTAGAGCGTATCTTCGCCCATGTTCTCGCCTTGATTAATCCCTGAGATCACTAGGTCAGGCTTTTCATCTAAGAAACCGGTCATCGCAACGTGGACGCAATCGGTTGGCGTGCCATTGATAAAGAAGAATCCGTCACGCTCACCACCAGCCACACGATGAATCGAGAGCGGCCTGGATAGTGTGAGTGAGTTAGATGCGCCACTATGATTTTGCTCGGGAGCAATCACGGTAATACGACCCAAGGGACGTACTGCATTAACCAGAGCCAATAGGCCAGGCGCTAAATAGCCATCATCATTTGATACCAGTATGTGAGGTAACTTACTCATACTTAAACAAGTCCAGGTTTATGGCGACCACGTGAGCGCATTGCAGCGTAGATCACTGGTAAGACCAAGAGGGTCAGGATCGTAGTAGTCACCATACCCCCCACAATCACCAAGGCCAATGGACGCTGAGCTTCCGAGCCTATCGAGTGCGATAAGGCGGCGGGAAGTAAACCCAAACCAGCCAACATCGCCGTCATCAAGACAGGGCGAACGCGCAAGGCGGCTCCATCGACCATGGCATCTTTCATTGCGCCATGCTCCTCCGCAACCGTCTTATTAATATAAGAAATCAGAATGACACCATCCTGGATTGCAATACCAAACAGGGACAAGAAACCAAATAAGGCAGAAATACTTAAGGTCTCGCCACCTAAATGTAAAGCAATAATTCCGCCAATCGCTGCAAATGGAACGTTAATCAGCACAATCACTGCATCACGGAAATTACCTAAGGCGGTTACCAATAGCAAGAAGATTGCCACTAATGTGAGTGGAATGATCACCATGAGCTTTTGTTGAGCCGCCTTCATTTGATTGAATTGCCCATCCCACGCAATTGTGTAATTGGTTGGCAGGGAAATATTTTTCTCGACCAAGAACTTGGCATCCTCAACCGCACTACCTAAATCTCGACCTCGCACACTGAAAATAATCGCAATGTAACGTTTTCCAGCTTCGCGATAAATAAAGAAAGGACCATCTGAAAGACGGACATTGGCAACCATACTCAAAGGGACCTTATGTCCATTTGGAGTGTCAATTAAAAGGCTAGCAACATCCGGAATATCATTGCGACTCGCTTCATTTAGGCGAACCGCAATTCCGAATGTTTTTTCATCTTCAAGGAAGTTGGATACAGGAGCGCCACCAATCGAGTTTGCAACTACCGTTTGAATATCGCTCACATTAACGCCGTAACGTGCCGCTCTTTCACGATCTATCTGAATATTTAATGTTGGCTGACCTAATTCTTTTAGGATATTTTCATCTTCGATGCCGCGCACTTTTTTCAACTGCGTTACGACTTCATGGGCTTTTTGTGCCAGTACCTCAAGATCAGATCCAAAAATCTTGACTGAGTTCTCACCTTTTACGCCCGACAAGGCCTCGTTGACGTTGTCTTGAATATATTGAGAAAAGCTATAGTTTGCGCCTGGAATCTTATCAAGCTCAGCCTGAAGATTTTGTAGCAAAAGATGTTTGCTAGAACCTTTGGGCATGTTCTCAGGAGACTTTAAATAAAGACCGTATTCTTGATTAAAGACACCTGTCGAGTCCGTACCATCATCTGGTCTGCCAATTTGCACGGTTACCTTTTCCAACTCAGGCTGTTTCATAAACGTTTCGCGCAGCTGATTGGCAACCTTGGTTGAATATTCCAGGTCTACCGTATTGGGTAATGTGACGCGCAACCAAATATTATTTTCTTCCAGGGTTGGTAAAAAGGCTGTACCGAGTCGGGTTGCGCTGAGCAAGGAGATGCCAAGAATAAAAATAGATACTGCGATTACATGGCGAGGATGATCCATCCACTTGCGTAATAGCGGTCGATAGCGTTCCAACATCCAGCTAATAAATTTGGGAGGTGCATGGTGAAAATTCTCACCAAACACATAAGACATCGACGCCGGTAAGAACGTCAGACTCAAAATAATAGATGCCACCAAAGCAAATCCCATAGTAAATGCCATGGGTTTGAAAATGATGCCCTCGACGCCACCCATCAGAAATAATGGTGAGTACGCAACGATAATGATACTGGTGGAATACACCATAGCCCGCTGCACTTCGCTCGTTGCCAAAATAATGTTCTGATTGACGCGCTTACCGCCCTCTTCCATGTGACGCATGACGTTCTCAGTGATGATCACCGCAGCATCGACGATGACCCCGAAGTCAATTGCTCCAAGAGAAATTAAGTTCGCGGGCACATTAAAGAGGTACATCATGATGAAAGAAAAGCACAGCGCTAGCGGAATCACTGCAGCGACTACTGCAGCCGCGCGGAAGTTACCTAAAAACACATACAGCAGCACCAGAACCATCGTGATACCAAAAAACATGGTGTGCTTTACTGTGCCAACCGTGATATCAAGCAATACTTGACGGTCATAAAAAGGTTTTATCTGGATGCCAGGAGGCAATATATGATTATTGATATTGGTAATTTTTTCACGTACACGAGCTAGTACTTCAGAAGCATTTTCCCCGCGACGAAGATATACGATCCCCTCGACTGAATCAGGATTGTTGTCAAACTGGAATAAACCCAAACGCGGCGCATTGCCAATCACCACACTAGCTACATCACCAATGCGAACTGGTATGCCGTTGTTCACGGTAATTACGACTTGCTTGATATCGTCAATATTTCTTAAGAGGCCGACACCGCGTACCACAAATTGCTGCTCACCACTAGGCAAAATTCCGCCACCAGTATTGTCATTGGCTTTTGATAAAGCATCAATGAGTTGTGGGATGGTTACTCCTTTTGACTGCAGACTTTCAGGGCTAACGATTACCTGATATTGGCGAACTTTGCCTCCAAAAGAAGAAACATCGGCCACGCCTGGAGTTTGCTTAAGCTCCTTATAAATCTCGTAGTTTTGCAAGGTCTTTAATCGAGTCGGCGAAGCATATTCAGATGTGACCTGATAACGCAATATCTCTCCAGTGGCATCAGAGTCCGGACTGACGCTCGAACTAACACCCGGAGGAAAAGCTACATTTGCAAGGTTGGTGATAAAGATTTGACGCACTTTAAATGGATCGGCATTGTCATTGAATTTCAGAGTGACAACCGACAAACCAAAAAGTGAAACCGAACGAAAAGCCTTTACCCCAGGTATACCAGCCAATGCATTTTCGACCGGAATGGTCACCTGTTGCTCTACCTCCGTAGTGCTTCTACCGGGCCATTGTGAAATGGCCTGAATTGTCAGAGGGGCTACACCAGGATAAGGTTGGATGGGTAATTGTTTTAAGCTAAATGCACCAAGCACCAATAACAGCGCTGCGGCAATCAGAATGATGACGCGCTTATCCAGTACTCCCCGAATAAAGGAGGTAACGAAACTCAATTATTCCTCCTGCTTGGCAAAGCGATCATTTAATAAGACCGCGCCATCCGTTAAAACTTTCATTCCAGATTCAATGCCCTCAGTTACTGCAAAGCGCTTACCATCAAGGTCATACCCCTTAATTGCAAAACGACGGAAAGTATCTTTATCAATTTGGGTAATCACGTAGCGCATCTCACGCACACGAATGATGGCCGACTGTGGCAATACCACTGCCTGTGCTTCGCCTGTTTTCAGACGAGCACTCACATACATATCTGGTCGCAACAGTCCATCTGGGTTTTCAACATCACAGCGAATTAATAAGGCACGAGTCTCAGGATCAATCGTTGGAGCAATGTAGTTGGCCGTTGCTATGAATTCTTTATCTGGGTATGACTCTGAACGCAGAATCATCGTCTGCCCTTTTTGAATCTTACGAATATCCTGTTCGTAAACGCTTCCCAAGAACCACAACTCCTTGGGGTTCGCCAAAGTTACCAATACGTCGCCCGCATTCACGATGGCGCCCGGGTCCACGGAGCGCTTAACAACTAGCCCCTGCAGGGGCGAACGCATAATGAGGTTATATTGAGTTTTACCCGTCTTCTCTAGAGATTTAATATCGCCATCGCTCGCGCCTAGGTTACGCATACGGTTCGCAGCCGCTTGCTGCGTTATTTGCGCATCCCCCAATAAATCACTCATCGTCTTGCTGGACTCAAGCACTTTAGTGGTTTTAGAAGAGAGTAAATATTCTTGCTGGGCGGATAAAAACTCAGGGCTATAGAGCTCAATAATTGGGGAGCCAACCTCAACCGCAGCGCCATCAAAGGCATAAATGCGCTCTACCCGTCCTGGCGCTCTAGCGGATAGCACTTTGGATCTTTCAGCATTGAAGGCTAAGCGACCAGGAACCTTTAGTTCGATAGGAACATCGACAGTAATCGCTTCCTGAAAAATATAGATATTAGGGTTTAGATTCACACCGGGCAATTTCAATTCCATTGCGCCAGTACTTTCGATCTTCAATGACTTTGATGATTTCTTTTCGGTCCGCAAAGTTGTAATCAACCGCCCAGTAATCAATCCAATCGCTCCAT
>ERZ650311.1264-NODE-1264-length-12872-cov-4.251385_pt1 | contig 12872 bp, 13 predicted proteins | sample MGYA00376247_ERZ650311 | MGnify/ENA primary metagenome ERZ650311 (study PRJEB26733, sample SAMN07839324) | wastewater metagenome | biome: small river; feature: stream; material: water | place: USA: North Carolina | collected 2016-07-28 ... | reverse complement strand
AACGACGCTCAGAAAAACGAGGGTGTGATGGCGATGGTTCGCGGGCACTTCAAGCCTGAGTTCCTAAACCGTCTCGACGACATCGTCATCTTCTCTGCTCTAGACCGCAGCGAGCTTGGCCAGATTGTTGAACTCAACATCGACCGACTCTCGAAGCGTCTCGAGCAGCGTCGCCTTCAGTTGGCAGTCACCCCGGCCGCGCGCCAGTGGCTTGCCGACAAGGGCTACGACCCTATCTATGGAGCGCGCCCGCTTCGTCGCCTAATGCAGCAGCAGATCGACGACAAGTTGGCTAACCTCTTGCTGGCCGGCACCATCCACGATGGTTCGCTGGTTCGCGTTGATGTGGCCGAAGATGGCGTTGCCTTGATTGTTGAACCCGGCGAACTCGGCTAAATACACCGAAAAAGTTCGCTAATAGGAATGCCCCTGACAGATTGATTTCTGGCGGGGGCATTTCGCTAAACTGTGGCTTATGACTGAAAACAACCGTTCTTTTGGCCAGGGGGCTCAGGGCGAACCTGAAGCACCAAAGGCACGCAAAGTTAGCCTGATTACTCGTCTGCGCTACAACTTCGACAACTCAATCGCAAAGAGCGGCGCCTTCGTCGCATACATGTTCGGCGGCCTCGTCGTAATGTCGATTCTGGTTGTCATCATCAGATATGCGCTCTATTCGGTGCCGGCACTTTATGCGGGCGACAAGCTGGCAGCGCCAACTTTCGAAACTTTCTGGGGTTCATTCGCCGGTCTACTTGGCAAGGGCGGCGAGCCTACCTGGGCCGACCGCATCCTTGGCATCATTAGCTGGGCCGTAACCATTACCCTTGCCGGTAGCGTTACCGGTTTCATCGTCGGTGCCATCAACCGCACCTTCGAGCGACTTCGCAAGGGCAAGAGCCCGGTTGTTGACTCTGGTCACACCCTGATTCTTGGTTGGTCTAACCGCGTGTTCCCAATTCTGAAGGAACTTGCGATTGCTAACGAGAACGTGCGCAAGCCGCTAGTGGTTATCTTCAGCGACAAGTCTCGCGACTTCATGGAAGACGAAATTGAGTCTCGCGCAGAGGGCCTGGGCAAGCTAAAGGTGGTCACCCGCACCGGTGACCCAACCAACCCGGCCGACCTGAAGCGCACCAACATCGCCGGCGCCAAGTCGATCATCATTCTGGATGAAAACGAAGCCGGCGACGCAACCATCGTTTCGACCGTGCTTGCAGTCAAGTCGGTCAACTCGAACCCTAAGACCCGCATCATCGCCGAGGTCGACGACGCGAACACTGCGGAGGCGCTCGAAACTGCCACCGAAGGCCGAGTCATTTCGGTTCGCTCGCACGACGTGATTGCTCGAGTGACCGCGCAGGCTTCGCGCCAGCCTGGTCTCGCTGCAGTGACCCTAGACTTGCTCGACTTCGATGGCGACGAGATCTACTTCAACAGCGTTCCAGCGCTGGCAGGCAAGACCTATGCAGACGCCATCCTGGCTTTCAATGAGGCCTCGGTCATTGGTCTGGTCGACGACAAGGGCGTTGCCCACTTGAACCCTAAGCAGGGCACCAAGCTGACTGCAAAGACCCAGATCATCGCGATTGCTGCCGATGACGACAAGGTGGTTTACACCGGAGTTCGTGAAGACATCGCCACCAAGAAGATCAGCGCCAAGAAGTTGCCTGCCGCCAAGGCCGAGCACCTACTTGTCATTGGCTGGTCATCGATGGGCCGCTCGGTTATTTCAGAGTTGGCCTCGTTCTTGCCAAAGGGTTCGTCGGTGCACATCGTTGCTCAGAGCAAGTTTGTTGATGCCGCCGAGATGGCCGACCTAAAGTTCGGTGACATCAAGGTGACTCACGCTTCTGTTTCTGGTGACATCGATGAGTTGATCGCTGCCGCTTCGGCCAAGAAGTACAACGAGGTCATCATCCTTGGTTACCGCAACGCGATCAGCGAGTCTGAAGCAGATGCCCAGACCATGCTGACCATGTTGCAAATGAACCAGCTGTTTGCCGCTGATGGCAATGGCGTCGAGCCGACTCGCTTGGTTGCCGAAATTCTCGACAGCCGCAAGGCTGAGCTAGCTCGAGTTGCCGCCGCCGATGACCTTGTGGTCAGCGACAATTTGGCTGCCTTGCTGATTGCACAGGTGGCTGAGAACCCAGCGCTTGGCCCGGTGTTTGATGACCTGTTCGACGCCGCTGGAGCCGCGATAAACGTGAAGCCGATTGACCACTATGCGCCAATCGGCAAGACCGTTGAGTTTGCTCAGCTGGTTGCAATTGCCCGCAGCCACGGTGAGTCAGCAATCGGATATCGCTTCGGCGGAGCCCACCACGGCGATGCTTCAACCGGCGTTGAGCTAAACCCAAACAAGACCACCGAATACACCCCGGTTGCCGGCGACTCTCTGATTGTGATTGGCAAGGTCGAATAGGCTGCGCGCTTATTCAATTGCGAATCGCATTTAGAAACTCTTGAATCGCAGTTTGCGGTTAGATAGCAATATGTCTCACGAAACGGCCCTCGATGTTGAACAAGCATTGAGGGCTTTTTCGCGCCCCGACAAAGTCGGTGAATACGACCGATTCTTCAAAACTGGCCCGGGTCAATATGGCGAGGGTGATGTTTTCATCGGGGTGCGCGTTCCAGACACCCGCACCGTTGCCAAAGATTTTCGCCACATCGGCGAGGCCGAAATCACCGAGCTCACTCACTCACCGATTCACGAGATGCGTCAGTGTGGGCTGTTTATTTTGGTTGACAAATTCAAACGCGCCAAAACCTCAGGCGCTCGCCGAGAGCATTTCGACCACTACATGCACTTGGTTTATGAGGGCCGGGTTAACAACTGGGATCTCGTCGATGCCACCGCGCCATACCTTGGCGCCTGGCTAATTGGTCGTGACGACGCTCTCGAACTTCTGTCGTCGCTTGCCGCCTCCGAAAAATTGTGGGAGCGCCGAGTTGGCATAATTTTCACATTCGCGTTTATTCGAGTTGGCGAGCTTGAGCCGACCTTCAAAATTGCCGAGCAGCTGCTTGGCGACAAGCACGACCTGATGCACAAAGCGGTCGGCTGGATGCTGCGCGAAGCCGGCAAAAAAGATCTCAATGCGTTGCGTGAATTTTTGCGACGATTCACCCCCGTCATGCCTCGCACCGCACTGCGCTATGCCATTGAAAAAATGGATGAAACCGAGCGCAAAATGTGGATGGCTGTGCCGAGGGCCTAATCTTCGGTTAACCGATTTTTTAGTTGTCTGGACCTGGCGTTTGCGAACTTAAATTGTCCGGACAATTCAGACATTGAAAAACTTGTCCTATGAATATGTTTCAGCGGATCAAAGAAGTAAAACTTCCATTTTTTGCAGTAATCGCAGCCCTAGTTTTCGGTGGCGTTGTAGCCCCAGCTAATGCAGCGGTTCCATCGGCAACTAACTTCACCACTACCAATTTGACGATTTCTGGCGCCACTGTTTCATTTGACATGTCAGTTGCATCAAGCTCTGGAGTTGGCTGTAAAGCAATTGCCCGCGCGGCCTCTGCCACTGCACCGACTGTTGCCTACATTTTGGCAGCAACCACATACGTTTCAGCCAACGGCGACCTAACAAGCTTCACCTCAAATGTCTCCAACCCAAACGCTGTAACTACAGGATCGATTTCTTTCTCAGGGCTATCAGCAGGAACAAGCTTCGTTGTCTACGTAGCATGTCAAGACGGAGCATCTCAGTCGACACTTTTTACCCACACGTTCACGACAACTGCGGCAGCCACTCTATTGACTCCTGCCACATTCTCTGGCACGGTTTCTGCTGGCCAAACCTTGACCGCAACGGCAGCAACGTATTCGACCCAGGGAAGTGCAAATAGATTTTGGATTTTCTGCTCAAACTCGCACGCACCAGCGACCGGTATTGCCACAAATGCAGTGACCTCAGACTGTGCCCCAATGTTCGACAGCCTGAATTCATACAATTCCTACCGTTTGAACTCAACCACGACACCACTGACTTTCGTGATTCCTAATGACGGCAACGTTATTGACTACAACGGCGCTTCGGTTTCGATAACCGGAAAGCACATCACCTATTACGAAAACTATTCGGGTGCTAGAACTTCAGCCCAGACTGTGCAGTACGGAGGCAGCTCAAGCAGCAACCAGCAAGCCCCAACTACCGCAGCAGTTCAACGCCCACTGCCACAGATTAGCTTTGCAACCAACCCAGCACCTGGTTTCAGCGTTCGCCCAACCAGCGACACCCGCAAGGGCACTTTGACCCTGAAGGGCGAGAACTTCAGCGACCTAACCGCAATCACCATCGGTGGCAAGAAAGCTGACTTCACCGTCAAAGACGGCAAGCTTGAGATCAAGCTTCCGGCTGGCGTCACCGGATTCCCAGAGGTCGTAATGACCAACGGCGGCGGCTCAATCACCATGCAGAACGCAATCGAGATTGTTGAAAACAAGGTTCAGAAGCTGACCCGCTTTGTTGGCGACCGCTTCACTAAGGCCGGTCTTGAGACTCTTGAAAACGCCTGCATTGACAACAAAGAAGCAACCTCAATCGAGGCAATAGTTGTTGTTGCGGCTGATGCAACCGAGGCTGACTATGCAAACGCAGTCAAGGCAGCCACCGATGCGGCAACCTATCTAGACAAGGTGAGCAAGCGCATCTCGCACACCTCAGTCACCGTGGTCAAGACCGGTGCAGCCGGCTCAAAGCCAACTGTTGAAATGAACTTCACCAAGCAATAAACACAACCCCCAAAGCAAAACCCCGACTCCCGCGAAAGCAGGGGCCGGGGTTTTGCCGTTAACCGCGATGCAGCTTTTTTGCCACAACCATTTGCCGCGATGTCAAGGGCGCGCTAATCGATGTCGACAACCACCGGCACGTGATCGCTCGGGGCCTCGCCCTTGCGCTCGTTGCGGTCGATGACCGCCGAAGTCACGCGCTCGGCAAATGGCTCGTTGCCCAAAATAAAGTCGATGCGCATGCCCTCGTTGCGCGGGAATCGCAGCTGCTGATAATCCCAATAGGTGTATTGCTCGGGGCTTCGATCACGCACAACATCGCTCAAGCCAATTTGCTCGAACGCCTCAAATGCCTGGCGTTCGGCCGGCGAAACGTGAGTGGCGCCAACGAAATCATCCATGTTCCAAACATCTTCGTCGCGCGGCGCGATGTTGAAATCACCCATCAGCGCCAGCGGCACATCGCCCTCGTGCTCTAAAAATTCAGCAGTATGAGCAGCCAATCGATCAAGCCACTCGAGCTTGTAGGTGTAGTGCGGGTCATCGAGAGTGCGGCCGTTAGGAACATAGAGCGACCACAGGCGAACGCCATCGAAGGTTGCACCCAGCGCGCGAGCCTCGAGCTCGGCCGGCTTGCCCTCTTTGCCGAAGGCTGGCATATCGTTGAAGCCAATCTCGACATCTTCAGCCGGCATGCGCGATGCAAAGGCAACGCCGTTCCATTGGTTTAGACCGTGAAGCACAACCGAGTATCCGATTGCCTCGAAAGCCTCAACCGGAAACTGCTCTGGTTTGCACTTGATTTCTTGCATGGCCAGAACATCGGTTTTTGACCGCTGCAGCCAGTCGGTGACTCGGCCCACGCGGGTGCGAATTGAGTTGACGTTATGTGTGGCGATGCGCATGAATAAAGGTTACCCATCAGCGTGCGTGGTCAACCTTTGCCGCCAAATGCTCACAGCTAAACTTGCAGCATGACCTTTAACTCGCCTTCAAAACCACGCCTTGTTGAACTCATTAAAGAGCTAGCTGTGGTTCACGGCCGAGTCACACTTTCAAGCGGCATCGAAGCCGACTATTACGTTGACCTTCGCCGCGCCACCCTGCACCACGAGGCTGCGCCGCTAATCGGCCAGGTTCTGCTCGACATGCTTGACGCTGCTGGCATAACTGATTTCGATGCAGTTGGCGGCCTAACCATGGGTGCCGACCCAGTGGCCACCGCGATCTTGCACCAGGCCGCTGCGCGCGGTCGCGCCATCGATGCATTTGTGGTTCGCAAAGCCGCCAAGGCACACGGCATGGGTCGCTTGGTTGAAGGCCCAGATGTGAAGGGCAAAAAAGTTGTCGTGGTCGAAGACACCTCGACCACCGGTGGCTCACCGCTGACCGCCGCAAAGGCGCTGGTTGAAGCCGGCGCGATTGTGGTTGCTGTGGCAACTGTGGTTGACCGCGACACCGGTGCCGACAAAGTTATCGGCGACGCTGGCTTTAGATATCTATCTGCAGTCAGCCTGGATGATCTTGCGCTCCGTTAAGCCATTCGTTCTGCTGCAGCTGGCCTCTATCACCAGCATTATCAGCGGCTCGATGGTTTTCATCCTGTTTCCTTGGTTGGCACTTGACATCTCGGGTTCGTCAACTGTTTCAGGTTTGCTAGTTACCATCACCTCGATTCCGGGTTTGCTGCTGTCGCCAGTGATGGGCTCAATCATCGACCGATTCGGCCGCCGCCGCACAGCAATGTGGATCGAATATCTAGCCGCAATCTCGTGCTTCTTGCTGCCAATCACCGGCTGGTTCACCGAAATCAACGTGGTGATTTTGATCGCTCTAGGAACCCTAAAAGCCCTGGTTTCATCGGGCAGCCCGAGCGCCCGCAAGTCACTGGTGCCTGACGCCGCCGACGCAGCTCACATGACTTTGCCTCGCGCCAACGGAATTCACGAGGCCGTATTTGCAACTGGTTTTGCTATCGGCCCGGCAATCGCGGCAGTCTCAATCACACTGATTGGTGCAATTAATGCCTTTTGGATTGTCGGTGCATTCGCAGTTTTATCGGGAGCATTCACCTGGATGATTCGTGTGCACGAAAAACACGAGGAACACGACGAAGAGAGCGGCAACCCATTTGTATATGCGGTGCAGGGCTTCAAGATTTTGTTCAACACCCCAGCCGTGCTAATTGTGATGTCGGCATTCATGTTTTTGGCCGTGGTTTATCTGCCAACTGAAATGGTTGTTCTGCCTCGATACTTCAATGAAATTGGGTATCCAGAGGGTCTCGGGTTGATTGTGTCGACGATGGCAATTTGTTCGACTTTTGGTGCGCTGCTGTTTGAGCGCCTTGCCAAACGGTTTAGCTATTCGACCATTTTCAGGGGCGCGATTTTGGGTGTGGCCTTTGGGCTGCTGCCAATGTCACAGTTGCCTGAGCAATGGCTGTTGCTGGTGTTTGGTGCAATTCTCGGTTTCACCTGGGGCCCGCTTGGCCCGCTTCTGAACACTGTGATTCAAGAGAAAATTCCGGCGAACAAACGTGGTCGTGTGTTTGCACTTGAGATGGCAATCTGGAGCGCCGGCCCGATGATTTCTATGGCAGCAGTTGGCGGGGCAATCGACAACTTTGGTGTGCGAGCTGTCTATTTGACCCTGGCGATTTTGGTGACTGTATCGGCGATTATCTTTGGCGCACAAAAGAAGCTAAATCAGCTAAATCACTAAAACGAGAAGAAGAAAACAGCTCGCCCAGGATCTGTTTCTGCAGAACCCTGCCTGCTAAATCAGGTCGGCGACTGAGTTCAAAATCTCGGTTGGCCTAAACGGATACTTCGCGATCTCTGCATCGTCGGCGATTCCGGTGAGCACCAAAACGGTGTGCAAACCGGCTTCGATTCCGGCGACAACATCGGTGTCCATGCGGTCACCAATCATTCCGGTGGTCTCTGAGTGAGCACCAATCTTGCGCATTGCGCTGCGGAACATCATTGGGTTTGGCTTGCCGACAATATATGGCTTCATGCCGGTGGCCTTGGTGATCAGCGCGGCAACTGAACCGGCCGCCGGAATCGGGCCTTCGGCCGACGGCCCGGTGGCATCGGGGTTGGTCACGATGAATCGAGCACCGGCGCCAATCAGGCGAACCGCAGTGGTCAGGTTTTCGAAGCTTAGGTTGCGGGTCTCGCCGAGCACCACATAGTCAGGGTTCTGGTCGGTCATCACATAACCAACGTCATAGAGCGCCTGAGTCATGCCGGCCTCGCCAATCACGAATGCCGAACCGCCTGGCTTTTGTGAGTGCAAGAACGATGCAGTGGCTAGGGCTGAAGTCCAGATGCGATCTTCAGGAATATTCAGGCCGGTGGCAATCAAGCGCGCTGACAAATCGCGCGGAGTGTAAATCGAGTTGTTGGTCAAAACCAAAAAAGGAGTCTCGGTTTCAACCCATTTTGCGATCAATTCGGCCGCACCCGGAATCGCCACTCCCTCGTGCACGAGCACGCCATCCATGTCGGTCAACCAAGAAGTAATTTTGCTGCGATCTGCCATGTGCCTAGCCTAGCTAACCCAAATGGCTGCCGGTTGGCGAGCCAAAAGTAGACTGGTCGGGTGAATCAATCTCTAGCCGCAGCCGCCCGCGAAACTCGTCGCCAGACCCTCGGCGGCATTGCCTTAATTGGTGCCGCAGTGCTGGCGCTCGTGTGGGCAAACTCGCCTTTGGCCGGCGCATATCAGTCGATGATTCACCTCGAGATCATCAAAGAAATCGCTATTTTTGTTTTCTTTTTGAGCGTGGGCATCGAGCTGCGCCACGAAATCAAACACGGCAGCATGCGCAATCCGCGTCAGGCTGTGGTTCCGATATTTGCAGCAATGGGCGGCATGGCCCTGCCAGTCATCATCTATTCGCTTTTCAACGCCGGGCAGCCATCAGAAGCCGGATGGGGAATTCCGATGTCAACTGACATCGCGTTCGCGCTGGCAATTTATGCAATCGTCGGCCGTGGGTTGCCAAAGGCTCTGCGCACTTTTGTTATGACGGTTGCGGTTGCTGACGACTCGCTAACGATTTTGATGATCGCGATTTTCTTCGCCAGCAGCTTCAACGTGCTCTCGATTGTTTCGCTAGCCGGTGTGGTCTGCGGTTTGTTTATGCCGGGCGGCGAAAAGCTAGGGCCAAAACTGGCGCCGTTTGTGTCATTCGGTGCGCTGCCAATCTTTGCGCTTTTCTCTGCGGGTGTTGATCTTTCTGGCATTAGCGTGGCCGCGATTGCGGGCTCGAGCAGCACCATCGGAATCATCGCCGCACAGCTAATCGGCAAGCCACTCGGTGTTGTTGGCACTGCTTGGTTGGTCACCAAGTCGAACCTGGGCTCGCTCGCCAAGGGTCTCGAATGGGCCGACCTTCGTTCGGTGGCTTGGCTCTTCGGCATGTGTTTCACTGTTTCACTGCTCATGGCACAGTTGGCTTTTCCGATTTCGCACGATGGTGCGGATGCCGGCTACGACACCACTCACTCGGTGAGCATTTTGAGCGTGTTTATTGCAACCACGATTTCAGCACTGATTTCAGCAGTGCTGATGCGTCGCCGCGCCAAGGCGTTGGCTGGGTCGGTGGCAAATGTCTAACGATGAGCAGATGCACCCGAATGCCAGCCATGAGTTGACCACCTGGGGCGTTGGCCCATGGGTTGGCGAGTGGCCTGAAGACGCCGGAACGCCAGATGCGCCGAACCCAGATTCGATTCTTGACCCTGAGCTGTTGACCCACGGCGACACCCGAAATGTGCTCGACCATTTTCGCTATTGGAAAATGGAGGCGATTATTGCCGAACTTGATCGCCGCCGTCACACTTTTCACGTGGCTATCGAGAACTGGCAGCACGATCTGAACATCGGATCAATTGTGCGCACAGCCAACGCATTTTTGGCTGCCGAGGTGCATATCATCGGCAACAAACGTTGGAACCGCCGCGGTGCGATGGTGACCGATCGCTATCAGCATGTGCGCCACCACCCGACCGTCGAAGAATTTATTGACTGGGCCAAAGCCGAGGGTCTGCCGGTGATTGCCATTGATAACGTGCCTGGTTGCAAAAAAATCGAAGAATATGACCTGCCGCAAAATTGCGTCTTGCTGTTTGGCCAAGAGGGCCCGGGTTTGAGTGAGGCCGCAATCGATGCCGCCGAGGTAGTGCTCGAAATCACCCAATTTGGTTCAACCCGATCAATCAACGCGAGTGCGGCTGCCGCAATCACCATGCACGAATGGGTCATGCAGCACGTTTTCAAGCGCTAGTGCGCAGCCCCGGCAGCGTTCTAAGGCTGAAAGCTAAACCTCGCGAGTCACCACTCCGGTGAGCTCTGAGAGCCTGGCTGACTTGTCGCGTGTGACCAAGATTGCGTCATTCACCACCGCGTGAGCGGCAATTGCCAAATCAAAATTGGTTCGCTTTTTTCCGCTTCGAAGACTCTCTGCTTTGAGCTCTGCAAATTTCTTTGCTTCGCGTTCGCCGAATTCGACTACCTGAGAGAGTGTGCGAAAAGACTCAAAGTGCTGAGTTATGACCTCGCGCAAAACGGGGTTCGTAGTTGCGCTTCTCCCGACTAAATATTCCGCAAGCGCAATCGTCGGAATCAGCACTTGTTCGCCAGAATCGAAGAAAGTTTCAATTGGAAACGAAGCCTTTTCTATTCCAATTAGAACTGAGGTGTCTATGACCACTTTTCCCATTGGTTCACGCTCGATTCTCTCTGAAACTCGCGGTCGGCCATCAGTTCATCCATGGCTTCGACCCACTCTGGATATTTGCCCAACAGCTCACCGGCAGCAGCACGCTTTGCAAACCACTCGCCAAGCGCCTTGCCATTAGGCACATGAGGTTCGGTGGGCACAATTCGAGCCACCGCGACCTTGCCTCTGAGAATGACGATTTCTTCGCCGCCCTCGACGGCATCGATAACCGCTGAAAAATTGCGGGCGACTTCGGTCGCAGTCATTTCTTTCATAGAAATCAGATTATCTGATTCGGCCGCCAACTCAATAGCTAAATTCATGCGCCCAAGTTATTGCGCTCTGTGACAACGAACCTAGGCAGGGCAGCAATCTGTGGATAAACTTAGCTGTACGCGTTCGCGTGCCAATCCATTGTTTTTAGGGGAACACCATTCCTGCAATCGTGATTATTGGCGCCCAGTGGGGCGACGAAGGAAAAGGCAAAGCCACCGACCTGCTCGCTGAGCAAATCGACTATGTGGTCAAGTTCAACGGCGGCAACAACGCCGGCCACACCGTGGTTATCGGCAACGAAAAATATGCCCTGCACCTTCTGCCATCAGGCATTTTGACCCCGGGGGTTATCCCAGTTATTTCAAACGGCGTGGTCATTGACCTGTCAGTTTTGTTTCACGAGATTGAGGCGCTTGAGGCTCGCGGCATCGACACCAGCAAGCTGCGCGTATCGGCGAACGCACACATCATCACGCCTTATAACGTGACCGTCGACAAAGTTTCTGAGCGCTTCTTGGGCAAGCGCGCGATCGGCACCACCGGCCGCGGAATCGGCCCAACCTATGCCGACAAGATCAACCGCGTTGGTATCCGTATTCAGGATCTTTTCGACGAGAGCATCCTTCGCCAGAAGGTGGAAGCCGCGCTAGTTCAGAAGAACAACCTGCTTACCAAGGTTTACAACCGCGCAGCAATCAAGGCTGACTCTGTTGTTGCCGAACTTCTTGGCTACGCCGAGCGTATTCGTCCGTTCGTTTGTGACACCGCCCTTGAACTTCACAATGCTCTAGAACGCGGTGACGTGGTTCTGTTCGAAGGTGGTCAGGCGACCATGCTCGACGTTGACCACGGAACCTACCCGTTTGTGACTTCGTCGAACGCTACCGCAGGTGGCGCTTCAACTGGTTCGGGCGTTGGCCCAACCGCCCTGAAGTCGATCATCGGCATCGTCAAGGCATACACCACGCGTGTTGGCTCTGGCCCGTTCCCTACCGAGCTTTTCGACGAATCAGGCGAATTCCTTCGCAAGACTGGCTTCGAATTCGGAACTACCACCGGACGTCCACGTCGCTGTGGTTGGTACGACGCCCCAATCGCTCGTTACTCGGCTCGTATCAACGGACTGACCGACTTCGTACTGACCAAGCTAGACGTGCTTACCGGCCTGAAAGAGATTCCGGTTTGCGTTGCCTACGAGGTTGACGGCAAGCGTTTCGACGAGGTTCCGGTAAGCCAGAGCGACTTTCACCACGCAAAGCCGATCTACGAAAACTTCCCTGGTTGGAGCGAGGACATCAGCACCTGCCGCACCTTCGATGAGCTACCAGCGACCGCGCAGAGCTACATTTTGAAGCTTGAAGAGTTGAGCGGTTGCCGCATCAGCGCCATCGGCGTTGGCCCGGCTCGCGACGCAATCATCGTGCGTCACGACATGCTCGCTAAGTAGTTTTTACTTCTTCGAAGGCGTCGGGGTTGGCGTTGAGTTCAACGCGTTGCAACCCTGAGCGATAACCGTGATCTGGGTTCCAACGGTTTCGAACGCTGCATCTCCTAGCGCCGAAATCGAGTACTCCATCTGACCTAGTCGCATGAACTCGTCGTATTCAGGGCCCCAGGAGTCTTTTTTCGAAGTGCCCGAAGGGTCATAGAGTGCGAGTGCCGCGTTGGCTCCTCTGAAGATTTTGTCGAAGGCCTTTTCGATGGTGTCTTGCTTGTCTGCCTCGATCACATAGTTAGTGAAGGTGACGCAGGCCTCTTTGTCGATCTTGGCGATGCGCTCTTTCTCCCACTGAGGCTGAAGAACTGTGCCGGTGTAAACGACCGCGCCAATCACCGCGCCAATGATTGCGATGGCGAGCGATGCGACAAACCAAGTTTTCTTGAACACGGGTGACCTTTCAGTAACCCCTCTAGGTTACCTTTTCGCCTGCTGGGCTTCGGCAACTGTTTGGCGCAAAAGTTGGGCGTAGGCACCAAGTTTTTCGATTGCAGCCGGTTCACCCTCGTTGTGGGCAACCGATGCGATGTCGAAAAGGATGCCCGGAGCCAGCTTGGCGTTCTCAACGCCATAAAGCGCCAGCGGATCGCTGAGCCATAGGCGGTACTGTT
>ERZ650311.1263-NODE-1263-length-12872-cov-21.846454_pt1 | contig 12872 bp, 11 predicted proteins | sample MGYA00376247_ERZ650311 | MGnify/ENA primary metagenome ERZ650311 (study PRJEB26733, sample SAMN07839324) | wastewater metagenome | biome: small river; feature: stream; material: water | place: USA: North Carolina | collected 2016-07-28 ... | reverse complement strand
TGCCCGTGTTCCTGAAGCTCGAAGAACTTGCGCCGGGCGTGGGCCATGCAGCCCGCTTCCGTCACGCCTTTGGCGATCAAGGCCTTGTAGCCCGAGTAATCGTCGCAGACGAGGGTGCCACGCCAGTCGCCCAGGAAGTCCTGGGCGTGTTTGCCGGCGCGGCTGTCGGCAAAGTCGTAGATCACCGCCCGCACCGGATCGTGGGCACCGATGCTGTAGGACCACAGGTAGGCCCGATGGGTCTTGCCGGCGCCGGGGTCGAGCATGGCCACCGGCGTCTCGTCGGCATGCAGCACGGGGAAGGCGAGGAGTTCTGCCTTCAGCGCATCGACCAGGGGCTGAAGCTGCACGCCCATCTGGCCGACCCACTGCGCGAGCGTGGATTGGGGAATCGCGAGGCCCGCCCGACCGAAGATGCCTTCCTGGCGGTACAGCGGCAGATGATCCTGGTACTTGGCCACCAGCACCTGCGCGAGCAGCCCGGTGGTGGGGATGCCCTTGTCGATCACGTGGGCGGGCACCGGTGCCTGCACCAGGGTTTCGCAGTGGGCACACGCCCACTTGCCACGGATATGGCGCTCGACGCTGAAGGTGCCGGGGGTGTAGTCGAGCTTCTCCGCCACGTCCTCGCCGATACGTTTCATCTGGCAGCCGCAGGCGCAGGTGGTGGAGTCCGGTTCGTGGTGGATCTCGGTGCGCGGAAGCTCAGGCGGCAGCGGCTTGCGTTTGGCCTGACCCTTGGTGGCAGACGGTTTGCCGGAGAGCTGTTCGAGCTCCTCGGTCATCGCCGCGAGGTCCGCTTCGACCGTCTCTTCGAACAGCTGGGCCTGCTCTGCCGGCAGGCGCTCGGTCTTGACCCCGAAGCGCCAGCGTTTGTGCAGCGACAGCTCGTGGGTGAGCTGGTCGATCTTGGCCTGGCGCCAGGTGAGCTCCCGGTCCTGGGCGATGAGCAGGCGGCGCAGGGCGTCGGCGTCGAGTTCGTGGAGGTTGGTGGGGAGAGCCATGCGCAGATCATGCCGGCCCACGGTCACGAGCACTATCGGGGCAACTCCGGATGGTGCACCGTCAGATCATCCGGATCGCTCCGTCGCCGCTCAATTGCTGCCAGGGCAGCCCCAGCACCAGCGCGTCGAACTGGGCTTGGGAGAGCGTCAGCGAGCCGTTCCCCTCGGCCCAGCGGAAGCGCCCCTGGTGGAGTCGCCGGCAGGCAAGCCAGATGCCCTGGCCGTCATGGATCAGCACCTTCATCCGGGTGCCGCGCCGGTTGGCGAAGAGATAGGCGTGATGCGGGCGCGCCTCGCCAAAGACCTGCACCACCTGGGCGAGGAGCGTGTCCATGCCGGCGCGCATGTCGAGCGGAGCGATCGACAGCCACAGGGCATCGACCCGGATCACCCGAGCCACTCGCGCAGCCAGGCGCCACAGGCAGCCGCCGAGGCGATGGGCCAATTCACCGTGACCGTCGCGGTGCCCTTGCGCAGTTCCAGGCGGATGGGGGCATCAACGCTTGGGGAAAGCTGCACCGGGACAAAGTCGCCCATCGGCTCAGAGGCCGCCACCCGTAAGGGCAGACAGGACAACTCGGGCGGCTCAATACCCCGTTCGCGCATCCAGCGCCGCAACTGGTTGGCGTTGATCCCGTTGGCCAGGGCCACCCCGGCGATCGACGCGCCGGGCTCGCCGCAGGCTTCGATCAGGGACTGCTTGAATGCTTCGGAGTGGGTGCGACGGGTTCGACGCGGCTGGATGACGGTCATGAAAGTGTCCACTTCTAGTGCGTAGTGGACACTATGGTTACCGAGCTAAGAGGTCGGGGGAAGACGGGTTTGCCGGGGGCTTACGGTGATTTCGCAGAATGACGGATTGACGGCGAGGATGCGGGTGTCGGGATCGGTGATGATGATGCCTTCCCGGCTGCTCTCGAACACCCGGGCCGAAAGATGCAGCGCCTCGGCCTGGCGTTCGAGGGTCTGGGCGTGGGCGTCGATCCGCTGGGTGTAGGCCCGCAGCTGCCGGCTGATCCAGCGGGAGAAGAAATAGGACGCGATGATCGCCAGCAGCAGCGCCAGGCCTGCCGCCAGCGCCACGAAGGGCAGACGGCTCGACACCGATTCGATGATCGCCCGCCGCTCGGCCGCGATCGCGGGCTCCATCTCCTGCTCGAACAGGGACGCCACGACCACGATGTTCCAGGGCCGGTAGACCGTGACGAGGGAGGTGCGGTTTCCGATCTCGCCAAGACTGCTTTCCTTGCCAGGATCGACCCGGCTCCAGGGGTATTCCGCCACGCCGCCGCCCTTTGCGCCCAGGGCGATGAGTTCGCCGCGGATGCGCTTCATCTCGTCGGTGCCGACGCTGGTGTAATGCTTTCCTTCGTGTTCGGGCCACTGGGTCTGCAGCAGGATCTTCCCGTCGAGGCCAAACACCGCAAAGCGGCCGGTGTCGCCAAACTTCCAGGCCCGCAGGCGTTCCAGACTTTCGCGCAGGCGCATGTCGTGCCAGCGCTGGAGGTAATCGCCGGTGCCGATGATCCAGTCGTAGGGAGCGAAGTGCGCCACGTAGGCGAGCTTGTCGGACATTGCCTTGGGTGAACCCGGCGAGTACCAGCGGTAGGACGAATAGCCCGAGCCATCGCCTTCCTTCGCCGCGTCGATCAGGCCGCGCATGATGTAGTGACCGGTGTCGTCCTGGTTGTCCCACAGGGACGAGCCTTCCCGTTCCGGTGCAATCGGCAGGAGGACGCAGCGGCCCTCCATGTCGTCCACGAAGAAGTAGCCGCCGCCGTCGAAGAAACGCTGGGGCCGCAAGGCCTCGATGATCTGCCGCTTGATCTCGGCCTCGGGCCGTCGGCCGTGCTCCCGGTCGTAGATCGCCTGGGCGGTCTGCATGGCCATCGAGACCCGCTCCTTGAGTGCGGCCTTGAGCGTGCTTTCAGTCAGGGATTGGGCGAAGTCGATGTAGCCGATGGCCGCCGACATCTCGGTGGCGAGGCGCTCCTGCTTCTTGGTGGCGAAGCTGTCTTCGAGCCGTTTGAAGAAGCGCTGATGCTCGGTCATGCCGATGAGCAGGAAGCTCACGCCCAGGGCGAGCGCCATCACGACCACGACGATCAGCGTGCCTGCAAGGTGCAGACGGGGCAGATTTCGGTCGGTGACGCGGATTCTCATGAACACTCGGGGTTGGGGGGCATCAATTATTTTTTGATCGAGGAAGGGGCTACAGGCCCGATCTCGCAGCCTCTTTTAACGGCCGGAGTCGCCGGGGCTAAAGTGACGGGGTGTGGAATATTCATCATCCGGCATCATCTTCCGGCCGTCGGCGGCACTGCATGCGCCGCCCGAAAGGTGAGGGGTGGCGCGGGCTGTCGGGGCGTGAGGCCTTCATGGGGACGTCTCAGAAAACGGAAAATAAAGCACGTTAAGCCCATTGCAGACGCTAGATATTGACGAGTACGTCGGGTTTTCTCTTGTTTGAGTTGCCTCTTGTGATAAGATAGTAATCAATTACTATCTTATCAGGAGTGCTCGTGGACACCCATCCAAAGCATCTGCCGGCCGATGAACGTCGTGCCGTAACTGTCGAGTCCGTCGTGGCGCTTGCCGGTTCACAAAACCCAAGCGAGATAACCACTGCGGCTATCGCTAAACACATGAACTTGACCCAGGGTGCGCTGTTTCGGCACTTCCCGAACAAGGAAGCCATTTGGCAGGCGGTCATGGAGTGGGTAGCAGAGCGCCTATTAGCCAGAATCGATCGATCCGCACAAGGAATCGAGTCGCCCTTGGCAGCCATGGAGGCGATGTTCATGAGTCATATCGAATTCGTAGCTGAGCACCCAGGCGTGCCAAGAATGATGTTTGGTGAGCTTCAGCGTGCCGAATCGACACCGGCCAAGCGCATGGTGCAAACCTTGATTCAGCGCTACGGCGAACGTTTGCATCGTCTCATCGAGAAAGGCAAGGCCAGCGGCGAGTTGTCTCCCTCGCTTGACAACGAGGCGGCGGCAACGCTGTTCATTGGCACGATCCAGGGCTTGGTCATGCAATCGCTGTTGGCGGGTGATGTGGAGCGTATGCACCGCGATGCGCCACGTGCCTTTGCAATATATCGTCGTGGCATAAGGAGTGCGCAATGAAAAAGTTACCCTTGCAAGGCCGCACCCTGGCGCTGCTTGCCGTCATCATTCCTTTGCTGGTGCTCTTCATTTATGTCGGTCTGCGATCAGGGCCGCTCGCCCCGATCGCTGTGGCGGTGGCAAGCGTGGAGTCACGGGCCATCACGCCGGCGCTGTTCGGCATCGGCACGGTGGAGGCTCGCTACACCTACAAGATCGGGCCGACGTTTGCAGGGCGCGTCAAACGCTTGGACGTACAGGTGGGCGACCAGGTCAAAGCCGGACAGGTGCTCGGCGAGATGGAGCCGGTCGACCTCGACGATCGGGTGCGCTCACAGGAGTCGGCATTCAAACGTGCGGAAGCGACTTTGCGCGAATCAGAAGTCCGGCAAGCCTACGCGCAAACCCAGGCGCGCCGCTACGAGCAATTGTTTGCGGTGCGCTCGACCAGCGAGGAAATCGTCACCACCAAGCGGCAGGAACTGCAGATCGCCGATGCCGCCCTATCTGCCGCGCGGGAAGATACGGTCCGGGCACGCTCCGACCGCGAAGGACTCGTCGCGCAGCGGAGCAATCTGCGCCTGATCGCGCCGGTCGACGGTGTCGTCGCCTTGCGCGATGCCGATCCGGGCACGACCATTGTCGCGGGCCAGGCCGTGGTGGAAGTGATCGACCCCAAGAGTTTGTGGATCAATGCGCGCTTCGACCAGATCAGCGCATCGGGCCTGGCTGGGGGGTTGCCGACTCTTATTGTCTTGCGTTCGCGTGGTGGCCAGACCTTGAAAGGTCGCGTGCTGCGGGTGGAACCCAAGGCCGACGCGGTAACCGAGGAAACGCTTGCCAAGGTGACATTCGATAACAAGCCAGAACCTTTGCCACCGGTGGGTGAACTGGCCGAAGTCACGGTTGACTTGCCGGCACTCCCAGCCGCTCCACTGATCCCCAACGCTGCCGTCCAGCGTGAGGGCAACAAAGTTGGTGTCTGGCAAATCGTGGATGGTGATCTGCAGTTCTCCCCAGTCAAGCTCGGCACTTCCGACCTTAATGGTTACGTGCAGGTGCGCGAAGGGCTCAAGAATGGGGACCAGGTTGTGACCTATAGCGAAAAGGCACTGACGGCGCGCAGCCGCATCCATGTGGTCGACCATATCCCAGGAGTGTCACGATGATCAGCCTGGCCGGCCGCGACATTCTCCATGCCTGGGGAAAATTCGTCTTCACCGGCATCGGTCTGGGTCTGCTGATCGGCGTTACCCTGGTCATGGCTGGGGTGTACCGAGGCATGGTGGACGACGGCAAGGCGTTGCTCGACAACAGTGGCGCTGACCTTTGGGTGGTGCAAAAGGATACTCTGGGTCCTTATGCGGAGTCGTCCAGCCTCAACGATGACGTGTATCGCGCCATTCTCGCCATGCCGGGAGTCTCACAGGCAGCGAACGTGACCTACCTGACCATGCAGGTACGCAAGGGCGAGAGTGATGTACGCACCATGGTGGTCGGCATCGCGCCCGGTGCGTTGGGGGCTACACCCGGATGGCCTCCTTATCTCGTCGCTGGACGCCAGATCACGCGCGGTCACTACGAGGCGGTGGCCGACATCGCCACCGGCTTCAAACTGGGAGATGGTCTTGCCATTCGCCGAAATCATTACACCGTCGTTGGGCTGACACGGCGCATGGTGTCGTCCAGCGGCGACCCAATGGTATTCATTCCGCTCAAGGATGCTCAGGAGGCTCAGTTCCTCAAGGACAACGACGCCATTTGGCAAAGCCGGCGTCGCACCGAAGCCAACCCGGCCTTCAATCGACCTGGTGTTCCAGGTTTGCTGGATGCCGTGATTGCTTCACAGAGCACCAACGCGTTCGTCAATGCAGTGCTGGTCACTCTGAAACCTGGTCATGCGCCGGACGAGGTTGCCGAATCCATCCGGCGCTGGAAGCGTTTGACGGTCTACACACGGGCACAGATGGAAGACATCCTCGTCGGCAAGTTGATCGCCACGTCGGCCAAGCAGATCGGCATGTTCTTGGTGATTCTGGCCATCGTTAGCGCGGCCATCGTTGCCTTCATCATCTATTCGCTGACGATGGACAAAATCCGCGAGATCGCGGTGTTGAAGCTCATCGGCACACGCAACCGAACCATCGCCGCGATGATCATGCAGCAGGCACTCGCCTTGGGCGTGATTGGTTTCGTGGTCGGCAAGATCACAGCCACTTTCTCAGCGCCCCTGTTTCCCAAGTACGTACTGCTGATGCCGTTCGACTCAATCGTCGGTTTTTTCGCCGTGCTCGTGATCTGCGTTCTAGCCAGCATCGTCGCCATTCGCATGGCACTCAAGGTCGACCCGGCCGAAGCCATTGGAGGTTGAGATGAGTGGCAAAGGGATTCGCATCGAAGGTTTGAGAAAACGTTATGGCGAGGGCGATACCGCCGTCGATGCCTTGAAGGGCGTGGACATGCAGGTGGCACCCGGCGAAGTGGTGGGCCTGATTGGCCCTTCCGGGTCCGGCAAGAGCACGCTGCTCAAATGTCTGGGCGCGGTGATTGATCCGACCGCCGGTCGCATGACGCTGGGCGATGAAGTGATCTACGACGATGGCTGGAGAGTCCGTGATCTGCGCGCCTTGCGACGGGACAAGATTGGTTTCGTATTCCAGGCGCCGTACCTGATTCCGTTTCTCGATGTTACCGACAACGTGGCGCTACTGCCGATGCTCGCAGGCGTCGCGAATGGGGAGTCGCGCGCGAAGGCACTGGAACTGCTCACCGCGCTCGATGTGCAACACCGGGCTCGCGCCATGCCCTCGCAACTCTCCGGTGGCGAGCAGCAACGGGTCGCCATTGCGCGAGGTTTGGTCAATCGCCCTCCGGTGATCCTGGCTGATGAGCCCACAGCTCCACTAGACAGTGAGCGCGCCATGGCTGTAATCCGCATCCTCAATGACATGGCTCGGAAGTTCGAGACCGCCATCATCGTCGTCACCCATGACGAAAAAATCATCCCCACTTTCAAGCGCATCTACCACATCCGCGACGGTGTGACCCATGAGGAAGCTGGCGAAGGGCGGGAGTTCGAATGAGAGAAAGATTGAATTACAGGAGAGTTTCATGACCCACCGCAAACACAGCCACGCATTTGGAACTATCACCCTGACCGTTACGGCCTGCCTGCTTTTATGGGGTTTTCAGTTGCCAGCTTGGGCTGGTGACGCTACCCAGGTTGAGCCACTGGCGCTACGCAAGATCATGCAGGAACTCGGGCGCAACATGCAGGCTATTACCGGTGCGATTTCGCAGGAGGAATGGGTTCAGATCGTTCAGCTCGCCCCAAAAGTTGCTGCACACCCCGAGCCACCGCTTACTGAAAAAATGCGCATTCTTGCTTACCTCGGCGCTGATGCGACCAAGTTCAGAAACTTTGACGTGCAGACTCACGAGGCGGCGCTGGCCATGAAGCTGGCTGCTGCGAGCAGCGACGGCAAGGCGGTGATCCAATCATTCGCCCACGTGCAGGAAAGCTGCTTGGGCTGCCACCAAGCTTTCCGTAAACCTTTCGTGGAGCATTTTTATGGAGCACGCTAAAACATGCCAGCGCCCCATCAGCCTCGAAAGACGGCTTGCGGCAACTTACCTGGTAGCTGGTCTGGTCACCGCCGGTCTGGCCGGCTGCGCCGCCGGCCCTGATTTTCAGCGTCCCACCGCACCCGATGTGGCTCGCTACACTGCAACACCGGTAGCTGATAGAACCGCGTCCGCTCCCACGCAGTTCGGCGAAACACAACGTCTAGTCGAAGGGCTTCCGATCGAAACGCAATGGTGGCAAAGCTTGGGTTCATCCGCACTCGACGGACTGATCAACGAAGCTTTCCACGTCAGCCCGACGCTGGCGAGCATCAGCGCCAATTTGCGACAGGCGCAGGAGCTTTTTGCCGCACAGGCGGGCTCGACGCAATATCCACAGGTAGATGTCGCACTGGGATCTCAGCGCCAGCAAATGAGTCCCAGCAGCCAAGGGTTAAGCGGAGACGCACGTCAATTCAGCCTCTACAACGCCAGCGTTAGCGTGCATTACAACCTCGATCTGGCTGGCGGCAACCGGCGCGCACTCGAAGCCTTGGTTGCTCGCGCCGACTACCGTCGCTTCGAACTGAATGCTGCGCGCCTGGCCCTTGCTGGCAACATGGCAACCGCTGCCATTACCCGAGCACGCCTTGCTGCGCAACTAGAAGCCACTACTGCCATTTTGCGCGTACAGGATGAGCAACTGCGCCTAGCCCATGAACGCGTGCGTATCGGTCAGGCCTCACCTGATGAAGTGTTGAGCCTACAAGCTCAGGCGGAGCAAACGCGGGCAGAACTGCCTGCGCTGCGTAAACAACTGCAACAAACCGAACATCTACTGGCGGTGCTAGCCGGTCGTGCCCCAGGCACGGGTGGCATCCCGGCCTTCACTCTGGCCGATTTCACTCTGCCCGTCGAGATGCCGCTCGTCGTGCCCTCAGAACTGGTGCGCCGCCGACCGGATATCCAGGCGTCAGAGGCGCTGTTGCATGCGGCCAATGCAGACTATGGTGTGGCTGTTGCCAAGCTCTACCCACAGATCAACCTGAGCGCCAACCTTGGCTCTCAAGCGCTGACCACCGGTGCCCTGTTCGGTGGTGGCTCGGCAGTGTGGGGCCTGGTTGCGCAGCTCACCCAGCCTCTTTTTAATCCAGGGCTACCCGCTGAAAAAAGAGCGGCGCTCGCCGCTTTTGATGCCGCCGCAGCCAATTACCAGAGCGTCGTATTGGAGTCTTTGCGTAACGTCGCCGACACCCTGCGCGCGGTGGAAAGCGATGCACAAACTTTGACTGCCCTCGCTGCCGCTGATATGGCTGCACAGGCCTCCTTGCAGTCGGTCGAGCGGCAATACCGGCTGGGCGCGGCCAGCTACCTGCAACTGCTCATCGCGCAGCAACAGGCACAGTTAATCCGGATCAATATGGTTGCGGCCCAGGCACAACGCCTAATCGATAGTGTTGCTTTATATCAGGCCCTGGGAGGTGGTGTCAGTTAAGGCTATACCCTAACCTGATGTCAGATGTTGAGCACAAACAACGTCAGAGTAGGGTGTGAATTTATATTTATTGACACATTCAGCCAAGGGTAATAGGTTTCATCCTGACATTTTTACCTTTGGAGGCATCTTGCAAGGTCAACGTATCGGCTACGTCCGCGTCAGTAGCTTCGACCAGAAGCCTGATCGACAACTGGAACAAATAGAAGTCGGCAAGGTATTCACCGATAAGGCTTCAGGCAAGGACACACAACGTCCCGAACTTGAAAGGCTGCTGGCCTTCGTCCGCGAGGGCGACACCGTGGTGGTGCATAGCATGGACAGGTTGGCACGCAACCTTGATGACCTGCGCCGCATCGTCCAAGGGCTGACACAACGGGGCGTGCGCATGGAGTTCGTCAAAGAAGGGCTGACGTTCACCGGCGAGGACTCACCGATGGCCAATCTGATGCTGTCGGTCATGGGAGCCTTTGCTGAGTTCGAGCGCGCCCTGATCCGCGAACGTCAGCGCGAGGGAATCGTGCTGGCCAAGCAGCGCGGTGCCTACCGGGGACGAAAGAAATCGCTGAACAGCGAACAAATTGCCGAGTTGAAACGGCGAGTTGCGGCAGGCGACCAAAAAACCTTGGTGGCCCGTGACTTCGGCATCAGCCGCGAAACCTTGTACCAGTACCTGCGTGAAGACTGACCATGCCACGCCGCTCAATCCTGTCCGCCACTGAGCGCGAAAGTCTACTGGCACTGCCAGATGCCAAAGACGAACTGATACGGCACTACACGTTCAACGAAACCGACCTGTCGGTGATCCGTCAGCGTCGCGGCGCCGCGAATCGATTGGGCTTCGCCGTGCAGCTTTGCTACTTGCGATTCCCTGGCATCTTCTTGGGCGTCGATGAACCTCCATTTCCGCCCCTGCTGCGCATGGTGGCCGCACAACTCAAGGTGCCGGTGGAAAGCTGGAACGATTACGGCCAGCGCGAGCAGACACGGCGGGAGCACCTGGTCGAGCTGCAAACGGTGTTTGGATTCAAGCCCTTCACTATCAGTCACTACCGGCAAGCCGTGCACACATTGACCGAACTGGCCTTGCAAACAGACAAAGGCATTGTGCTGGCCAGCACCCTTGTTGAAAACCTGCGGCGGCAGAGCATCATCCTACCCGCCATAAATGCCATCGAGCGCGCAAGTGCCGAGGCCATTACTCGTGCCAACCGGAGCATCCATGCGGCATTGGCCGACTCCTTGATACCTGTCCATCGCCAGCGCCTGGACGAACTGCTCAAGCGCAAGGATGGTAGCAAAATGACGTGGCTAGCGTGGCTGCGCCAATCGCCCGCCAAGCCGAACTCGCGCCACATGCTTGAACACATCGAACGCCTCAAAGCCTGGCAGGCGCTTGACCTACCTGCTGGCATCGAACGGCAGGTACACCAAAACCGCTTGCTCAAGATCGCCCGCGAGGGCGGCCAGATGACGCCCGCCGACCTGGCTAAGTTCGAGTCGCAGCGGCGTTACGCCACCTTGGTGGCACTGGCCATCGAGGGCATGGCCACCGTCATTGATGAAATCATCGACCTTCACGACCGCATCATCGGCAAGCTGTTCAATGCGGCCAAGAACAAGCATCAACAGCAGTTCCAGGCTTCCGGCAAGGCGATCAACGACAAGGTGCGGATGTATGGGCGCATCGGTCAGGCGCTGATTGAAGCCAAACAAAGCGGCGGCGATCCGTTCGCCGCCATCGAAGCGGTCATGCCGTGGGACACCTTCGCCGCCAGCGTCACCGAGGCGCAAACGCTGGCGCGGCCTGCAGATTTTGATTTCCTGCACCATATCGGCGAGAGTTACACCACGCTGCGCCGCTATGCGCCGCAGTTCCTGGACGTGCTCAAACTGCGCGCCGCGCCCACCGCCAAGGGTGTGCTCGATGCCATCGACGTGCTGCGCGGCATGAACAGCGACAGCGCGCGCAAGGTGCCCGCCGATGCGCCAACCGCATTCATCAAGCCGCGCTGGGCAAAGCTGGTTCTGACCGACGAGGGTATTGACCGGCGTTACTACGAGTTATGCGCCCTGTCGGAGCTGAAGAACGCACTGCGCTCTGGTGATGTTTGGGTGCAGGGTTCGCGCCAGTTCAAGGACTTCGACGAATACCTGGTGCCGATCGAGAAGTTCGCCACCTTGAAGCTGGCCAGCGAATTGCCACTGGCCGTGGTCACCGACTGCGACCAATATCTGCATGACCGACTGGAATTATTGGAGGTGCAACTCACCATAGTCAACCGCATGGCGGCGACCAACGACTTACCGGACGCCATCATCACCACTGCATCGGGCCTGAAGATCACGCCGCTGGACGCAGCGGTGCCAGACGCCGCGCAAGCCTTGATTGACCAGTCGGCGATGTTGCTGCCGCACCTCAAGATCACCGAGTTGCTGATGGAGGTCGATGAATGGACGGGCTTCACGCGCCACTTCACACACCTGAAGACCGGTGAGACGGCCAAGGACAAAACCTTGCTGATGACGACGATTCTGGCTGATGGTATCAATCTTGGGCTCACCAAGATGGCCGAGTCCTGCCCTGGCACCACCTACGCCAAGCTGTCTTGGCTGCAAGCTTGGCACGTTCGCGACGAAACCTATTCGACGGCGCTGGCCGAGCTGGTGAACGCACAGTTTCGACAACCCTTCGCCGGAAACTGGGGCGACGGCACCACGTCATCGTCGGACGGCCAGAACTTCCGAACCGGCAGCAAGGCAGAGAGCACCGGGCATATCAATCCGAAGTATGGAAGTAGCCCTGGGCGGACGTTCTATACCCATATCTCCGACCAATACGCGCCCTTCAGCGCCAAGGTGGTCAACGTCGGCTTGCGCGACTCGACCTATGTGCTCGATGGCCTGCTGTACCACGAGTCTGACTTGCGTATCGAGGAACACTACACCGACACGGCGGGCTTCACCGATCATGTGTTCGGCCTGATGCACTTTCTGGGATTCCGGTTCGCGCCGCGCATCCGCGACCTAGGCGACACCAAGCTGTTCATTCCCAAGGGCGATACTGCCTACGATGCACTGAAGCCGATGATGAGCAGCGACAGGCTGAACATCAAGGCTATTCGCGCTCATTGGGATGAAATCCTACGGCTGGCCACTTCGATCAAGCAGGGCACGGTGACGGCCTCGCTGATGCTGCGCAAGCTCGGCAGCTATCCGCGCCAAAACGGCTTGGCCGTCGCCCTGCGCGAGCTGGGGCGCATCGAGCGCACGCTGTTCATTCTGGATTGGCTGCAAAGCGTGGAGCTGCGCCGCCGCGTCCATGCGGGGCTGAATAAGGGCGAGGCGCGCAACGCGCTGGCCAGAGCGGTCTTCTTCTACCGATTGGGTGAAATCCGCGACCGCAGTTTTGAGCAGCAGCGCTACCGGGCCAGCGGCCTCAATCTGGTGACGGCGGCCATCGTGTTGTGGAACACGGTCTATCTGGAGCGTGCCACCAGTGCTTTGCGTGCCCACGGTAAGGCGCTGGACGACACGTTGCTGCAATATCTGTCACCGCTGGGGTGGGAACATATCAACCTGACCGGCGATTACCTATGGCGCAGCAGTGCCAAGGTCGGTGCGGGGAAGTTCAGACCATTGCGACCGCTGCCACCGGCTTAGCGTGCTTTATTTTCCGTTTTCTGAGACGACCCCTTC
>ERZ650311.1262-NODE-1262-length-12884-cov-7.709252_pt1 | contig 12884 bp, 11 predicted proteins | sample MGYA00376247_ERZ650311 | MGnify/ENA primary metagenome ERZ650311 (study PRJEB26733, sample SAMN07839324) | wastewater metagenome | biome: small river; feature: stream; material: water | place: USA: North Carolina | collected 2016-07-28 ... | reverse complement strand
TTGGAAAGAGGTACTTGCAAAAGTTGAAGCCAAATTCGGAGGGCTAGATATTCTCTTTAATAACGCTGGTATCGGTGACACTTTATCGATAGAGGAGACTCCATTAGATAATTACCTGAAGACAACTGCAGTTACACAGACTTCAGTATTTCTAGGAATGAAACTCGCAGCGCCACTATTGAAGAAGTCAAAACATGCTTCGGTAATTAATACCAGTTCGATCTTCGGTATTAGTGGTGGTTTCGGTGCATCTCCTGCTTACCACGCTGCAAAAGGCGCTGTTCGCCTAATGACAAAGAGTGCAGCGCTAGGTTGGGCAACTCAAGGTATTCGCGTTAATTCAGTGCATCCAGGATTTATTGATACACCAATTCTTGGAAATGCGAAGGAGACTGAATTTGGACAGGTGTTGTTGCAGGTAACTCCAATGAACCGACTTGGAAAACCAGAAGAGATTGCAGCAGGAGTTGCATTCTTAGCAAGTGATGATGCGGCCTTTATGACCGGATCTGAGCTCGTAATTGATGGCGGATTCTTAGCTAGATAATTCTCTTATGCGCGGATAACGTTGACAGCGTTAATCGTAATAATCGCAACGCCAACAATTATGCCCAAATGTTTTGGGTGTAATTTAGAGACAAACTTAGCTGCGATTGGCGCTGCCAACATTCCGCCTAGAGCCAACCCACCAACTGTCGACCACTCGACATCAATCTTGCTGAAGTTGATAAGAAAGCCCAAACTTGCCGCAAGAGCTACGCAGAATTCCGATGCGCTGACTGTGCCAATTACTTTTCGCGGTTCTGTAGAGGTGGTTGAAATGATTGTTGGAGTAACTACCGGTCCCCAACCTCCGCCACCAGATGCATCAATAAATCCGCCAGAGAAGCCAAGGAAAGTTAAGAAGTTTGGATTATTGACTTCAACCAGATTTACCTTCTCTGATTTAAAGATATTTCGATAGAGCAACACAAAACCAAGCATTAGGAGAATGGTCGAGATAAAGATCTTTGATTTAGAGAGATCGATATTGGATAAGAAGTTAGCGCCGAGGAAAGCTCCAATTGAACCTGGAATCGCCAAGCGAATCATTACCTTCTTATCAACGTTCTCTGCGTGCCAATGTGATAGTCCAGAGGCGAGAGTAGTTCCGATTTCAGCAACATGAACTGCCGCTGAGGCTACTGCTGCCGAGGCGCCTACTGTTACTAAAAGAGTTGAGCTGGTTAAACCAAAACCCATTCCAAGTGCACCATCGATTAATTGTGCAATTGAACCTACGATTGCGAATACGATCCAATTCATAGAATTAATTTAACTAACTTTTGAACATTCTCTTCGAGCGACGCAGTGCCATCAAGTACCAAGTCTGGGTTCTTTGGCCGTTCGTAATCTTGTCCAATGCCGGTGAAGTTCGGAATCTCTCCAGCTGCGCTCTTTTTGTATAGACCCTTTGGATCACGTTGTTGGCAAATCTCTACAGGGGTATCGACAAATACTTCAAGGAATTCGCCCTCTTCAAAAATTGATTTTGCTCTATTGCGATCGGTTTCAAATGGGCTTACCAGAGCCGAAATCACTATTAGCCCCGCATCCACCATCAACTTAGCTACTTCAGATACGCGGCGCACATTCTCCGCACGGTCTTCCGGAGTGAAACCTAAATCCATATTTAAGCCAAGGCGTAAATTATCGCCATCTAATACATAACAATGTGCGCCATTTGCAAAGAGTGTTTGTTCTAGCGCATTAGCAATTGTTGATTTACCTGAACCGGATAAACCGGTTAACCAAATTGCACGTGCTTTCTGATTCTTTTGCGCACTTCGTTTCGCTTTGTCTAGTTCATAATTCTGATGATGAATATTGGTAGCGCGACGTAGAGCGTGACGGATCATGCCAGCACCTACCGTGCGTTGGGTTAAGCGATCAACTAATATGAAATTTCCGAATTCACGTGAATTTTCATACGGCTTTAGGATCATTGGAATATCAGTTGCAATCTCAACATCACCGATATCGTTCATATTTAAAGTATCGGCTGACATTTGATCACCAGTATTTACATCTAAACGGTGTTTAATTTTGGTAATCATCGCGGGTGTAGATGAAGGTCCTGAGAAGAGCATGTATGAACGGCTATGGATAAGTGCCTCTTCGTCCAACCATACGATATGCGCTGAGAAGCGATCTGCTGCAGCCAATTCTTCGGCAGAGGTAGCAATTACATCTCCGCGAGCCACATCAACTTCAGGTTCAAGTACCAAAGTCACAGCTTTATTGGCCTCTGCCTTTGCAATCTCTTTATTAAAGGTAACTACCTTTGCAACCTTTGCCTTCTTATTACTTGGGTAGATAGTGACTTCATTGCCAACTTCAAACTCACCTTGAGTAACTGTTCCAGCCACTCCACGGAAATCATCGGCACGAGAGATTAGTTGTGCACGCATCAATCCTGATGCGCCCGCAATTACAGGAGCTCGCCATTCCTGAATCGCCTCTTGCAGAGTAGGGCCGGAATACCAAGGCATAAGATCGGTTTTATAGACCACGTTATCGCCAGCTAGCGCGCTTAATGGAATAAGGACCACATCTTTTAATCCCAATCGATCAATAGTCTTTGAGATATCTGCCGCGATTTCATTAAAGACAGATTCTTTATAATCCATCGCATCGAGCTTATTAATCGCCACAATAATTCGGCTAACGCCCATAAGTTCGCAGATTGTTAAATGGCGTAAAGTCTGTGTGCGCACACCTTTAGTTGCATCAATTAAAACAAGTCCAATATCAGCGCGCGATGCCGCAACCACCATGTTTCGGGTGTACTGCTCATGGCCTGGTGCATCAGAGATAATTAAACGTTCGCCATTTAATAAAGTCATTGAGCGATAAGCAACATCGATAGTGATTCCTTGTTCGCGCTCTGCTTCAAGGCCATCTGTCAATAAACTGAAATCGATCTCTCCAGCTGGAATAGTGGAACCACTACGACGAGTTTTCTTTGCTGCATTGATGGTGTCATGCGGGACGCTATTGGTTTCAACTAATAAACGACCGATCAGTGTGCTCTTTCCATCGTCTACTGAGCCACAAGTTAAAAGTCTGATTACGGAGTTAGCCATTAGAAATAGCCCTCCGTCTTCTTCTTCTCCATGGAATCTTCATTATCGCCATCGATTAATCGAGTTGCACGTTCTGAGAGATTTACATTTAAAACCTCTTCAACTACTTCTTTTATAGTTGTCGCAGTTGATTCGACGGCTGCGGTTAATGGATAGCAACCTAAGGTGCGGAAACGAACCATTGCTTCGAAAGGTATTTCGCCTTCTTGAAGTGGATAGCGATCATCATCAACCATAATTAATTGATCACCGCGCTTAACCATTGGTCGGTTCTTCGCAAAGTAAAGCGGATTTACATGAATATTCTCTTGCAAGATGTAATTCCAGATATCTGCTTCGGTCCAATCAGATAGCGGAAATACGCGCATGGTTTGGCCTGGTGCTAAACGGGTGTTATAGGTACGCCAAAGTTCTGGACGTTGTGCACGTGGATTCCATCGATGTCCTTCATCGCGAACGCTAAAGATTCGTTCCTTTGCACGGCTCTTCTCTTCATCACGACGCGATCCACCAATCGCGGCATCAAAGCCATATAAATCAAGAGCTTCACGTAGCGCAACAGTCTTCATAACTCGTGTGTATTCAGAGATGCCAGAAGTGAATGGATTGATTCCCGCTTCTACACCCGCTTGATTGGTGTGCACGATTAATTGGACGCCTAACTCCTTCACAACCTCATCGCGGAAAGTAATCATTTCTTTGAATTTCCAAGTGGTATCAATGTGGAGCAATTTGAATGGAATTGGAGATGGATAGAAAGCTTTTCGCGCCAGGTGAAGCAAAACTGAAGAATCCTTACCAATTGAATACATCATTACCGGATTACGGAATGATGCTGCCGTCTCACGAAGAATCTCGATTGCTTCGTTCTCTAGGTGGCTAAGAATCTCTGAGCTGACGTCCATCAAATCCTCGCAAAATCAAAGTCAGAGTGCTTCTTATGGTGAAGCGCTAAATATTCATCTTGCGCCTTCGAGCTCTTATCCATCTTTGTTGTAGTTGGAGCTTTTGGCAGAGTATCCAAGCCTTCATTAGAGATTGCTACGAACTCTTGAATCTTTCTAGTGGTCTCAGGATCATGTAACTGTTTAAATTCAATATCCATAATCTGGCAATTACTAGCAATTGCACAATTTTTTACCTGTGTATACCAATCAATGTAACTCTTTACGTAATGTTGAAGTTCCGCATCATTTACTTCAACTTCGAAATCTGAGCTATTAACTTTATGCCACTTACCTGATGCGTTTGCCTTCTTTAGTGATACGTATCGATCTAAATGGTTGCGACGCAAAATAACTATATGTGGTTGGAATTTTGAAATAACTTTCTGCAGAGTTTCTAGCTTCAAATGTTCTGGAAAAATCTTTATGGTGTGTGTTCCAGGGAAGCACATAATCTTCTCAATAGTTTTGAACGGATCTAGTGAAGTTTGTTCAAAACGGTAGTGGGTCCAATTCTTCTTCTGGCGCCGGGTATTTAAGAAGTAGCGCCAAGAGAAGAACGGCATGTACTTATTTAGATGCTCAACTATTGGGCTCCACTGATTGAAAATAAAGAATTCGCCATAGTAATTGAGGCCGATTCTCTCGTGGTTAATCATTGAAGCCAGAGCATGAGTGCCGGATCTTGGAAAAGAGATAATTAAAACTAATTTTGAATTTTGATTCTGCTTGGCATTTGGTTGGTACTTGAGCAAGTATTTGCAGTTGAGGAGAAATTTGCGGAATCCATGCGCGAATCCGTAGTTATTTCTCTCTGATGCCATGCCGCGATGCTACCAAGCAGGTGAGGTAATCTTTGCTGGTGCCTCTTCAAAGCAATACAAGTATGAGCAGAAATACTTCATTTGCTACAGAACTCGCAGAGATTTCTAAGGTTCGTAAAGCTCGCAGAGAAAAAATCAAGGAATACCCATCAGTTAGCGTGGTAATTTCGACTCTTCGTCCAACTGATCTTGAAAATATTTTGGGCCAGATGGTGAAGCAAACGCTGCCGAAATTTGAATTACTCCTTGGCCTTCATGACATCGAGCTAAATTCCAAACATAAAGCGCTAATTAAGAAACTACAAGCGCGTAAAGTAAAAGTTTCTCATTTTAAATTTCCAAAATCTTCAACTCTTGGCGGAATACTTACTGCGCTCTGTGAAAAATCAACGGGTGAATACATCTCTAAAATTGATGATGATGATTATTACGGCCCAGAACATCTACGGGATTTATTAGATGCTGCAATTGAAACAAATGCAGAAGTTGTTGGGCGTGCGATGAATTATGTTTATCTAGAACCTCTTTCAATAACAGTTCGACGTTTTTCACCAACTGGAATTCAAGCGGTGGAATTGTGGAGCGATTGGGTTTGTGGTGGAACTATTCTAGTTAAGCGCGCTGCTGCAAAATCTGCAGGTTGGTTTGGTAATGGCACGACTGCAGTTGATCGCTATTTACTCAGTCATGTAACTGAAAATGGCGGAAAGATCTGGCGCACCTTTGGCGCTGGATACATCTATCGCCGAACCTTTACCTTCCATACTTATGTCACTAACTATTCAAAGTATTTGAACAATGCCAATGAACAACGCGTAGGAATCTGGCCAGATCCGATCTTTGGGACTGCAAAATGAACCAAGTTTTCCGTTTCGAGCGACCAGATAATCTAGAAATTTTGGAGGAACAGAAACTCTCTGTTGCCGTTGTCATCTCTTGTCGGGGCGGCCAAGATAAATTGGATTTAACTCTGGCATCGCTTGCGGCGCAGAGCTACTCAAGTAAATTGATTAGCGTTTACATCGTTGATGATGGCAGCGAACCTGCACTTAAGTTACCGAAGATTCGCCCAGCCAAAACTAAGTTAATTAATTACAAAGGCGACCCAAAGAAATGGGGTAAAACTAAAGCCACAAATGCAGTTACTGCAGGCTTAAAAGAAGATGTGCTCTGGTTTGTAGATGCAGACATGGTCTTTGATCCAGACCATCTAGCACACCACATGAAGTGGCATCACGATGCAGACGATTACGCAGTTTTAGGTTGGAAGCGCTTCGTTAAAGAGTGGAGCTACACGCCAGCAGAGCTAAAGAAAGCTCTTGATAACAACGAATTTCTTGATCTACACGAAGAACATTGGGGTAAAGAGCGCTGGGAATCTCGTAGCGAACGCACCAATGATTTACAAAATCCAGGCATGGAAGGTTTCCGCAACTTCGTAGGTGCAACTTTCTCAATGTTCAACAAGCGTTGGAAAGAGCTTGGTGGTTATAACTCAGAGCTAATTACCGGTGAAGATACCGAATTAGGTTGGAGAGTGCAGAACTCTGGTTTGCGAATGGTCGCAGATCGCCAAGCTCATTCATGGCATCTTGGTTACAGCACGGTAGAAGAGAATAAAGAAGAGATCAGCCGTCATAACAATCCGGCTTTAGCTCAATTAATTCCTGAGATGAAATCAATTCGCGCACATAGCAATGGGCGTTTCCAAGTTTCTAATTATGAAGTAATTATCGATGTTCGTAATTGTAATCTTACAAAGTTACGTAAGATTGAGACAGAGCTACTTGAAGTTGCTGGAACTCAAGCAAATTTCATACTACTTGCTAACTGGAACGATTTAAAACGCCGTTATTCACCAGTTAAGGATTCACTTGCAGATATCCGTGAAATACATAATTGGCTAAAGGGTAGCGAGCAATACAAATTTAAAAATATCGATGCTGATGCACAGATTCGAATTGAAGAGATTCTGGAACTTTTCACTGTCTCAGCTATTCCGATTCATATCTTTGCTGAAGGCGAATTCGATTTAAATCTCAAGGATTTAATCAACCACTTACTAAATAAAGAGTATGGGTTACTTGGTTTGGCTAATAATCAGGATCGACGCGCATTTGCGCTAATAAATCCAGCGCTTGCTCGTGCTCGTCGTACCAAGGGCGATACATATGCAAATATCGCGGAACAATTTGGCGTCTATTGGATGACTTATGAGAAGTTCCAAGAAGTTTATGACGGTAAACGATCAACCGTTGCGCGATTCTCGCGTTTTGTAAAACGCGAAGGAAAGAAAATTAATTCGCCAAAGCAGCTTGGCATCTTTATCGGCAAGATTTTGAAATTGGTAAAGCGAAAAATTCTTAAATGAGTAAACCAACGATAATTCTTGCTACAAGTAATGGCATTGGAATGGGCCACCTTGCTCGCGCTAGTGCGATTGCGAAGGCGCTGAAGAATGAAGCCAATCCAATTATCGTTTCAATGGCTGGGGGTATCGCAGAGATCCCAAGCGCACTAGGTATCCCTTGCGAATATATTCCAGGTAAAGATCGCCGCTGGATGCCAAGGCCAAAGTGGGATCTCTATCTGCGCGATCGACTAGTTGCGCTTATCGATGAAACCAATGCAAAGGTTCTTACCTATGATGGAGTGGTTCCTTATGCAGGTGTGATTGCCGCTCGAATTGCTCGACCTAATGTAAAACTAGTTTGGATTCGCCGCGGACTTTGGCAGAAGAAGATTCATCGCTTTGCACTTCCATTGCAATCAAAATCAATGGATTTAATTATCGAACCTGGTGATTTTGCTTTTGCTTACGACCATGGTCCAACCTCAAAGCGTAAAGATGCAATTAGAACCGCTCCCGTTTCGCTTTACCAATCTGATGAAGCGCTAAACCGAGAAGAGTCTCGCCAGATTTTAGGTTTGGATCAGAGCCGCCCCGCAGTCTTAGTTCAGCTCGGTACCGGCGCAGATGATGCCAATGAAAAGATGACTGCAGCGCTAAAAGGGCTTTTAAATTGGCCAGATTTACAAGTTGTTTTAACTAAAGAACCAGTAGATAAATCAGGTAAATCTCTAGCGCCTGAAGGGCTAGATTTGAAAGTTGTTCGCTACTTCCCGCTTGCCAAAGTACTAGCAGCATTTGATGCGGGTGTTTGTGCGACCGGATATAACGGAGTTCATGAACTTCTTAGCGCTGCGCTACCAACTGTATTGGTATCGAATATCCGCGGCATGGATGATCAAGAAGCTCGCGCGAAATGGTGCCATGATTTTGGCTATGCACTTCGCGCAGATCAAGCGGATTTAAATGACATTACCAATACTGTTAAGAAATTACAGGATTCTAATATTCGAGCATCACTTTCAAGTAAATGCCGCACACTTCCTGCGCCAATTGGCGGAGAAGAGATTGCACATAAGTTAATTAAATTTACCTCTGAAAAATCGAAATCGAATAATTTGGCGCGAATCTTTCTCTTCCAATCACTACGCTATTTAGCAATTGGCTATCGCGCAGTTGTTAAACAAAAACCAGGCCAATCAGTAAATAACGAAGCGCCAATCTTCAGCGATTCAACGGAAGCGGCAGAGCTTCATAAATTGATTCGCTCTGGCACCCGCTTTGAACACCTAATTTCTGGTGCATCTTCCAAGTATCAGGCGGCGCGTAAGTCACTTGCTGATACCTATTACAATTAAGCCTTCTATCGAGGAGTAGCTTTGAAAACTTATTCAATAGCCATTATTGGTGCAGGGCCATCTGGCTACTTTGCTGCGCAGGCGCTACAAAACCTCGAAAGCGACGATTTGAAGTTCACGATCGACATTATTGAACGCCTACCAACTCCTTGGGGGCTAGTAAGAAGTGGTGTAGCGCCAGATCATCCAAAGATTAAATCTGTTTCAAAAGTTTTTGAAAAAGTTGCTACTTCGGGAAATGTTTCCCTCTTCGGAAATGTGGAAGTCGGAAGTGATATCTCGCTAGAGTCTTTAAAAGATAAGTATGACGCGGTTATTTTGGCTACGGGTTCATCAATCGGAAAGAAGCTCGGTATTCCAGGTGAAGAACTTCCTAATTCTCTTTCAGCTGCAGAGTTTGTCCCTTGGTATAACGCCCATCCAGATTATGCAGATTTAAATCCGGACTTTTCTTCAGATACCGCAATCGTTATCGGCGCAGGAAATGTGGCGATGGATTGTGCACGCATGTTAGCCGTCGATCCATCAGAGCTCGAACCAACTGATACCGCAAGCCACGCACTTGATGCGCTTAAGAATTCAAAGATTCGCAAGGTCTATATCTGCGCTCGTCGTGGCGCTGAGTTTGCCGCCTTTACCGCTCCAGAACTTCGTGAACTTCCAGATCTCGAACATACTAATGTTGTAATTAGTAAATCTGAGATTGAAGGCGCGATTGTCCGCGCAGGAGATGCTCCCGAGAAGCACACCAAGAGCAATCTTGATGCAATGTTAAATATCGCAAATAACGAATCTCATACGAGTGAGCGCACAATGGAATTCTTATTCCAACATGTTCCAACTTCAATTAATGGAAATGGAAAAGTTGAGAGCGTTACCTTCAAGACTCCAGATGGCGATAAGACTATTAATTGCGGTTTAGTTATCTCTGCTATTGGTTACACACCAAAAGAATCAGCTGGCGTTCCAGTTGAATCAGGAAAAGTAGCAAACACCGACGGTTACGTTGGTGAAAATATGTATGTGGTTGGTTGGGCAAAACGTGGTCCATCAGGTGTAATCGGAACAAATAAATCAGATGCTGCTGATGTAATGAAACTTTTAGTTGAAAAACTACCTTCGACTCCAAAAGTGAAGTTCGATCTTGGTGCAGAACTTGATGCAAAGATTGTTACTCAACCAATTTGGGAGAAGATAAATAGCGCTGAAATTTCTGCAGGCGAACCATTAGGAAAGCCAAGATTAAAGGCGGTTTCTCGCGAAGAATTGCTCAGTTTGGGCGAGAGTTAATTCTTTAGTAGTATTCGCAAGGCTTAAACCAGCGCCCGTAGCTCAACGGATAGAGCATTTGACTACGGATCAAAAGGTTAGAGGTTCGAATCCTCTCGGGCGCGCTTTACTTAATCAGATTCAATTTGCGGGCAATGCCCACAGCATCCCTACGACCACTAGCCTGTAGTAATTCATAAATACGCATGGTTTCGTGGCGAATAGTTGATTCAGAGTATCCAAGCTCGCGAGCAATCTGCATATTGGTCATCTGGTGCGAGATCATTTCCAGGATCGTAATCTGACGCTTTGTTAAGTAGGCGCTGCGTTCCTCAAGTTCTAACTTTCGTGATTGGGCTTTAGAGATGTGTAGCGATACAAGTCCAGCCACGATATCTACAAATGCAATCTCTTCAGAAGTCGCTTTATGCTCTTTGCCGCACATAACACCTAGAACGCCAATTGGAGAACCAGTTAAGTAGAGCGGGGCATTAATCAAAGTCTTTAATTTTTCCGAACCTGGGTAGTGCATTAAATGTGGGTAATGTTCTTCCCAATCCGCACGATCTGCGATCCAAACTAAGCGATCTTCTTTAACTGCATCAGATGCTGGAACATCGTGATCAAGAGGAACAGTTTTCCAGCCTGAGCTCTGTTCTGAAGTTAGGCCGAATGATTCGATAATTTCTAAGGATGCCTCCGCAGTTAATTTCATAATATAAATTGCGTAAGGTTCGCATTCACTAAAAGTCTTTAAAGTTAAATACTTCGCCAAGTCTTGCAATGAGAGACTTGGGTTATTTAGATAAGTAACTAGCTCGCCGATTAATTCAAAGCGATCTGCGTCTACCTTAGGAATTTCCTGACCTCCAATCTATTACTCCAATTATGGAATGTAGTTATCAATTATGTGGAGAGTTGATGTAGGCGTCAATTACTTCAGAGGTTGAACCTTCAGCACGAATTTTTCCGTGTTCCATCCAAATAGCACGGGTTGCTAAGGAACGAACTGTTTCTAAATCGTGTGAAACTAGGACCACGGTCGAGCCTTCGCCCATGATTTTTTCCATACGAGCTCGTGATTTCTCCATAAAATCAATATCACCGACTGCTAAAACTTCGTCTACTAGAACAATATCTGGATTGATATCAGTTGCAGTTGCGAAACCTAAACGAGCTACCATGCCGCTGGAATATGTGCGAAGCGGTAGGTCAACAACATCTTGTAGCCCAGCCCACTCAATTAATTCGTCGATACGTTCTTTAACAACCTTTGGATCTCGTCCGTGAATTGCTGCGTTTAACATGATGTTTTCACGGCCAGAGAGCTCTGGATTAAAGCCAACCCCAAGCTCAATCATCGGCTCCACATGGCCTTTAACGATAATTCGACCATCAGTTGGTGGAATAACGCGAGAGATAACTTTTAGAAGAGTTGATTTACCCGAACCATTGCGACCGATGATTGCAAGAATTTCACCTGAATTAATCTCGAATGAAACTCCATCGAGCGCTCGGAAAGTTTGATACTTACGTTTTCCTTTTAGAATTTCTACCGTTGCTTGTTTCATCGAACGCGATTTAGTTGTGGCACGGCGATATTCAACAGAGACATTTGAGAGTGAAACTACTTGGGTCATAGCTTTGTCACTCCCTTCGGCCACCATTTAGCAAATAGATATAAACCAAGGGCAAAGACGATGGTTGAGAAAGAACTTAAGTAGATCCAGTCGTGAATGGTTCCGTTGAAAGTCCCGCCCCAAGATTCACGGAGCACATTTAAGAATGAAGTCAGCGGATTCTTTCCAATTACCTTCTGGGTATTCGGGCCAAGTGCGCTCAGTGAATAGAAGACCGGAGTCATATAGGTAAGCAACATCAGTAATACTTGAATTAAATGGCGGGCATCGTCGAATTCAAGGTATGCGATAGCAAAGAGCAGACCCAAACCGGTAGTCAAAAGAATCATGAAGAAAATAATCGGAATAATTAAAAGTGCTCGCCAATTAAGTGAATGGTGCATCGCATAGACCACAAGGGTTAGCGGAATAAGTCCAAAGATAAAGTTAATCGCTGAGCTAATAGTTCCGGAGAGCGCAAAGATTTCGGGGCGTACATAGACCTTATTTAAAAGACCCGCGCCACCCGAGATTGCATCGGCTGCAAAATTAACGCCTTGGTTAAAGAAAGTGCTCAGCAGTACGCCGGCAAAGAGATAAGGAAGAAATGTCTCTCTATTTTGCAGCCCACGCATAAAGACGGTGTTGAAAACATAGAACATAACAGTGGTAGTCAGAATTGGATTTAATAGGGACCAGCCGACGCCAAGTACTGAGCGTTTGTAGCGAACGGTTAAATCTCGGACAATCAGAATTCGAAGCAGGGATCGGTGTTTATAAATCTCTTGCAGCTGCGAAATTACGGGAATTCGCCGTTCCGCTGAGTCGTATACCTGCATTGGGTAATTCTAAAGGTTATTTCATAAATAGCGCATTGAGGCGACGTGTGGTGAAGTACAAACCACCTGCAACAAATAGCGCAAAATAGATAATATGGATAAATATTGAAGCATTGACCGTTCCTAAAGTCAGCATTCTCATCAAATCGATTCCTTGAGTTAGTGGTGTCCATTTGACGATGCTTGCGAGCCAGTTAGGCAAAATTGAAAGTGGAAAGAATGATCCGCTAAATAATGTGATTGGAAGTAAAACAATACTGATCATTCCCATATGCTGGAAACTCGTCATGTAACTTGTGCAAGCCATTCCAATTGCTGCAAAACCAAATCCAATAAGCGCACCAGCGGGTATTACAAGTAGCGCCCACCAACTTTTAATCAATCCAAGTGGTGTCACTACCAACATAAATGCAGTTGAATAAAGTGCACCACGCAATAGCGCCCACGCAATTTCACCTAAAGCTACATCCATCGGTCCAAGAGATGTTGCCAACATTGAATGATACAAACGCGATTCATGAATTTTAAAAAATACATTCCAGGTAGCATCTAAAAT
>ERZ650311.1261-NODE-1261-length-12885-cov-4.909041_pt1 | contig 12885 bp, 12 predicted proteins | sample MGYA00376247_ERZ650311 | MGnify/ENA primary metagenome ERZ650311 (study PRJEB26733, sample SAMN07839324) | wastewater metagenome | biome: small river; feature: stream; material: water | place: USA: North Carolina | collected 2016-07-28 ... | reverse complement strand
GCTCATCGACATCTGCAACAACCTTAGAAACGAATCCGCCTTTTGAAATGTCACCCAGAAGGCCGGGCGCAAAAGGAATCAGCTTCTCGAAAAGGCGCGGCCGCAATTCGGCCGATGCGGCAAAAGCTGCGTTGTGAAGGGCAGTCCGTTCACCATAACGAAAGCCCGCACGTCCAAGTGCGAAGGCCCGCACGCCCACCACGGCAACCATTAAATACATAACGGGAGGTTGCTCGGCAGCTCTTGAAATCAACCAAGTTGAGGTAGCGAGCAAAAAGAGTGCCGACAAGCCCTGCAGTGCAGTTGAAATGAATCCCCACTTAGCCACGATTGATCTCAACTATCCGGTCACTGACCGTCTCAAGCAAATCTTGATGCGAAATTGCCAACACCGCACGCCCGCTTTCAGCAAACCACTTAAGCGACTTGCAGATAATGGCGGCCCTTCGTTCATCTAGTGCCGAAATTGGTTCATCAACCAGCAGTGCGCTGCCATCAATCATCAGCGCACGATAGAAGCAGCGAGCTAGAGCAATGCGCTGTGCCTGACCCCCAGAAACCCTCGCGCCCGACTCGCCAACTTGAAAATTTAGATCTAAATCATCAAGAGCCGCTAATTGAATAGCCTTTTGAACCTTATGGTCGTCTGGGTGCGAATTGCCAATTATGTTCTCTAGCACCGAGCCAACAAATAGCTGCGGTTGTTGAGGTGCCCATGAGAATCTGGCTAAATTTGCGTCACTAGAAAAGTCAAGAAAAGAATTCATCAGAGTCGTTTTGCCAGCACCAGAGGCACCGACAAGCAATGTGATTGACCCTGGTTGCAAGAGTTCATTTTGCTTCTGTTCGTCGACTTCATTGTCGTTGCCAGATGTCTCGATAATTTCAATGATCGCATCAGATGCAGCAATGCCGTCGCTGGCTGCGTGAAACTGAGCGCCAACCATGCGAAGCGGCAAATAAGCCTCTGGCGCCAAGAGCAAAACCAACAAACCAACAAAAAGCGGCATTTCACCATTAACCAGGCGCAAACCAATTGAAACAGCAATTAGTGCCACAGAAAGCGAAGCAAGAAGCTCTAGGGCAAACCCTGAGAGAAAAGAGATTCTAAGAACCTTCATAGTGCGCATGCGATGCAATTCACTCGATGCCTTCAGCAATTCAACTTGAGCATGAGCTCGGCCAAAAACGCGAAGCGTGGTGAGTGAACGCAAAGCCTCAAGAAAATGCTTGCTCAGCTTGGTTAGAGCCTCAAGCTGTTGCCCCTGAGCCCTTTGAGTTGCCCAACCAATCAAAATCATGAACACCGGAATCAATGGCAAAGTGACGAGCACAACCAGACCACTTGATGGGTCAAGCAGCCAAATCAAAACAAGAAACGCAGGGGTGACCAAGGCGGTGTAAATCAGCTGCGGCAAATATTTCGAGAAGTATGCATCGAGCGAATCGAGACCACCGGTGGCAAGCATGTTTAAGTGTGCCGAACTCTGGCGCGCAAGCCAGGTTGGACCAAGCGAACGAATTGCCAGATTGAACTTTTGCCTCAATTCGAGCTTCACCGATGTGGCCGTTTTTTGCGAAACGAGGTCCTGAGCCAAAATAACGGTCGCCCTCGTTATGGCCGCCAAGAGCGCAAACATGAGATTTTGAGTCAGCGCGCTAATTGCGACACCTTCAATGAAAACCTGCGTAATCACAAAAGCCAACTGCCACGAAAACACGACCGTGGCACAGGCGGCAAGAAGCGCAAAAACGACCACGCTGGCTATAAACCAGCGGGCCGCCTTTGCTTGCTTCAGCAGTCTAGGGTCGAGTGGTTTGATTTTTTCGACCCTCTCTACTCTTGCTAATTAGTGCGAACCGGCAGGAATCGACTTGCGACTAATGCGGTTTCTGAATACCCAGTATGTCCAGCCCTGATAGAGCAAGATCAAAGGAATCATAATCACTGCAACCCAGGTCATAACCCCAAGGGTGTAGTCGCTAGATCGAGCGTTGTCGATGGTCAAACTAAACGCAGGGTCAATAGTCGAGGGGAACACGTTAGGAAACAAAGCCGAGAACAAGCTGCCGACTGCAGTCATAATCGTCAAGACCAGCAGTGCGAACGAAAGACCCTCGCGCTTTGCGAAGTTGGCAATGAGCCCGGCAATTAGAGACACTGCAGCAATCGCCGACAGAATGAATCCGAGAACACTGAAGTGTGCGATTAGTGTCCATACCAAGAATCCGGCCGCGAGAACAGTTGTCGCGATTCCAACTTTGGTAGCCAGTGCGCGAGCTCGAACCTGAATGTCACCTTCGGTCTTTAGCGTGATAAAAATCAAACCGTGAGTCCAGAAGAGAGTCAGCGTCACTAATCCACCAAGCAAGCCATACGGGTTCAGCAAGGTAAATATTGTGCCCACATAGATGTGCTGCTCATTTAGCGGAACACCTTGAACTATGTTTGCGAATGCGACACCCCATAGAAGCGCAGGCAATGCCGAACCAACCACAATCATCCAGTCGAAAGCAGCCTTCCATTTGACTTCGTTCGCACCAATGGTCTTGCCCTTGCCGCGATATTCAAAAGCAACTCCGCGAGCGATTAGAGCGAGAAGAATTAACATCAACGGAAGGTAGAAGCCACTGAACAGTGAGGCGTACCACTCTGGGAAGGCCGCGAACAGAGATGCGCCTGCTACAAGCACCCAGGTCTCATTTAGGTCCCAGACCGGACCAATCGTGTTGATGAGAACTCGGCGGTCAGTGTCGTCTTTGCCCAAGAATGGCAGAGACATTCCGACACCGAAGTCGAATCCATCGAGCACAAAATATCCGATGAATAAGAAGCCGACAATTAGGAACCAGATTTCATTTAATTGCATTTTGATCTCTCCTCTGGCCTAGTAGGCAACAGTTAGTTCTTCAGTTTTTTCAGTTTCGACTGACTCATCAACTGGGCCAGCTTGGGCGGCGGCGAGAAGCAGTCTTAATTCAACGACTGCCAGCGCTGCATAAATAGCGGTAAATGCAATTAGCGAGATCAATACATCGACTCCGTTGATTCCAGGCGATACTCCATCAGCGGTTTTCATAAGCTTGAAAACCAACCAAGGTTGACGACCCATTTCGGTGAACATCCAGCCGACTGAGATTGCGAGCACCGGAATCGGTGATGCAAAAATCGCAATGTTCCATGCCCAGGTTGGAACCTTGAGGTCTGCACGACGTGTAAGCCACAGGCCGACTACTGCGATAAGCATCGAAAGCATGCCTAGGCCAATCATCCAACGGAACGCCCAGTAGGTGATCCAGATAACCGGCATGTAGTCACCGGGGCCATAAGCGGCAACATATTGCGCCTGAAGGTCGTTAAGGCCTTCAACCTTTCCGTTTAGGTCGTGGGTTGAAAGAAAAGAAAGCAAGTGCTCGATGCGAACTGAGAATAATTCGCTCTTTCCGTCTGGGGTCCCCCAGGTGAATAGCGAAAAGCTTGCCGGCGCAGAGGTGTTATACAGCGCCTCGGCAGCTGCCATTTTCATTGGCTGAGTTTGAACCATAGCAAGACCTAGTCCGTCGCCAGAAACTACTGTTCCGATGCCACCGACTAAGACACTCCATAGACCTAGGCGAAGCGATGAACGCATTGAGTCGACAAATTGGCTGCGCTTTAGGTGATAAGCCGAGACTCCAACCATGACTGCTCCGGCAAACATGATTGACGCAGTGATTGTGTGCGGAAACTGATTCAGCGCCACGATGTTGGTTAGAACTGCACCGATGTCGGTTAGCTCTGCGCGGTTTTTAGCCTCGTTAATCTCAAAACCGACCGGGTTCTGCATAAATGAGTTAGCCGCCAAGATGAAATAGGCCGACAGCACCACACCGAGTGCGGTCATCCAGATGGTTGCAAGGTGAACCTTTTTAGGCAGGCGACCCCAGCCGAAGATCCACAGGCCAATGAAAGTTGCCTCGAAGAAGAATGCCAGGAGGCCTTCCATGGCAAGTGGTGCGCCAAAGATGTCTCCGACGAAACGCGAATAGTCAGACCAGTTCATTCCGAACTGAAATTCCTGAACGATTCCGGTGACAACGCCCATCGCAAAATTGATTAGAAAGAGTTTTCCGAAAAGTTTGGTTAGCTTGAGCCATTTTTCGTTTTCAGTGCGCACCCATGCGGTTTGCATGATTGCAACCAAAAAGACCATGCCTATAGTCAGTGGCACAAACAAGAAGTGATAAACAGTGGTCAAACCGAACTGCCAACGCGACAAATCAAGTGCGCTTAGCTCGGTTGCAAAATTCGGAAGAACCGTTTGCATGAGGATTCTCTTTCTAGATGTTTTTTCTAATTCATCCAATTAAGGTTTACTCCTGCTGGCAGCGAATCGCAAGTCAGGCTCGCTATGGTTTTCAAAATTTATTCCCGAATTTCACAACTTTTTTACAACATTTCAGAATGAGTTGAATTGTCAATAATCGTGAAAAGATTTAGAACGTGACCGAACTCATCGATTGGCTAATCAGCACCGTTCAAAGCGTTGACCCACTGCTTCGAAACTTGATTGCTGGCCTGGCGATCATGCTTGAAACATCCTTGTTTGTTGGATTGGTAATCCCTGGAGACACGGTGGTCATCGTTGCCTCAACCGCCGTTTCAAACTGGTTTGATTTTGGCTGGCTCCTAGGAGCTGTTTTGCTCGGTTCTCTAATCGGCGAGAGCTTGGGCTTCTTGATTGGTCGCCTTTTCGGCGAGAAAATTCGGTTTAGTCGTTTGGGGCAAAAACTTGGCGAATCTAATTGGCAGCTGGCCGACACTTTCGTTGAAACTCGAGGTGGCTTGGCGGTTGGAATCTCACGCTTCTTGCCTGTGCTTCATTCGCTGGTTCCAGTGACTGCTGGAATGACCCGAATGAAATACAAAGTTTTCATTCGCTGGACAGTTGCAGCTTGCGCCATTTGGGCCAGTGCCTACGTTGGGGTTGGTTATGCAGCGCGCGGTGCATACGAGCAGTTGGCGGGCTCGCTAAAGTTTGGCAGCCTGATTTTCGTTGCCATCGCGGTCGCACTGACGGTGTTGATTCACTTTGCTAAAAAGCGCCTAGAGCGCAAGGCTGAGCAACTTATCGCCGAGGGCGAGGTTGCCCGGGCATCGGTTGCCGGAGGTCAGGAAAGCGAGACTGAAGTCTGATGTGCGGTCGATTTGTAGTTGCAAAAACCGTTGGTGAAATTCTCACGATTTTTGAAGCCGATGAGATTGTTGGCGACATTCCGGGGCCTAGTTATAACGTTGCCCCAACACAGCAAATCGCGATTATTGTCGATCGCGCATTTGAAAAGGATGATCATGGCGCACCGCTCGGTGAGTTGAATCGTGAAATCCACTCGGCTCGCTGGGGCTTGGTGCCTCGATGGAGCAAAGATGGCCCGTCTAGCGGCTCACCTCTGGTGAATGGCCGCATTGAAAGCATTCTCGAGAAACCATCATTCAAAGATTCAGTTGTTCGACGCCGGTGCGTGATTCCTGCTTCGGGTTATTACGAATGGCACGTCAATGAAGATGGGTCGAAACAGCCTTATTACATCAATGCTGGCACCGATGGCATGTTCGCATTTGCGGGCCTTTATGAATGGTGGCGCGACCCAGCTAAGCCCGAGGGCGACCCCGCTCGCTGGTTGCTTTCAGCAACAACCTTGACAAAAGATTCCGCGCCTGAATTGGCGCACATTCACGACAGAAATCCGGTGCTCCTGACACCTGAAACTCTCGAAGCCTGGATCGATCCGCACATTGAGGGTGATGAGAACCTACTTCAGGCAATCGCTCTTGAATCCGATGTGGTTGCAGCCGAAGCTGAGTTTTACAAAGTCGACGCTGCCGTTGGTGCCGTCAGAAACAACTCCCCCGAGCTAATACGCGCTATTTAGCCTTTTTGCTCTCGATAAACCCAAATTAATTTGCAATGTCGGGGGCATCTCATACACTCTTAACATTCGAACAAATGTTCGAATGTAGCAATTCGATTTGCGACAAAAAGTTGGTTAGGGGTGAGTGATGCAAATCGACGAAAGAGTTCGAGTTTTCACCGACGAACTCGGCCGTCCGGCCGGGTTTACTTGGCGCAATCAAAACTTTTTAGTCTCAGAGGCTCCGGTTCGCTGGTTCTCTAGGCGCAACTGGTGGCTAGACGCAAAAAGTGTTCAGCGCGGCATTGGCAGCAGCCTGCTCGAAATCGAAATGTGGCGCCTAGTAGCCAAAGAATTGAGCGCCGACCCCGAGGCATCGCCCGCCCCACCTGAATTCGAATTAGCCAGAACTAAAGACCAGCAAGATCCTGACAGCTGGCTCTTGCTTCGCACCCTCGAGTGATCATGGGCAGTTTTGTTCACCTGCATGTTGCCTCTGCCTTTTCGGCTCACTACGGAGTCACGCGCCCCGAGCTAATGGTTGAAGCAGCCAGAGCCATGGGCTTCGACGCCCTAGCGGTGACAGACCGCAACGGTCTTTACGGTGCAATTAAACACATCGGTGCTTGCCTGCAACTAGGTATTGATCCAATTGTTGGCGTCGAGCTTGAAGTGCTTGATTTTGGCAGACCCCTAGGCAAAGCAACAGTGCTGTGTCACGGCGGCACGCAGGGTTTCGGCTGGTCAGTGCTTTGCCAGGTGGTTTCAGCCGCTCATCGACTGGCCAAAAAAGACTCAATTGCAATCGAAAGACTCGAACTCTCAAAACTGTTAGCCAAGGGCGGGTGCACGGTGCTGATTGGCCCCCAATCAGACATCGGCGAGCTGCCGCAAAGTCAAAGCGTGACTGTCGCCGAGCAGCGACTGGGCGACTGGGCGCAATTATTTCGCCAACCAGGCACTTTAGCCATAGAGGTTTTCAGTCACTTAACTGAGCCGGGCACTAGATATTCAACCGCTCGTGCAAAGCAGCTGCTCAACCTAGCCGACGCTCACAGCCTGCCCGCTGTGCTAACCAATGCGGTCAGATATCTCGAGCCAGACGATGCCCTCACCGCCGATGTTCTAGATTCAGCAAGGCACCTTGAACCGCTTGGTTTTTTTGAGCCGCAGCCAAATGCCCAGGCCTGGCTAAAACCAGCCGAATTGATGCACTCGCTTGCTATAGAAATCTGCGACACAAAAGAGCGTGCCGCAAAACTAATTCAAACCACAGCCAGGTTGGCCAATCGCTGTCGACTAAATCCAACCAGCGACTGCGACTGGGGTCGGCCAAAAACCCCCGAAAAAGCAATTTTGGGCATCGATGGCAATCCGTTTGAGGTGCTGTGGCAAAAAGCTCACGCCGGCATCGAGCGCTACTATCCCAACGCAAACAGCGCCCTAAAAAATCAGGTTTTGCATCGACTTTCAAAAGAGTTGATCACCGTCAATCAGCTTGGTTTTGCGACCTATTTTTTGACCGTGGCCGATGTGGCTCAAATGATTAAAGACATGGGGGTTCGAAGCCAGGCCCGTGGTTCGGGCGCCGGTTCACTGCTCAACTATCTAATCGGCATCAGCGGTGTTGACCCGATTGAACACGACCTGCTCTTCGAGCGCTTTCTTAGCGTTGAACGCAGCAGCTTGCCCGATATTGATATCGATGTTGAATCAGCCCGCCGCCACGACATCTATAGAGCTATCTTCAAGCGCTACGGCAGCAGTCGTGTGACCTTGCTTTCAATGCAAAGCAAATATCAAGGGCGTGGGGCAATGCGCGATTCGGGGCTTGCGCTAGGTCTTGCCGATGAGCAGATCGACGAAATCGCCAAAAGCATGTGGCGATTCAGTGCGCGCAGTTTTCGCGGCGCACTGGCAATAAAACCAGAGCTTGCCGACTTTGCCATCGAGGTTGAAAAAGACCGCAAAATGAATCTCTTGGTCGACATCACCGAACGCCTCGATAGACTGCCCAGGCACATATCCATGCATCCGTGCGGTGTGATTTTGGGCGACTCTAATCTGCTAAACCTAACCCCGGTCGAAACCAGTGGCATGGGTCTGCCCATGAGCCAGTTCGACAAAGACGACATGGATCCGATGGGTTTCTTGAAGCTCGACATTCTCGGGGTGCGCATGCAAAGCGCAATGGCCTATGCGGTTCGCGAGGCTCAACGAGTCAACGGCATTTCGATAGATCTTGACAACATAAAACGCGATGACCCAGAAACTTTCAGGGCGATTCGCACCACCAACACGCTCGGCATTTTTCAAATTGAAAGCCCTGGCCAGCGCGAGCTAACCGGCAAGCATCAGCCAACCGAATTCAATGATCTAACCATTCAAATTTCACTGTTTCGCCCCGGCCCTATGAAGGGCAACATGATTGCCCCCTACCTAGATGGCCGCCACGGCTTTGCAAAGCCTGACTATATTCACCCCGACCTAGAGCCGATTCTCAAAGAAACTTTCGGCGTGGTCATCTTTCACGAACACGTTATTCGCATTCTGAATGTCATGACCAAATGTTCACTGGCTAAAGCCGACGAGATCAGAAGATCCCTAGAAAAGCCGCGCATAAAACCCGAGATAGAAAAATTCTTCAGGGCAGAGTCTGCAAAAAATGGCTATTCGCAATCGGTGATAGATCGCGTGTGGGGCACCATCGAGGGTTTCAGCAGCTTTGGTTTCTGCAAGGCTCACGGTGCTGCTTTCGCGCTGCCCACCTATCAAAGTGCTTGGCTAAAAACGCACTACCCCACCGAGTTTATGGCGGGCTTATTCACCCATGACCCAGGCATGTATCCAAAGCGGTTGTTGCTTGCCGAAGCCAGGCGCCTGGGTGTTGCGATTTTGCCAATCGACGTCAATAAATCAACTGATGAATATCGAGTTGAAAAAACAGATGGCTCTATTGGCGTGCGCATGGCATTGACCGATGTTCAAGGCATAAGCGAAGCTGAGATTGCCCGCATAATTTCTGAGCAGCCCTTTATTGATTTGCCCGACTTTTATCTGCGCGCAAAACCGAGCCGCAGAACCCTCGAGCATTTAGCCACAATTGGGGCGTTTGATGCTCTGGTAGGGCTTGGATCAGGTGCCGATTCCCACTCACGCGGAGACATCATTGCAAGGGTGCGGCAGCTAAACGCAATTAAATCAAGGCCAAAAGATCAGGGCAGTCAGTCGACTCTAGATTTTTCAGTCCTTGACTTTTTGGCCACCGGAAACCCCGAACCCTCGATCACAGATAAGGTCGAGGCCGAGATTGCGATTACAAAACTCGATATCTCAGCTCACATTCTCGAGAGTTTTAGGCCGATGCTTGACGAAATGGGCGTGGTTCGCAGCGATGAACTTGCGCAACTGCGCAGCAAAACCGACGTTCTGGTGGCCGGGGTTCGAGTTGCCACTCAGACTCCCCCGATGCGCTCAGGCAAGCGTGTGGTTTTTCTCACTCTTGACGATGGCTTTGGCTGCAGTGACGCAACCTTTTTTGAAGAGGCTCAGCAACGAAGCAGCAGAATTCTGTTCAACAATCGCCTGCTTTTGATATCGGGCAAAACCCGCCGAACCGGAGTCAAGGGCGTCTCGATAATGGCTGAGAACGCTTGGGATTTAAGAGATTTATGGGCGCAATGGGTCAAACAGAAAGAGACCGACTACAAAGCTCGCAGCGCCTGAGCAATGTGCTCGACGTGATTCATAACAATCATGTGACCGCCTGGGTGAACCATTAGCTCGACCTCGGCGCCTAGAGATTCAAATTCATCAACCATGTCTTGAGTGCGATCGGCTGGTGAATAACCATCAGAGGCACCGTTCGCAATCCAGATATGCTTGCCAGACAAATCAGGCAGAGTGCCACCAAGTGCAGCCTGTGAAGAAACGAAACTCTTGGTGGTTCCAAATGCAACAACCGCAGATATTGACTCAGGGTGCGACAAAAGCAAAGCCCCGGCAGCGTTAGCACCATTCGAAAAACCGACCGCAATCACGCGGCTGGCGTCGAAACCGAATTCAGCCTGCGCCACAACCAAGAAGTCGGCCAATTCATCAGAGTTCTTGATAATGCCCGGTTCGTCAAAAGATCCGTCTTCAAATCGCATGAAGAATCTGGTCATGCCCTGCGCTTCGACTAAGCCCCGGACCGACAGCAGATTTGCATCTGGATTAAGGGCGCGACCAAGGCCGAGCAGGTCATATTCATCAGCGCCGGTACCGGGCAAAAGAAACAAAGTTTGGGCATTTGCAGCGTCAGCGCTTGGCTGCCAAACATGCGGGCGGCCTAGCGACCTTGGGTCTATAACGCTCAAAACTGACTACTCAGCCTTGACCAAGAACTCGTCTAGAACTGCGGCAGTTGCAGAGCAGCCAGAGCGAGTTACGCCGGCATCCATGTAATCAATCAATTGATCTAGAGTTTTGACGCCACCTGAAGACTTGACCTTTAGGCGGTCGCCAACGGTCTTTTTCATGAGCTGCACATTGTGCAGAGTTGCACCCTCATGCGCGAAACCCGTTGAAGTCTTGACATAGTCAGCACCCGCAGACTCAGTCAGCTGACAAGCCTTGATGATGAGGGCGTCGTTTAGATAGGCGGTCTCAAAAATAACCTTGATTGAAACTTCTGGAAGGGTCTCTTTTGCCGCGTCAACAACAGCCCTGATGTCACGCTCAACGAGCTCAAAATCACCAGACAATAGAGCTGAGATGTTCAAGACCATGTCAAGCTCAACAGCGCCGTTTCGAATTGCGTCGATTGACTCAGCGACCTTTGCCACCGTTGTTGTGGTGCCATGCGGAAAACCGATAACAGTAGCGACTTTTACGTCGCTTCCGGCTAACAATTTTGCAGTCAAGGCAACGTCCATCGGACGAATGCAAACTGTCGCAACGTCATACTTGAGGGCTAGCGCACAGCCCTCTTCAATGTCACGAGTGACGAAATCAGGCTTCAAAATCGAGTGATCGATAGTTTTAGCAACTTGCTCAAATGTGTATCCGCGATAAGTTTTGCTCATTCATCCAGTCTAGATTTATTTCATGCGCATAACCGTCATGGCCAAACCTGGCTCGAAAAAAGGCCCATTGGTTCAGCAGTCAGAAGATGGAAATTTCACAGTTTTCATGAAAGAGCGAGCGGTCGACGGAGCGGCAAATGAGGCAATGGTCGCCTTGTTGGCTAAACACTTCGGAATTTCGAAATCGCGAGTCCAGATTGAGTCTGGATTCACCTCGCGCATAAAACGCATCAACGTAGAGATTGAAGAATAAAAAAACCTCACTCGAAAGTGAGGTTTTTTGTGGACCTAAGGGGACTTGAACCCCTGACCCCCTGCATGCCATGCAGGTGCGCTACCAGCTGCGCCATAGCCCCAAGAACGGCGGAACAATACCGCACGCTCGGACTGGTTAGAGATGGCTCTCGTCGAGCGGTGGTGTGGCCGACAAGTTGTAGTCACAAACGCGCCATGCATCACGTGCAGGTTCGCGATCGAGAATCGCCCAACCACAGTTGACCATCACGCGAAAAGCGCCGAGATGTTCGTGTGGCAAGCCGAGCAAATGTGCGACTGTGTCACGAGCTGCACCACCGTGCGTCGCGAACACAACAGTGCCTGAAGTCATGCCTTCGATGTGTTCGTGAATCGCCTGCGCGACGCGATGCGCAACTGCTGGGCGAGATTCGCCCGTGATGCCAGCCGGGCGCGTCATGTCACGCTGCCAGATTGCCAACTCGTCGGCGTAGTCGCGACGAATGTCGTCTTGAGTCAGACCTTCCCAGAGACCACCGTTGGTTTCGCGCAAACGCTCATCCGTGATCAGCGGTGCGCCAGTGGCATCGGCCAGGAACTGGGCAGTGCGATGTGCACGCATCAGGTCCGAGGCAACAATCAAGCTCGGCTTGTATTCAGCCAAACGTTGTGCGGCCGCAGCTGCTTGTTCGAGACCAACTTCATCAAGCGGAATATCGCTTTGGCCTTGCCAGCGATACTGCACATTCCATTCGGTGCGACCATGTCGCCACAGAATGACGCGTGGATGGGTCACTCTGCAGAAGCCTCTTCAGCTACATCTTCAGGAGCAGGCGGGATTTCGAGCTCAGGGCAGTCTTTCCAGAGACGCTCAAGGTCGTAGTACGCGCGCTCTTCGACATGCTGCACGTGAACGACGATGTCGTTGTAGTCGAGCAGAATCCAACGGCCACCCTGCTCACCTTCGCGGCGAAGTGGATCGACGTCGATCTTGTCGAGGGCGGCTTCGACCGCGTCGATGACGGCGCGGGTCTGGCGGTCGTTCGACGCAGATGCGAGAACGAAGATATCGGTCAGGCCAAGGCGATCACTGACGTCGATGAGGCGGACGTCGGTCGCGAGCTTGTCCTGTGCTGCCCAGGCAGCGCGGTAAGCCCAGTCGAGAGCCTGTGGGGATGGAGACACAATCAATTCCTTAAAGATTAGGGCGTAATTCTCTCACGGACTCCGGCCTCGATGAGTTGCGTGCGGGCCTCCGTGAGGAGATACGAGTACTTCTGACCGTTGTAGGTCGCGAGAATCGTGGGAAGCGTTGCCACTTCAGGGTCAGAGACGGCCCTGAGCTGCTGCAACTTTTCGATGAATGCGATGAGCTCTGGCTGGGTCATACTCGAGCGGGAGGCCGAGCCAATGGCAGGCAAGACCGTCGGCAGAGTGGCGGCATCGAGCCGACTCATGAGACTGGAGATGACGGCGTCGAACCGTTCGTAGCGCTTGTTATCAGCCAACAACGCGGGATCGAGGGCGTAGACCGATGCATATGTGCCAGAGAGTCGGTACGCCACTCCCCCGAGCAGATTGAGATCTGGCGCATTGGTGGGGGCAATCTTGAGATCTCGCTCGGGCGTAATGATCACGCCGTCGGCTGCCTCAACAAACGCAGAGAGTCCGAGTCGATCTACTTGCCACACTT
>ERZ650311.1259-NODE-1259-length-12896-cov-16.247878_pt1 | contig 12896 bp, 19 predicted proteins | sample MGYA00376247_ERZ650311 | MGnify/ENA primary metagenome ERZ650311 (study PRJEB26733, sample SAMN07839324) | wastewater metagenome | biome: small river; feature: stream; material: water | place: USA: North Carolina | collected 2016-07-28 ... | reverse complement strand
ATTCCGCATCCACCTGGTGACGTATTCCACGGCCCCGGCGTCGCGGCCTCTGCCAGCCGCTTCAGTTCTTCGATGTTCATGCCGCATCCTCCCCGACATCCTTCAGCGCCGGGCGGCGGCCCGTGTTTTCAATAAACCCGGAGCCGGTTCCACCGGTGACGCGCATGAAGTCAACCTCAGCCTTGGCGCTGTTTACCACCACTTGCGCCAACTCGGCGGCGACCTTGGCGCGATCCAGGTCAACAACCGCGCCTTTGTCGTTCAGGGCCTTGATCATGTCGATCAGCGTGTTCCGCAGGTCTTCAATCTTGTAGCTCATGGTCTTTGTCTCGCTCGTTGATCAGCCGCGTCAGTCGCGCTTTAGTTGAGATCAGCGCGTTTAGCTCAGGCGGCAGGTTGTGACGTGTGTTGCGCCGCATCAGCTCGGCGCGGGATATCAGCTCGACGGCATCGATGGTGATGGCGTCAACGTCGGTGCTGGCCATTCCGGGCTTGAACACGACGACATAGCCCTTGGGCATGGGGCCGTTTACCTCCTCCCAGACCAGCCGGTGCACGGCAACCCAGCGGCGCGGCGGGTACAGGGCCGGGTCGTCCGTGATCTTGCGTTGCAGATAGCCGTCCAGGATGCGCAGCGTGCCGATGGACTGGTAGTTGCGGGCTTCCTCGGGGCGTCTTCCGGGCTTGAACTGCGTGCGCTGCGTGTTGGGGTGGTTGCCGGTGACGCCGGGTATTCCCTTATTCCAGGTTGCGTGGTTCGCGCTGAAACGACTTGCCGCTCCGGCATCGGCGATATGCGCCCCGTGAATCTCGCGCATGTACTCCGGCGACTTTTTCAGCCCCAGCATGTTGGCCTGCCCGTGAATGCTGCCGATGGAACGCCCCATGTCGCGGGCGATGTCGGCGGTGCGCTCGTGCGGGTAGCGGCGGCAGACCTCGGCGAGCGCCTCAGGGGTCCAGGGGCGGCGGCTCATGCTGTTGCCTTCCCGACCGCATGTACGGCCATCGCCACCAGATACGCGGGCAGCGCCACCACTTCCCGCGCCTGCCTTTCCAGGCGGGCGCACAGCAGGGCGATGACGATCAGCAGGGGTACAATCACGGCTTCCATGGACCTCTCCTTAAAACGGCAGGTTGATCCAGTCATCGCACCCAATCGCCAGCGCCGACTCAGGCGGCTTCTGGCTCCATCGGGAGCAGTTCTTGCTGCTCTTCTCGAAGTAGTCGCAGGATGTGCATCCCGCTTCCGGCATCTCCGCCAGCTCCTTCGTCATCGATGCCATCGCCGTCTCCAGCGCCTGCCTCCGGTTCCGCAACTCTTGCAAAGTCATATCCGCGTATCTCCTGGAACTTGCCGTTCTTGACGATGGTGATGGATGACGGGCGTCTCAGCCCGCCGGTGATCTCCAGCGCATCCGTGACCGTGCGCGGGAAGGGGTAGCAGGTGCGCCGCTCCCACCACAGTTGCGCCTTCTGCCTGGCATAGCCGTGGTGCTCGATACAGACCCACTCACTGGCCGCGACCTTGTAGCCGTCCCAGTAGTCCACCCGCAGCGAGTCGGGCGAGCCTTCCTTGCTGTGGCGGCGATAGGTCACGTTGCTGATGCGGATCGGCTCGGGCGCCGCCATGCTGGCAAGGATGGTGGCGTTGCTGGCCGTGCGGTTGACACTGGGGGCGGGCGGTGGAAACTCGTGGCCGCAGTCCGGGCACACCAGCACCCCGGCGGGCACTTCGTTGCCGCAGCCGTCGCACAGCTTGACCGGGGCCTTCTTGTCCTTGCCGTCGCCTTCCTTGGGTATGCGCTTGTTGCGCCCGCGAATGGTGTCCACCGCACCCAGGCTGGCCGTGGTGTCGGTGAAGTCCAGCCACAGGCAATCGGTCTTGCCGGGAGCGGTGCGCATCCCGCGCCCGGCGATCTGTACATACAGCACCGGGGACTTGGTGGGGCGCAGCAGGGCGATCAGGTCAGTCTCTGGCGCGTCGAAGCCGGTGGTGAGGCAGGCGACATTCACCAGGCACCGAAGCTGACCGGTCTTGAAGCGGTTGACCAGGTCGTTGCGCCGGCCGCTGGCGGTCTTGCCCGTCACCATGTCGGCGTCGATGCCCTTCAGGTAAAGCGCGGCAAGGACGCCCTCGGCGTGTTCGATAGTGACGCAGAACACCAGCCACTGCTTGCGGTCGGCCCCCAGTCGCACCAGCTCCTCGATGGCGGCATCGGTGACTTCCTCCGCCCGCGCCTCCAGCTCCCCGATCTTGTAGTCGCCGTTGCTGATGCCAACCCCGGTGGTGTCGATGCGGGTTTCGGTCTGCGCCGTCACCAGCGGGGACAAGTGGCCCTGGCGCAGCAGCTCGGGCATCCCGACGGTGGCGGCGACGGCGGTGAACAGCGGGGCGTCGCCCTGCTGCAGCCACACGCCATTACCCCGGAATGGGGTCCCGGTCCAGCCGATGACGCGCAGGTGGGTGCTGCCGTAGCGCTTCAGGTCGGCGATCAGGGTGCGGTACATGCCGGTATCCGATGTCTGGCAAAGATGGCATTCGTCGATCAGCAGCAAATCGACATGCCCGATCTCATGCGCCCGCTTCGCTATTGACCCGATGGTGGCGAACAGGATCTGGGATTGCGTGTCGCGCCCGCCCAGGGAGGCGGACAGCACGCCCGCCGGGGCGTCGGGCCAGAGGGCGTACAACTTGAGCAGGTTCTGTTCGCACAGTTCGCGGCTGGCGACCACCATGATGATGCGGGTGTCCGGCCAGTCGGACAGCGCCTGGCGGCACAGCTCGGCAATCATGACGCTCTTCCCGGCGCCCACGCAGGCGTTGACGATGGGGTGGCCGTCCGGGTTGCGGCGAAACCAGGCGTACAGGTCCGACAGGATGCGCTGCTGATAGTCACGGAGTTGCATGGTTCATCTCCTGAATCTGCCGGCTGCTCATCTGTCCGCTAGCCCCATCCCCGTTCCAGAACACCCGGCCCGTCTTCCGGTCGCGGTACTCCGCATCTTTCCCGTTACCGCCCAGATATTCCGCCACGTTCGCCAGCAGGTGCGGGTTGTAACGGTGCAGGTGGCAGCCGTGGCGTTGTTCTTCCACCGTGATCGGTTCGTCCGGGTGGTCTGACTCACAGCGCCACGTCCCGTCACGGGCAGCCGTGACATGGGCGCAGGTGCGGCAGTTCACCAGGGCAATCTGCTCGCCGTGGCACAGGCCTTGGTAGTCGCAGAACTTGCACTCGAACCACGCCGGGTTATCGTTCAGCCGTCGCGGCGGCTCATCGCTGAAGATGACCTTCTCCGCCTTCGCCAGCAGCAGCCCGGCATACACCAGGTCGGCCTCGATGCGCTCAGCGTGGATGTGATCGGTGTCCTTGCACACCGCCAGATACAGCGCGCGGTCCATGCCGGTCAGTTCCATGTACACCTGCATCTGCGCGTAGTGCATGGGCTTGGCGACCTGCACGCCCTTCTCGGTCAGTTCCTTGAAGGACTTGGCGTTGTGCGTCTTGAATTCGAGGACGTGCCACGTCTTCGGGGCCTCCGGGATTCCGATGGCACAGCCGTCCATGCTGCCGCCAAAGTGCCCGCCGTGGGCTGATACCCGCCACTGATTGCCCTCAGGATCGAAGGCGTGAACCTCCACCCCGATGTGGCGCAGATCGCGGATCAGCCGGTTCTCCTCCAGTTGTCCGGTCTCGAACAGGCGCAGCATCCGCCCGTCAAAGTTCTTGGTTCCGGCCCAGCGAAAGCCGTACCACAGGGCGCGGCTGCACGGATGTCCGATCAGCGACGCGCCCAGGTGCGGGCGCAGCTCCTCGCCGCGCCGCTCTTCGTAGCCGCGATAGATCGCGGCCACGGTGCTGTTGATGGGGGAAGGGATGGCGGTCATGGCGGATTACCGTCCGGCTGCCCAGGGAGGCGTAGCCGCGCCGGACTTCTGCGCGGCGTAGCCGTTGTTGGCCGGGGTCGGAGGCATGGCGGCGCGGGGCGGCATGGACGGGGCAGCAGGAGCGCCTGAGCCTTGCGGCAGGGCCTCGAACCCGTTGACCTCGTTCTTGTCCTCGTAGCCCTCGCTCTTGGCGACCTTGACACGGATGCGCAGCGGCTTGTTGTGCAGCTGAGAGCTGTCCTGCAACTGCAAGACCCCCACGGCATGGCACAGGCCGGAGAGCTGCTTCTGCCCGATCTGCTCGGCGACGGGGTTGGTGTTCTGGATGTTGATGCGCGCCCACACCAGGCGGCCGGCGTGCTGACCTTCGAGAATCTTGAAGGTCAGTTCCAGGATGGTGCCGGTGCCGCTCTTGGTCGGGTAGACCTTGGAGTCGGTGGCCTGCGCGGTGTAGACGCCGGCGGGGATCAGGGAGAAACCGGCATCCGCTTCGACGTTGGCGGCGTTAAAGTTCAGTTTAGCCATGATTGCGTTACCTCAGTTTGTGGTTTGGTTCGGGTTCATGATTTTCGCGGCGATGGCCGCGAGGTTCGTGGCTTCAAACGGGGCAAGGGCGCCGGAGCGGTCCTTGGCCGTGTAGTTGAAGTCGGGTTGCGTTTGGAGCCAGCGCTGCGGGTTTCCGTCGGCGTCGTTCTCCAGGCGCAGGCAGAAGACTTCGTCAAAGAAGTACGGGAGCGCCTGACCCAGCTTGGCGCCGGGCATGGACGGGGCGTAGAGCATGGCCCCGGTCTGCTCATCCTTGAGGCGCTCCATCTTGGCGCTCATGCAGACGTTGCGCGGCAGGTCGCGGAATCCGCGCACCAGGTCGTGCATCTGCTCCTGCAAGGCCCCGTAGGCCTGGCGCGGGTCCTTGCTCAGCTTCTTCTCGGCTGAGAGCACTACCTCGGCGATTTCGCTGATACTGTCGAGGATGATCCAGTCGAAGTGCGCGGCCTCGGCGCTGTCGCGCAGGTACAGGTAGGCTTCCTGCACGTCGGCAATACTGGCGACCTCGATCACCGGGATGTCGCTGTCACGCAGCGACAGCAGGCCGGCCTCGGCGCTGATGATCACGGGGGTGCCGCCCGTGGTGGCGGACAGGCAGGTCTTGCCCGCGCCAGCCGCGCCGTACACGCACAGCTTGACCCCGTTGATGGCCGCCGCCTGGCGGGTGGTGGTGAGCTTGATGGCCATGATTACGCGGCCTCCTTCTGCTCGGCCGGGATGGCCTCGATGGACAGGGACGCCTTGGCGGGCTTGACGGTGATGTAGGCGGCGAGGTCGCAGGCAACCTCCGGGCTGTACTTCTCCAGCTCGTGCAAGGACTTGACGCTGACGGTGGCCCTCCAGCTGAAGGCGTCCTGCGCTTCCTTGGGCAGGGACAGCCAGTCTTTCGACAGGGCGTCGGTGTCCACGGTTCGGTTCAGCTTGCCGGTGGTGGTCAGCTTGAAGCGGTCGGTGCGCACGGTGGTGCTGCCTTCCTCCTTCACACCCACCAGTGCGGTGAGCTGCGCTTGCAGGGCGGCCTTGATCTTCTCCAGGGAGGATACCTGCTCCTCGATGCCGATGATCCGGGTGGCGATGTCGTTCAGTTCGGTATGGTTCATGTTGGTTCTCGGTTGTGGTTACTCAGGGGTGGCGCCGCACACCAGCACGGCGCCGCAGAAACCCACGCCCAGCAGGGCGGCGAACGCCGGGCTGACCAGCAGCGCGGCGGTTTCCAGCAGGAAGCCCGCAAGGGCGAATCCGGCCAAAATCTTCATGCGGCCTCCAGCATCAGTTCCTTTGCGTGAATGATTTCGTTCGGCGTCAACTCGAACGGCTTGCCATCGGCTTCGGCGTACTCAAACTGCACGTTTGCTGACCATGACGGCTCATCCCAGCCTCCGGCCTGCCCCGGCTCGTAGTAGCCGGACACTTCCACCTCGATGTCGCATTCGTTGCGGATGACGGACATTTCCGCCGTCACGGTTCCGCCGTGTTTTTTCCTGCTCATGTTCTTGTCCTCGGTTAAACAAACGGCCAGCCACTCCCGAGCAAAATCCGTGTTGAGCGAATGGCTGTGCGTTTGGTCATTCGACCGATGTCCGAAGGCTCAGGCTTCCCACCATTTCTTCTTGCTTGTCCGAACATCCCCGCCGCATTGCCCGAGGTAGCCTGGTCTGTTCCCGACTTCCTGTCGGGGCCGCTGTCGTTTTGCTGTCGGCCCGCGCGGTTCAGGGCTTAGTCCGTTTCTGTCCGGGCCAGGACTCGCTTCGATGAGCACAGTATTGCGCCAGCAATAAACACCGTCAACACCATACGCTAAAAATATTATTGCTCCAGCAATAGCGGAGCAATATAGTAAAGGCCATGAAGAGGGGGCATTATGGACTTTCAGAAATTAGTTACCGACATCCTGGAAACCGGGATGACACAGACAGAGCTAGCGAGACGCTGCGGCAACGGCACAACCCAGGGCCACATCAGCGCTATTTATACCGGGCGGCGTAGTGGTAAGATCGGGTACCGGCTCGGCGATGCGCTGGTCAAGATTCACCGCCGGGCCATGCGGAAAAAAGCGGGGTCAGGAGTCGCGAGCGAATCGGTCAAGGACGCGGCCTCTGCTGTTAGCTGAAATGGCGCGGCAGGGGGAAGGGGATTTAATTCGTCAGACGGGCTTGTGTTTGCCTACATTCCGGAGTCATCACCGGGCCGATCAGATGCGAGTGGCTGGCGTAAGCAGTCTACAACCACCAGCGCCTTGCCTCGGGAGTGCTCAGGGAGCGCAACAGGGTGCTGGATGGTTGTGATTTATGGGCTGGGAAATATGCCGGGAAACCGGAGAGCTGACCCTAGTGCAAGCGGAATTGACGTTTCCCGACCGCTGCATGTGCGCCGTGATTTGCGGGGATCACAACTGCTGGCGGGTAAGCCGCCGACTACAACCGCATGGGCATTGTCTGGCTGCGCCAGTAGATGAGCAGAAGACTCAGCAGTTCCCAGCCGGTTGTGGTGTCTAGCTCAACCGGGAGAGCGGGCGGTCATGATGATCGCGAGGGTCGCGGGTTCGAGTCCCGCGCCACAACAACCATCCAATAAAAAAGCCCCGCCGGATCAGGGCGGGGTCAGTACAGCAGGTACAACGATGAAAAACGATGATATCACAGTTTCAGAATTTGCAGAGGCGGCTGACGACGTGATGGCCGAACTGGCGGCAGCTGGCCCGCAGCATCGGAACAAGCTCCAGCATGATCACGCTCTGGCGGAATCAGGGGTATATCCCGCTCAAGAAGTCCGAGCTGGTGCGGGAAGTCTGTCGCGGGACGCAGGCGAGGGCAGCGGCATGAAGGAAAGCGCCTGCGCCATCACGGCCAGACAGGTCATCGAGCGCACCCTGCAGCAGCACGGGCGCCAGGACCCGAGACAGTTGCGCCGCGTCATCCGCTCCGCTTACCCCTTCCGCCGCCGCGCCGGCTGGGCCTACAAGGTCTGGTTGCGCGAGGTCAAGAGCCTGACCGGGCTGAAAAACCGCAACACCATGCAGTCTGACCTGGTCGATGGCGGTGAAGCATGAGCGCCATTTCCCGCATCAACCCGGAAGACGGCATGTCCGGGAACGGCATCTACGCCGTGCGCTATGCGCAGGAAAAGAACTGGCACATCCTGCCGTGCTGGTGGATAGCCGTGGTGAACGGGAAGCGCCAGTGCGCCTGCAACCACGGCGCGAACTGCAAGAACCCCGGCAAGCACCCCATCTTCGAGCTGGTCCCCCATGGTCACAAGTCCGCCAGCAATGACCCCGCCGTCATTGCCACCTGGTGGAAGAAATACCCCGAAGCCAACCCGGCGCTGGCGCTGATGATCAGCGGGCTGATCGCCATCGACGTGGACCCGCGCAACGGCGGCGACGTAACCTTCGAGGAACTGGAGCGCAAGTACGGCAAGATCACCAGCGACGTGATGCAGCTCACCGGGGGCGATGGTTTCCACCTGGTACTCTCCATAGACTTCGTGGCCAACCTGCCCGGGCGGCTGGGGCGGGGCATCGACCTGAAGCACGACGGCTATATCCTGCTCGCCCCATCCAACCACATCAGCGGCGGCGCGTATGTCTGGGAAGGCAGCAGCGACCCGCTCGAAGGAAACATTCCCTCCGTCATCCCCAGCTGGTTGCGGGGCATGGCGTCATCCGCCACCGAGAAGGATGAGTCCGCGCAGGTCAAGATTCAGGTTGCCACCCTCGATGACCGCACCGCCGACGACCTGCTCAAGGCGCTGCCGTTCATCGACAGCAACGACCGGGACACCTGGTTGAGCGTGGGCATGGCCCTGCACTCCACCGGCGACGGCCGGGCCTACCAGTGGTGGATGGACTGGAGCGCGACAAGCCCCAAATTCGACGGCCGCGACCAGGTGCGGGTGTGGCGCAGCTTCAAGGTGCGCGGACTGTCAGGCGTAAGCCTCCCCACCATCTTCCACATGGCGCAGCTGGGCGGGTGGCTTAATGTCCCCGGAATGCCCGCGGTCACCGTCTGCGATGATCTTCCCGACATGCCGCCTCTTTCCGTTCCTGTCGCCGACGTGCCGGCGCACCTGCTAGACATTCCCGTCCGCCAGTTGCGCGAGGTCATGACGTGGATGGAGGGCTTCACCCGCGAGCCCCAACGCCAGATAAGCATCCAGGGGGGGCTGGCGCTGGGGTCCGTGTTGTGCGGCCGCATCTACTGCAGCACGGAATCCAACACCTCCGCCCTGTACCTGGTGACACTGGCCGGGACCGGGGTGGGAAAGAACTACATCAAGTCAGCCGTCCAGCAGTTCCTGGCCGAAGCCGGGCTGCCGCATTTGCTTTCCGGGTCGGGCAATACCTCCGCCGGGGCGGTGTTCTCGGCGCTGATGGATTCGCCCACCCATATCCAGATCACCGACGAGATCGGGAAGCACCTGCAGGCCGCCCGCCGCCAGGTGAGCGGCCAGATGGCGGAAGCCTTCACCGCCCTGACCGAAGCCTATTCCAGCACCACCGGGGTCATGGTCCCCAAGAACTACAGCTCGATCAGCATGAGTCCGGAGATGCGCAAGGCCATGCCCAAGCGCATCGTCCACAGCCCGTCGATCACGCTTCTGGGACTGGCGACGCCGGGTCAGGTCTACGAAAACATCAGCTCCCGCGAGATCGAGGACGGCTTCCTGAACCGCCTGATCGTTGTCGAGGCCACGCTGCCGCAGGAAGAGCGCCGCCAGAGCCGCCGCGCCACCGTCCCGGATGCCTTGAAGGAGTGGGCAACGAAAATCCGCAAACCCACCCTTTCCGGCGCTATACTCACCGGGCAAGACACGGCCTACGACCAGGCGCCGGCGCCCGTCACCGTGGAGTTTGCCCACGGCGTGCTGGAGATGTTCGACGCCTGGCATGAGGATCTTCGCCGCCGGGAGAAGGCCGGTGAGTTCGTGGAGCCGGAGCTGACCCGCCGCTATGTCGAGAATGCCATGCGCCTGGGTACGTTGCTGGCGGTGTGCGCCTACCCGGCCACGCCGGTGATTACCGCCGAGCTGGCGCGGTGGGCGATGGATTATGTGGGCTGGTATGGCGAGAGGTTCATGCTGAGCGTGGCATCACAGGTGGCGGACAGCGATTTCCACCGGCTGAAGAAGCAGGTGCTGGAGACGGTAATCAAGCGCGGGCCGCGCGGCGCCACGGAGCGCGAGCTGGCACAGTATTCCCGCCTGTTTGCCGCAACCCCTCCCACCCAGCGAGACCAGGCATTGACGGCGCTGGCCCGCGAGTCTGCCATTCAGCAAATGACGTTCAAGCCGGTCAGCGGGCGGGGGAAACCACGCGCCGCTTGGGTGTCATGCGATCTGGTGGAGGACGAAAACCATGATTAACGCAGACAACGTAGACAAAACGCAGACAGTTGCGTCTGCGGCGGAAATTATTGCAGCGCATGGACTTGAGCCATTAACGCAGACAGTAGACAACCGACACTCACCTGACGCGGACTGGATCAAGAGTATGGGTGGTGTGTCTACATGTCTGCGTTAATATCCAATGCGTTGCGCCACAAGCCTTATAGGCGCAGACGTGCTAGTCTGCGTATTGTCTGCGTTGTCTACTTTATTAAAGAGATGATTATTTTTTATTAATTGAATTTGTTTTCTATTTTTTTTCTCCTTCGGAGCCCGTCCATGAGCAGCAGCATGACCACGCAACAGTTCAGGGCTCACGCCGGAAAGGCCCGCGCGCAGGCTCTTGGGAGGCTTAAAGCCGGAGCGATGAACAAAACCGAGTCAGCATACGCCGAGCACCTGAAAGCGTCTCAAATCGCCGGGGAAGTGGAGGCGTGGTGGTTTGAGTGTGTCGGGCTGAAGGTGGCGGCAAAGTGTCACTACTATCCGGATTTTATGGTCTTGTTTCCTGATGGCCGCATTGAGATACACGAGGTCAAGGCGCGTAACTCTGCCGGAGGGTATCGGGCCGAGGATGACGCAAAAGTAAAGCTGCGCGTTTGCGCTGAAAAGTTCCCGTTCCCCCTGCTGGTGGTCTGGCCCAAGCAGGGCGGGGCGCGTAATGGGTGGGAGAGGGTGGAGGTATAGGGGTCAAATGACAAAGGTCTCCGTGGCGATCAATGACAAGGGCGCTCGGATAGGTGAGACCCACCAGACCGACAGCAGACAGCAGAACCGACGGCAGGAAAACTCATGAAAAAAACCGCTGTAACAGACCACATTCTGGAAATGCTCCTGGAGAACTGGGGCAGCTACGTCATGACCGGATCATGGGGACCGCGCGCCAGTGACCGCTGCGGCAGCGTTGAGGGCCGCTACAGCGACGCCACCGAGCGTCACGTCTGGGATACACAGGAAACCGGCCGCCTGACCCCGCACAAGGCCGCAGACGCCGCCCTGGGGGCGTTGGTAGAGCGTTTGTTGGAATCAGCCTGCATGGACTACCGCCGCGTTCTGCTGCTGCGCTACGGCCGCCGTATCACCGGATATCTGCTGTGTCAGGCCATGCACACCAGCCTGGCGCGCGCTGAGGCCATGCTGGTCAGCGCCAAGCTGTTTGTCCACGAAAAGCTGGAGGAGTCTGGTTATGCGCAATAAGAGCCTGAACGATCGAATCCTGAACGTGCTGGAACTGGCGGGCCGCCCGCTGACCGCCGGGGAAATCCGCCGCGCCCTGCCGGACCTGGTGGAGCCGAACGAACTGTCCAGCCGCCTGAGCTACCTGAAACAACGCCGCGACGTGGAAGCAGCCCCGGCCCGGCGCGTAGCGATAACCGGCCCGCGCTGCATTCAGGCGTACATGCCTGCCGGTGCCGGGTGGTCGGCGAATGAAGGGCAGGAGGTGCTGTTTGTAGGCGTGGCGGGCTGATAGCCCTGCAAACGATAACCGCCATCATCTTCTGAATATATTTAAGGACTACCGTCAAACCCAGTAAAACCGTAAGCTGCAAGCACGGGATAGCTGCGTCTCATGGGTGACGCAGCTATCCGGAACCCGCCTAGGCGGGTTTTTTTATTGCTGCGGCGTGGGGAAGACGGTCATCCCGCTGGGCTCATAACCCGGAGATCGCTGGTTCGAGTCCAGCCATCGCAACCAGAATTGTCGGAGGGCGGGCAGGGTGCCCGGTGCGTAGGGCTGCTGTTTGGCGGCCCTTACTTTTTGAGGTTGCCATGATCAACTCGCGCCGCGTCTGTGACCTTCATCCGGCTGTACAGCGCCGGTGCAATGCCTTCCTGGAGGCTTGTGCCGCTCAGGGTATCGACATCCTCATTACCAGCACTTACCGGGATGCTGAGTCGCAGAATGCGCTCTACGCCCAGGGCCGGACCATGGCCGGCCAGAAGGTCACGAACGCGAAAGCCGGGCAAAGCTGGCACAACTGGCGCATGGCTTTTGATGTGGTCCCGATGCGCAACGGCAAGCCTGTTTGGGGTACTTCAGGCGCGGATGGCGATCTGTGGCGCCGTCTCGGCGAGCTGGGCGAGTCGTGCGATCTGGAGTGGGCTGGGCGCTGGATCAAGTTCCGTGAATATCCGCATTTTCAGTTTACGGGCGGCCTGTCGTTGGCTGACCTGCAGTCTGGCAAAACACTGAGGGGTGACGCATGAAAACGCCATCGCGGCTTGCAGAGCCGTCCAGTTGGGCAGGTATCGGCCTGATAGCCTCCGGAATCGGCAGCATACTGGCGCGAGACTATGCCGTTGGTGTGCCGCAAATCCTCACCGGCTTGGCCGCGCTGTTCCAGCGGGAGCGGCCAAACAAGTGAGGCTGAACGACATGGGCGGCGCATTTGATGAGATCACCCGTGCGGCATTGGCTCCGTTTTTGACGTTTATAACAGCCGTTGCCAGATCAATGTACTACGGCCGCAAGCGCTGGCCGTCTAGGATCATGGAGGGTGTCTTGTTGGCGCTGGCAACCGTCGCAATCCGTCCGGCGCTGGTATATGTCGGCATGTCCGATGACATGGCGGTGTTTTTTGGTGTCGCCATGGGGTTTGTAGGTGTGGATACCCTGAGCGAATGGATCAAGCGCTGGGGTGATCGCAAGGCGTCTGGTCAAGGCTGATGCCGCGTGCAGCTCCACGAGGTTGCCTGCATTCCGGCTGTGGTAATCATGCGGTTAATGGTGGCTATTGTGCTGATCACGTTCGCAGCCGCCGTGCTTATGATGTGGATCGTGGCACCAGCCACCAGCGCGGTTATGGCGCTGACTGGCGCAAGGCGCGGGCCGTATGGCTGAGGGAGCATCCAACCTGCGTGCATTGTCTGCGCGCTGGGCGTCTGGTGCCAGCAACAGTGGTTGACCATATCAGACCGCACAAGGGCGATAGCGATCTGTTCTGGGACCGCGCCAACTGGCAGTCGCTGTGCGAGTCGTGCCACAACCGCAAGACCGCAAGCGAGGACATGGGTACGTGGTAGGGGGCCTGCAAAACCTTGCGGCCCATGCCAAAAGACAGATCGGAAGAGCGTCGTG
>ERZ650311.1258-NODE-1258-length-12896-cov-53.183786_pt1 | contig 12896 bp, 29 predicted proteins | sample MGYA00376247_ERZ650311 | MGnify/ENA primary metagenome ERZ650311 (study PRJEB26733, sample SAMN07839324) | wastewater metagenome | biome: small river; feature: stream; material: water | place: USA: North Carolina | collected 2016-07-28 ... | reverse complement strand
TCAGCCAGTTTTTTCCATTCTTCTGGCTCATCTGTGTAAATTAGTCTTTCAGTCATTTGTTTCTCCAAAGTAGTCTTTAAGTTTGGTACTTAATGCCACACTATCAATGCCGTAGTCTTTGTCGTAGCAACTGTTTATCAGCTCTAGTAGGTCTTTGTAAAGGGCTTGCTTGGCTTTATCTTCTAGCTTTAACCTCATATCTGTTGTGTAGTTTTCTTGTAGGGGTGCTTTGTAGTGCCTGACTGTGATTTGGAAGTCTATCTCATCTATTTTACTCATTTGTTCTCCTTGTTTGATAGTTCAGCTATGAACTGCTCTAGGTTTGCTTTAGTGTCGGTATCTGACATATTGTAATCGTTTAATGCCCACTGTAGCATCTCTATCCTTGCCTTGTTACACTCTTTGGCTATAAGGGCTTGTATGGCTTTTTTTGCTTTTAAATAATCGTCTAACTGCCACCTTGCAGGTTTTAGAATTATGCTGTCTAGTTCATCTGTCATAGCTCTGCCTCCAGTTTGGTTAATTCTGCACTCTGTTGAAGCTGCATAGTGCGTGTTGCGTGAGCCATGGAGTTATAGCCAGCCTGATATTCTTTACCAAATGAATCATCACCGTCATAGACTGGGATTCTGTCAATCAGCAACTCCCTTACCTCTGCTAATAGCTTTAGCTTTTCGTTGCGGATAGCGTCGTTGATTTCGTGAGCAACAGCAATCATCAAGCCTTTATTGTTCGGCGGTACTTCCGCCCAAGGCACTGCACTTGCTTTTCTGGTCTTATAGCTAAACGCAGGGGCTAGACGCTCATAGGTATCGTGGAATAGCCTGGCAAGTTTTTCATCTTCACTAGCTTGATTGGTGTCTGTAGGTTCAGTCATTTATCGTTCTCCTTATTAGCTTTAGTAGGTTGGTTGGGGGCGATGCGTTTAATTCTAAAGTCACTTTTCTTAATCTTTACCATTCTGCCGTCGGGGTGATGCCAAACAATACCCTCTATGTCCTTATCTTTTAGCCATTCCTGTAGTTCATTAAAGCCTACAGGTGGGAATAGTATTTGTGCCTCGTTATGCCAAATAAGTGTGTGGGTGTCATAGCGTTCTGGGTTGCCCTGTATTTTTGGACCTACAAGTTCGTATGTTCCTGGTACAGGGTTATCTTTGTTGTGATAGTTCTCCCACGCTTCACGATGCCATTTATCCTCTGAGCCGTTACCAACTTCTACCCAGCCGAATGTTTTGCCTGTAATCTCGTCCTTGTCAGCTAACACAAACCCATAAGGGGCTTCTTTTCCCTGTTTCACTTCGTAACGCTTCCATAAAATGCCGTCTTTTATTAAACAGCTTGTGCCGTCATACTTACGAGTAGCTTGCCCCTCTCCATCTAACACCCACTGAACGCCATCATTATATTCACTCGTTAGTGGATTGCCTGGTTTAGTAAAATCTCTCTTAAATAGCGTTGGTATTTTTCTCATCACTTCCCTCCAAACTTCTCATTTGCTTTGTTGCGTAACTCTACTCTAAGGTTGTTTCGTGCTTCAACAGCTTCGTGGTCTTGGTGTTCCGCCATCGGACCATAAAGTTTAAAAGCTGTATCATCTTCACCTATCAGCTCCATCACTTCACCTAATATATAGGCGTTTATAGCTTGTTCGGCTTGGGTGGTAAAGTAGTCTAGTGATTTGAACATACGCTCATTCACTTCTTCTGGTGTAGCTCTGCCGTCTTTTAGGTCGTGTATTTGGTTCTGACCGTCCATGATTGCAAAGCTTATAATTTCCCTTATATCTCGTATAGTCATATCTTCTCCATCCATCTCACCCAAACTTTATTCCTGTATTTTCGTTCTACTATGTACATTTCGTTTCTATCACCAGTTTCTCGAACTATTGAGCCTTTATGCAATTCTGCTGGCGGGCTACCAAACTCGATAGTTCCCCTCCGCTCAGTTACTCTATATCGACCACCATCTGAAATTTTAAGTGGGTATGGTAGTTTTGCTTCAAAGCTTTTTCCCTCTGCGGTACTCACCCAGCCGTTCATATCACCCCCAAATCCTTTAATTTCTTGAACTCTCTAACTTTTTGTTGGAGTTCTACCTGTTCAGTTATTGTCATAGCATTATTACCACTTTCTCATAAATTACTGTTCCTGCTTGGTCGGTAATGGTGAGGGTTCTGCGTCCAAGTTCTTGCTCGACTTGAAAATTACACCATTTCCCTATTGGGGCTTGACGCTGTTCTTCTGCACTAATAGCTAGTCCGTTTTGAGTAGTGTATTCAGTTATTGTCATCGGTTTGTTCCTTTGGTTAGTGTCACGGTGGCTATTTTTACGCCATCAAGGTATTGTGAGGACTTTGATTTCTTACCAACCTTATCTTTTTTCACATAAGCTGTTGCCGTTGCCGCTATATGATGCCACTTATCATCTTCTGGCACTAAACTCATAAACTCCACTTCCCAAGTCCCACTCACTGATTGTTTGGTGAAGTAACTTGTCTTTCCCCATTTTCTTAGTAGCTTTTCTCTACGCCTGTTCCGCCAGTGTAAATATTTAGGCACTATAAAGAACTGCCGTATGTTGTATTGGTCTTGTATTGCCATCTTACTTTCTCCTTATTTGGTTATGAGTGAACACTACTATTGCACTTGGAAATGGTGCTGGGTTTGGTTGATCATCAAACTTCAATCGCCCTTTTATGTACCGTATTTCAGTTGCTTTCATGCAATAATCGTGCCACCATCTAGTATCAGTTCGGCTTGGTATCAACATAACTATAGTTTTACCTTTTTGCCATTGTTCGTAAGACTTAGCTACCCATTTTGGCAATTCTCTGCCGTATGGTGGATTTACATAATTGCTGTTGCCCCATTCGCTAGTCAAGCCATCTACCGTAAAGTTGGGGGGGCATGGGTCGTGGTCAAACTGAAACTCTGCGTCTAATACCTGATACACCGCCTTTGGCGTTTTCCAATCTAAGCGTAGTGAACTAAAGTGTGGTTTATTCATCACCTGTCTTTCTTTATTTAATATGCTATTCAGTAAGAGGTGCTAGCAACGCTTTTCTGGGTTCTCATATTGCGTTATGTTTCGGGTGCTACCCTTATCTTGTGGCGATTTTGCAAACACGCACCAGTCATTGCCAGCATTCCTTACTGAATACTTGTTAATGTTCTTGGCCTCCTGACTTTTGTGTGCAGTGTCAGGAGCGTCCATCTGCGTTTTGGGCTTACATCAGCCGTCTACCATACGGTAGCTAATCTCTGAACGCCAAGTATTACTCTATCTCTCCTCTCACTGCTAGTTGTCCTAAAACTCTGTTTAAAATTCCTTGCCATCTTTCAATCTCTGCTTCAGCGTGGTCTGCTAAATCCCAGAGCATATCAGTTTCTAAGTTTCTACAGTTAATTTTGTTGGTCATTTGTTCCTCCACAAACTACACAATCTTTTAATATGCTATTCAGTAAAGAGTGCTAGCAAGTAGTCGCCTTGTATTCATCTAGCCATCAGGCTTCTGTCTTAACTCCTACCCAGCTGTTCTTTTCGCAAACATTTATTAGTTACCTGCTTCACCCAGCTTGATGTATTTTGCATATTACTCTCAACATCAGAGGCCTGTGTATGGTATCTCACTGTCCGTTCTACTTACCAGCAATCCTTACTGAATACTTGTTAATGTTCTTGGCCTCCTGACTTTTGTGTGCAGTGTCAGGAGCGTCCATCTGCGTTTTGGGCTTACATCAGCCGTCTACCATACGGTAGCTAATCTCTGAACGCCAAGTATTACTCTATCTCTCCTCTCACTGCTAGTTGTCCTAAAACTCTGTTTAAAATTCCTTGCCATCTTTCAATCTCTGCTTCAGCGTGGTCTGCTAAATCCCAGAGCATATCAGTTTCTAAGTTTCTACAGTTAATTTTGTTGGTCATTTAATCACTCTCCTTAATACCTAGTTGTTGGCGTAGTTCGGCTCTGAGTTGGTTGCGAGCTTCCTTTTGTAGGCTTACGATAGTACCCCCACTCATTATTGGCTGGTTTGTGCCTATCGCCTTGTTGATGTGCCTAAGTATGGCTTGTTCGGCTTCTTTGTAATTCTCCGATAGCCCACACTCTTTATTGCCGCATAAACACCAAGTATCGAATTCTATTAAGATGTTTGTTAGCCAATCCGTGTTACTCATTCCAGAACCTACTTACCCCTGGACCGTACTTTTTTATCAGTCTTTGCTTTATCTGTCTTATGAGGTCGCCTAACTCTCGATAATTTTTTTGTTCCATCTTTAGCCTCCAATTCTTTAAATTCGTTAAATTCTTCTAAGTCCTCGTAGTTCCATGCCCACAAAGAGGCAAAAGCTACTATTGCAAATGCAATAACGATTGAGATTATTGCGATGGTCATTTCTTGCCTTTCTTGGAAAGATCATACTCTCCAGTGTGTACCCACGATTTACCATCCAAAACATCTTGTATACTACCCCTTGATACGCCAAACATTCTTGAAATTTTCTCTTGGCTAAGTCCGATTCTGGATAGCATAAAGACTGATTTAATATGGTTTTCACGAAGTTTGGAATTGTATCTTAGATTTCCTTTTTTCGATAAACCATTTGAATATGCGTGGCGGTTATTTTCTGAGTAGCTACACCACTCCAAGTTTGATAAGTCGTTATTATCTTTAATTCCATCTATGTGGTTAATGCATGGCATATTATCTGGGTTAGCTATAAATGCCTCTGCTAGCAACCGGTGTATATAATGAGTTTTACTTTTTTTGTTCTTGTAAAGTGACACCGTGTAATAGCCACCGCTGGTTTTTGCTGGAGACAAATACTTTTCTGTTATTGAACTCCAAACCTTGCCGTTTTTGCAAATTTTGTATTGACCATCATAGTTAGCGATATCTTTCATTTCTTTGACGACCTTAGTGTAGATATGGCGGTTAGCTCATATCTCATATCTTTTAGTGGTTCATTGATCTGATTCAAAAGCCCCTCGGCTTGCAAAAGAGTTTTTTCGCCACCCATTATGTAAGCTTTTTTGTCTGTTGCTAAAAGATAGTTCTTTGAAAAGACTATCGTCATTATTGAACTGAGTTTACCCATCGCTTTTTCTCCTTTTGGAAATTCTGCCGCCTTTTTGTCCGGCACATTGTTGTTTGTAGTGAACTTCTTCTATTAGGTCGCAGTTACAGAATTGATAACTTGCGAATCCACCATTGTTAGAGTTTCTTCCTCCTATCGCTCCAATTCGAGCGTAGAAATCACTGCCGTGTCGCTTCTTGTTTGTTGTTGCGGCTGCCTTACCGCCGTTTAATGTTCCTGACATTTAGCCCTCCATTTCTTTGATGTACTCTTTTGAGTCATCGATTACTTTTTGCAAAAATTCTTCTGTTAGCTTGAAATATTCTGTTCGTTGATTATGCAGACGATCCGCTGTGCCGTTGCCGTGCTTTAAATCAAGTTTCTTGGCGTACTGGTAAAGGTCGCCGTGCTTCATTACATTGCACGGCATACACTGAGAATTGCAGTTGGTATCCGAATACCGAAGCTTAGAGCAAGTCCTTGATACAAAGTGTCCGTTTTGCATTTCCTTAATTGGCTTCCAGATTCCACAAGTGATACACTCGGTCTTTCTTTCGCCTAAGAAGTCCTTAGAATCCCGGTAACGAATGTAGAGTGAAAAAGCTGCGTCTGCCTTTTTCTTTAAGGTCTTGATGTTAGACTTTTTCATTTATCACCTCATCTATTGACGGAAAAGGTACGAATAATCCGAACTTCTCCCCGATGTGTCGGTTTATGGTGTCGAAAACAGCGTCTATTTCCTTTGTAGTAAGCTCTGTTGTTGATTTCTTGTTAAGTTGCGCTTGCTGGATTGGTCGCCAGAGATATTCTTTTACGCTGTCGCCTGTCCAGGGTATCTCTACGCCGGGTTTTAGGGTCTTACGCATATCAAGCCCGGATTCGTTTAATTCATCAGCTAAGAGCTTAAAAAGAACATGTAGAGCGTTGTTTTGTCTGTTTGTTCGTTTGTCCACCGCTTACTCCTTAAAAGGGTATATCTTCTGGTTTAATTGGCTCATCTGGAATGTCTTTTAGGACTGTTTCTTTAGATCCTAAATAGACAACATCACTAGCGACAACTTCGACCTTGCTTCGCTTTTGTCCGTCTTGTTCCCAACTTCTGCTTTGGATTCTTCCACTGACTAATACAGGACGACCTTTTGAAAGATATTGTTTGTTTCTTTCGGCTAGGTTTCCCCAACAAACTATGTCTACATAATCAGTCGAGTCTTGCCAATTGCCATCTGAACCTTTGTAACTTCGGTTTAGAGCTAGTGAGAATTTACCCACTACCTGTCCACCGGGTGTTGTTGATACTTCAGGGTCTTTCGTGAGATTCCCCATTAAAGTGACTTGATTAAAACTCCTAGACATCGTGTTTCTCCTTGTATTGAGGCATCTTTGTGTAAGATTGCCAGTTTATTCTTCTTATTAAATCTGTGTCGTGTTCGTTGTCTTCAATGAACTGCATTACCTCGGTTTCGGTTGGTGGTCGGTAAGCAAGAGCTTGCCTTAGAATTTCTTTAACCTCTGCTTTGAAGTGGTCATCAACATAAGCTCCGACTGGTCGGGTCATTATGTCGTCTAAGAAATTCAAGTTTTCTTGAACAGCCTGATTTCTTTGTTCGTATTCTTCGAAAGAGTCGTAAGAAATCATTTCTTTAATGAATCCTGTCGATCTTCCTGTTACTTCTTTGATTTGCTTTAAACTAAGTCCGAATCCGTCAAGCTGCTGAACTTTGTAGAATTCTTCCTCGGTTGCCTTTTTCCCTCGTCCCATCTTTTACCTCCATTAAGTTTTTTAATCTTGCTATTAGTTTCTTGTCCTGTTTGATTGGGATAATCTTTAGCCCGTGTCTTTCGTCTACTTCGTCTGAAAAGAGGACTAAATGAGCATCTTCTAACTCAGCCATAATCATTCCGAAGTGAACTTGAGCTAGAATTTCGTCTGGTATGTTCCTGCGATTGACTGCGGTGTGTTTCTTCTCACCGAAGCACTTGACCTCCAAAAGCGTTTTGCCGACTATTCCATCAGGTGAAAAAAGACACTCTGGGTAGTCATCGTTTGTTATGAATCCCGGTCGTTCGACTTTGACATCTTTGACCATTTCATAAGCTGCGATTGCAAAAGGCTCTAAGTCTTGACCTCTTTTAGTCCAGTAGTTGCCAGTGAAAGACGGATTAGCTTCAACTCTTGCTTTGTCGGTTCTGCCGTACTTTAAGAGCTTGATTGCGTTTGATCCGGTAAACTTACCGACTCTTGCTTCTAGCCATTCATTTGTTCCCTGGTCAATGTTATGAATCGTTACCATCTTTGTACTCTTGAACTATCTTCTTTAATTTCTCAGGTGAAACTGTTGTATCGACTGAGTTCATTTCTTCTGCTGGAGTGGTTTCAAAACCTGCTAGTCGCATCATCCAGCCTAAGTAAACCCTGTAAGCTTTTCCGATAGCTCTTGTTTGAGCCATAGAAGCTACGGCGTACTCATCAAATTGAGTTTTACCTTTTTCCTTATTGGTACAGATTGCAAAGCCTGTCGCTACTACTTCGTTGCCTTTTTTAAGCACAACAGAAGCTCTGTACTTGATTACATCTTCGGTTGATTGATTCTCTAGGTCTTTGATAACTGGAGTAATTCCCAGCATTCCACCCATAAATGACCAGCCATCGACAAAAACATAACCTTTACCGTGAATGTCCATCCACATCTTGTTGTCGTGTATAAACCTTTTAACATCAGCACTAAATGTCTGTAAGTCTTTAAGGTCTGTAATCTTTACTAGTTCCATGTTCTATCCTCACAATTCGCATTGTTACAATTTACTGATATGTCTTGACCACATACCCCACAAATTCCCATTTTCCACTCAAGGTCGAAAAGGTCTTGAACTGTGTCGTGAGCGTCTAAATTAAACTGCTCCCAGAAAAGACCGTTCCATTTTTCAACGGTTACTATTTCACCGTCTTGCTCGGCTTCGGCTTCAACTGTGTACCATTTGATTCGTACTTCGCCGATTTCTCTATCTTTTTTGGCGTATGGTTTGTCTAAAATAGCTGTGCTGTTGTTGTCGAACCACTTTTGAAATGGTTTTTCGTAAACATCTGGTTGTCCGATAATGTTCATATAACCCTCCTTAACATTCGGTCTATTCTTTCATCTGCCCTATGTGACCATTCCCAATAAGCTTCTTCGTATAATCGGAATAGCTTAGTTCTTTCATCTGAGTTTTCCGATTCTTTAAACTTCTGCAAATAGTCTTCAAACTTTTCTTTGTAATAGCTTTCGGTGTATTCAACTGTTTTTTTCTCTACTATTCTGTCCGTATAAAGTACCGAGTTAAAATCGTCACGATTGCCTTTAGAGGTGTTGCATTTTGGACAAAGTAGTTGGTAGTTAGCTAAGTCGTTGCCGCCATTGTTGGTGATACTTAAAACATGGTCTACATGATATTTTGATAGATTTTTGTCACATGAATTACACCTACCGTTCTGTATTTGATAGAGCAATTTGATAAAATTTTTTCCAGCCTTAGATGACCTCCAGCTGTTAAATTTATTTCGTTTAATCTTCAATTCCATGATTACCCTCCTTAAATCAGGAATAACCCGATTGTGAACACTAAGAGCAAGGACACGGCGAAAATCGCCTGTACCAACGCCCAAAATTGATTGATATTATCTAGCTGTGTTTTATCGTATGGATCGTATAAGTTCACGCTAGCTCCTTTCTTATTAGGCCCGCAGTCAGGGCTACCACCGGGTGCAAACGAATCCCCCTCGTATTCGTAGCCCCAACGCCGAGCCTAAGTTAAGTTGTTAATGTGTAGTGAGGCCTCGCATACCTCACTACTGGTTGTGTTCTCGGTCGAGCTGGATAACTTCTCAGCTTCAGTTGAGTAAACACTTCCCTGACAAACCTCACCAGATTGTCAATTGGAGTTCGAATTGTCGATCAAAACCCCAAACAAAAAACCCCTGAAGTTGTTGCCAACAAGGGGTTAATTCTGATATGCTAATTGTTGATTTTGCCGACATAGCTCAGTGGCCAGAGCGGCTGTTTTGTAAACAATAAGTCCCCTTTTGTTGGTAGTACTAGGCCGAATTGTCGAAAGTTCGTTCTTAAGAGAAATCTTAAGCTTACCCCTATAATACGCCTTGTTTAAAGCAAAAGCAAGTACTTTTTGGGTCTTGTTTTCCACAGGCCTTGTGATATAGTATAGACACTGAAGCCAGTTATCGTTCCGTCGAAAGTTCGTTCGCTGGCTTCTTTTTATTGACAACTAAAGACAGCCCTGCTATATTGGAGATAGAATTATTTAAAAATGATTTTTTAATAAGCCAGTGTTAGCGCACTTCAGGCTTATTTTTTTGCTCATTGACAAAAGACACTCCAGGTGGTAATATAGACAGTGAATTGTCGATCGAAACCCCAATGCAACTAGCAACGGGGTTTTTTGTCGTTACTAAGAACAAAGTAAGATAACGAACTGAACCACCTACCCTAGCGAAGAACAACAACAATAAAGCGAGGGTAATTAAGTGATGGGTAAAACCGAAATTACGATACAGGACATTCTTGTGTGGGTCATGCAGAACTCTGACGACATACACGCAATGGACAAAATTAACAAAGCAACTTTCCCTTTTTCTTCTGCTTATAGTTACAGGAAAAAGCAATGAACGAGGGCTGGATAAAGATTTGGGAAAGCACCATTTATCATCATGTTTGGCGTGACGATCCAGTGGCTTGGAGAGTGTTTGAATACCTACTTCTCACCTCTTATCGAGGGAAGCCACAAGGCACTACGGTAAAAACGACTCGACAGATAGCAGAAGCCTGTTTTGGCACTTCTGGTAAAAACGGGACATGTTACAAGGCAATAAAGCGACTAGAAAAGCACGAAATGGTAAAAACCAAGTCAACAAACAAAAGGACTGAATTTAAGATAGTGAACTGGTGGAAATATCAAGGTAATGGCTCTGCTGGTAAAAACGAAGTAAACACAAAGTGTACACAAAGTAAGACTCTTATAAGAATAAAGAATAAAGAACAAAGAAATACTAATAAGTCGAACGACTTGGTCGAAATCAAAAAGATTTACGACTTGTTTATCCAAGCTTTTGAGAAGAATCCAAACACCTACAAACTCACAGACAAACGAAAAACTAAGATTAGGCAAAGACTCAAAGATGCTGGCTATGAGATGTTAGCCAAAGCAATCAAGAACACTGCCAACTCTGAATTTCATCGTGGTGATAACGATCGTGGGTGGAAAGCAGACCTAGACTTCATTACAAGGAGTTACGAACAGGTCGAACGATTATCAGAACTCGATAAAGAGAACAAAGTTGTTACAGAAAGGGCGGCGTGGTTTTATGATTGATTACACTTGGGTCAAAGGCAGATACAAAGGAGACTCAGCAAGATACATTAAGGGCTTAATCGATACCGGGATTGGCTATTTCCAGCTTGAAATGGGTCAGGAGGGCAGACAAACTTACATTGATGTCGCTTTTCCTTTCATCCCAGACGAAGACGGAATGCCAGAACATTTAATCGAAATCACAAACCAGTTCCAGATTGACAAACTAGAGAAGAAACGGCAACGAAGAATCGTCCCTGGTAAAAGTTTTTTGAAAAATAATTTGAAAAAGGCTTGACCAAGATGATAAAATACAGCCGTCCAAACTCACACAAAAACTCGAAAGAATTTACTTGTTATGAAGATATCCGAAGCATTCGAGTTGTATGTGCTATGTTTTGTGACTCCGTATCAGTCACCAGGTACGGTAAGTGTTTTCAGGTACGCTCAAAAATCGCTCAAAGAGTTTCAGGATATCGAACTAACCGAACTAGACCAGAACTATGTTCTTGCTTGGCAGCGGAGCTTAGAAAAGAAACTATCGGCTAACACTATAAGAGGTTACACCGAGAAACTCCGAAAAGTCCTCAAGTATCACAAAGCTTCTGGAGTCGATTGCTTGGATTACACCTTAGTTCACTCACCTAGAAAAAACGAAACAGTCCCGGAGTGGCTCACTTCAAAAGAAGTTAAAAAGCTAATACAGGAAGCTCTTAAAAAGCGAAACGGAAAATCTGGACTCACAAGATACCGAATGGCTGCGATTATCGCAATTCTCTACTCCACCGGACTAAGGGTTCACGAACTTTGTAACTTAAACAAGAAAGACATCAAGGGTTTGTCTATCACCATTATCGGAAAAGGCAGAAAGCCTAGAATAGTGTTCTTAGACAGACGATCCGTTTATTACTTGAATCTTTATCTTGAAAAACGAAAAGACAACCACCCTGCTCTTTTCACTTCACTTATGGACGAAAGACTTACCCCACACAAAGTTAGAGCCTGTTTCAGACGGCTTTCTCACTACATAGGTAAAGAAGTTCACCCACACACTCTAAGGCATTCTTACGCCACTAATTTGCTTGAGAACGGTTGCCACATTTACACACTGCAAAGGTTAATGGGTCACTCCTCAATTCAGAGCACCCAACAGTATCTTCACTTAGTCGATAAAGACCTTGAAGAAGCTCACGAACGCTATCACTCGATCTAGTCTTCTAGTTTCTTAAGAGCGTAAAGTACAATTTGATTCAACGAAAAATCTACCCCAATTTCTTGAGATAGTTTTTCCCTAAGCTCTTTGATGTACTCTATTTGCTCAGGTGTGAAGTTGATTGATTTAGTGTAGTTTCTAGTTCTCATCTTGTGCCTCTAGGAACTCCCAGTTACAGTCATGGCAAGTACAAGTCCAAATATGTCCGTTGTTACTCATAGTGTTATTCTCCTTTACTTAATAAACTCCTTAGTACTTGATTCACTTTTCCGTGAAGCCACCATAAGTCTTCCTGTGCTTCTATTGGCTTAGTTAGATCAGCCCTGAAGTAATCTAAATAATCTAACATTGTTTTGCCCTTACTAGCGAAATAATCGTTGGGGTGTGGCAATTTTGCAATCTTAGAACGGTTGGCGTTAAAATTAGATTTAATTTGCGCCACTCGGTTAGCTTCAGTTTGCAGACGCTCCATTTGTCGCTTAGACCTGTACGCTTCATCTTCAACACGCTTACGAACTATTTTAGCCGTTTGCGACAGTTCAGAGCCACCAACTTCTTGAACGTGTTGGCTGCCGAGTTGAAAACGTACACCGTTAGAACCCTCGACAATGAAAACGTGCTTAATGAAAGTACCACAGTGGTCGCAAGCAGAGCCATGCTTTCGGTACTCGTAATCAATAACTGCATAAGGAGCTGGTGCTAGATGCGTAAACTTTGGTGCTTTCATACCTCTATACTACTCCTTTTACTATGGCTTGTCAATAGACATTATTGCAGAGTTATCCACAGCCTAAATGTTGAGGTATAAACAACGAATTAGTATTGAAAAACAGTGGTCAATTTGCTACAATAAGGGCATAACGAATCCTACAATTTAGAGAGCCTACAAGCAAACTACGAAAAATTTTCGCAGATTTTAATCCTTTCCAGGTTTATTCCACATAAAACAAAAAACCCCCAAAGTTGGTTCTTAAGACTTTCATATCAGGCTCTCTCTCACCGGCATAACAAGTAAATAGAAATGACTAGGCGATGTGCCCACCCTCTCGCCTGGTCTTTTGTGTTCACGGAGGGAAAAATGGACAGATTCAAACTAAACCAAAAATCACTAGACTTGGGCAAGCTATGGAAATAGTAGAACCTAAATTCGACAAAGACTTTTACAGATTCAGAGCCAAAGAAGCTCTTGCTGTTTATCTTCGTGGTGGAACTCAAAGAAAAGCTTATCAAGACATTATCGCTGGCTTGTGTGAACTAGCCTA
>ERZ650311.1256-NODE-1256-length-12906-cov-10.931601_pt1 | contig 12906 bp, 12 predicted proteins | sample MGYA00376247_ERZ650311 | MGnify/ENA primary metagenome ERZ650311 (study PRJEB26733, sample SAMN07839324) | wastewater metagenome | biome: small river; feature: stream; material: water | place: USA: North Carolina | collected 2016-07-28 ... | reverse complement strand
GGGTGCGTTCAATCGCCTTCTTCCAACCTTCATATCCGGTTGCACGAATTTCTGGAGTTGTCTCTGGATTCCAACGTCGAGATTGTTGCCACTGCTTCTTCAACTCATCGGTATTTGACCAGACTCCAGTTGCAAGTCCAGCTGCATATGCAGCCCCAAGAGCGGTGGTCTCAGTGATCAATGGGCGAGTGATATCGATTCCCATGATGTCGGCCTGCATCTGCATACAGAGTGAGTTTGCAGTAATGCCGCCATCGACGCGCATCTCTGTCATTGGAACTCCAGAATCAGCAACCATCGCATCCATCACATCACGTGTTTGATAACAAATCGCTTCAAGTGCAGCTCGCGCCAAATGTGCCTTAGTTGCGGCGCGAGTTAAGCCAACAATCACACCACGCGCATCGCTACGCCAATAGGGTGCAAAGAGTCCAGAGAATGCGGGCACAAAGTAGACGCCCGCTGTATCGACAACAGATGATGCCAAAGCTTCTGTATCGGCAGCGTGGGTGATGATGCCTAATTGATCGCGTAGCCATTGAATCGCAGAGCCGGTTACTGCAACTGAACCTTCAAGAGCGTACTTTGCTGGCTCATCACCAAACTTGTAACAGACGGTTGTGAGCAAACCATTCTTGCTTCGAACGATTTCAGTGCCGGTGTTCAGCAGTGCGAAATTTCCAGTTCCATAAGTTGTCTTTGATTCACCTCGGTCAAAGCAGACTTGACCGACCATTGCTGCTTGTTGATCGCCGAGAATTCCCGCGATTGGTACTGCCGCGCCTAAAGGACCATGTGGATTTGTAAGTGCGTAGATTTCAGATGAAGACTTAATTGTAGGTAAAACTGAGCTTGGAACTTCCAAGATATCTAAGAGTTCTTGATCCCAATCGAGAGTCTCTAGATTCATCAGCAATGTTCGGCTGGCATTTGTGACATCAGTGATGTGAACGCCACCTTGAGTTCCACCGGAGAGATTCCAGAGCAGCCAAGTATCAATTGTTCCAAATCGCGCAGTGCCTGCTGCAATTGCACCTTGAACAGCCGGGGAATTCTTAATAAGCCATTGCATCTTGCTACCGGAAAAGTAGGGAGCTACCGGCAGGCCGCTCTTATGGGTAAGGGTTTTCTTTGCACTCTCTGGCAGAGCATCAAGAACGGCAGCGGTACGGACGTCTTGCCAGACGATTGCATTGTGAAGCGGTTGGCCTGTGGTGACATCCCATGCGATTGTGGTCTCGCGCTGATTGGTGATTCCAATGGCTGAGAGATCTGAACCTAAGAGATTTGCCTGCTTGAGAGCCCCAGCAATAACTTCCTGAACTCGGTCCCAAATTTCAGCGCCATCGTGCTCGACCCATCCAGCTTCGGGGAGTATCTGGCGATGTTCTAATTGGTGCTGACCAACAACTTTTCCGCCCTGATCAAAGATCATAAAGCGAGAACTACTGGTTCCTTGATCCAAACTTCCTACGAATGCCATATCCTTAAGCCTACTCAATGCCACAGGAAATCGGTATACCTACGATGTTTACATCTGAACTTAGCCCCGACCAACGCGATGCTGCCGTTGCGAAGCTGGCGAAGGAAGAGTTCGACGTCCTCGTCATCGGTGGCGGTGTAACCGGAGCTGGTGCCGCCCTCGATGCCGCCTCCCGTGGATTAAGAGTCGCCTTAGTTGAGGCACGAGATATTGCAGCAGGAACATCGTCACGTTCTAGCAAGTTGATTCACGGTGGACTTCGCTATCTCGAACAATACGATTTTAAGTTAGTCCGTGAAGCCCTGCATGAACGCGAGCTTATGGTCTCCTCCCTTAGCCCACATTTGGTCAAGCCGGTTGGATTCTTATACCCATTGCACGAAAAGCTCAAGGACCGTACATATGTAGGAGCAGGTCTTGCGCTCTATGACGTACTACGAGGATTTCAGCGCGCACTTCCATGGCATAAGCACATGTCAGGAAAGAAGATTGCTGAGATTGCTCCATCGCTACGCCAAGATATCGTCACCGGCGCAGTGAAGTACTACGACGCACAGGTTGACGATGCTCGTCACACAATGACAATTGTTCGTACTGCACTTCGACACGGAGCAACAGTCGCTACTCGCGTTGAAGTTGATCAACTTATTCGTGATGGCAAGAAAGTTGTCGGCGCAGAAGTTGTTGATCTTGAGACCGGCAAGAAAATTAAAGTTTCAGCAAAATCTGTAGTGATGTGCGCTGGAATCTGGAGCGATGAGATGCATGCCAAGTTTGGTATCACACCTGGTTATGGCGTCACCATGTCAAAGGGCGTACATATTCTCTTGCCTGGCAGCGCAATCAAGTCCAACACTGGAATCATCTTGAAGACTGAAGTTTCTGTTCTATTCCTTATTCCATGGGGAGATACCTGGATCGTTGGAACAACGGATACTCCATACGATGGAGATAGAGCTCATCCGCACGCAACAAGTGAAGATGTTCAATACATCTTGGATCAAGCGAATAAAGTTCTCGATCCGCAGCTCAAGCGCGAAGACATCATCGGTGTCTACGCAGGTTTGCGCCCGCTAGTAGCTAATGCCAAGGATTCAACTACTACAAAGCTCTCTCGCGAACACACTACCGATCGCAGCGCACCTGGCTTTGTCAGTATTGCCGGCGGCAAGTACACCACCTACCGTGTAATGGGTAAGGATGCGATTGATTTAGCTGTGACGGATTTACGACGAATCGTGAACCAATCTTGCACCGAGAAACTGCCATTGGTTGGTGCTGATGGTTACTTCGCACTTGTGCAGCAGACCGCTCAAATTGCAGCTGAGTTTGGCTTGGATGAGAAGACCGTTACGCACCTACTTAATCGATACGGCTCGATGATCAGCGAAGTTATTGATCTCATTGTCGATGATAAGAAACTTGCGCAACCACTTGCTGCCGGACTTCCATATTTAAAGGCTGAAATTGTCTATGCAGTTACCCATGAGGGTGCGATGACAGTTGACGATGTGATCTCACGTCGCACCCGACTAGCCTTTGAAGCACCTAATGCTGGGCTTGGACTTGTCGACGATATTGCGGCACTCATTGCTCCATACCTTGGGTGGGGAGCGAAAGAGAAGAAGGCTTCAATCGCCGCATACACCGCTCAGGTCGAAGAAGAAGTAAAGGCGCTCAACGCGCTCATTAATTCTTAATCTGGTTCTTACAACCGTTTGAAGTTTTTGGCTTTGGCGATGCCTTTGGTGTCGGGCTTGGCATTGGTGTCGATGCCACTCCCTGAGTTACAGTAAATGTAACCGGTAACTTTACATCCGCATGAGTCTCTGAAGGATCGTTAAATCGTAATTCGCCATTCCACGTTCCTGCTAAATCAGTTTTGAGTGAAATCTTCCAATATCCGCTCGTAGCTCTTATAACTGATTGAGTGAATTTAAATGGAACTTCATTTGGGCCGGATACAAACTTCACATCACCAGTTACTACGGGAGAACTATCTGGACGTAATACTTGCAATGAAAAGACAATATTTTTATCGGTAGAAGATGCTGCGACGTAATCGAGAAGCATGGTCGATGTCTCACCGTGAGGCATCAAGTCGGTCTCGTCAGGAATCCAAGTTCCGGAGGCCAGTGCAAGGAATGCATCTTGAGTGCCGCGGAAGACATTGAGATCCACCCGAGTACCTGGAACTCCATACTTTGGTGCAATTCCACATGAGGTGTACTGCCAAACAATCCACTGGGATTTACAGGATGAAGTAGTCCATGAATGCACGTAGCAGCCGACGCTCTTCACGCCTGGTTGTGCCGTTGGAATTGCTGGATCAATCGCATACTGCGCCATCCAAAGCGGATATTGCGCAAGCTCTTTATCACGCACCATCGCGCTCTCCATGAAAGTTGGATAAGAGTAGAAGATTGGAGTGCGACCGGTCTTCTCTTTAAGAGCGCCCAAGAATGTCTTTGCCCATAAAGTTACTGCGCTTTTCGATGCACGTTTTGCGCAAGAACCGTTATTGCGAACACGGACGCAGTTATTCTCAAGATCAAGTGCGTAGGGAAGATCCATCTCATTGAAGCCGCCCAATGATGCTAAACGCCAGATAGCTTTCTGCGCCTGAACATTTGCATCCTTGATGACATCGCTACTTGTAGAAACGTCAGGCAATACCGCGTAGTGATAGAAGCCGGTATAGATTCCTTCCGCTTGGGCGCCGTTGCGATCTCCGGCGAGATACTTCACCGCTAAACGATCTGAATCCTGGCGCGAATCTGATGCTTTGATCATGACAAAGCGCAGCCCAGCTGAATGCATCTTCTTAAAGTTGATCGGCTTATCGTTGGGATGCTGCCAGCGGCTGATATCTGCGCCATGGATTCGATTGCCAGGTCCTGCCATGGCAAGGACAGATTCTTTTTCAGTTGCCGCATGTGTTGGAGCAGCCGTGATCGGAAATGCGAGCATGGTGAACGCTGCAACCGTTGCGGTAAAAGTGCGCAGAGACATTTACTTCTCGATAATCACGACAGAGATTCCGAAGATATCTCTGATGACGCTCTGCAATTGTGGTGCCATGCGAAGTCGGGCTTCCCGGTAGTCGTGGCCCATTGCTAACTTTGCCGGATCTGAGAAATCGAGTGTGAGGCGACCGTTATCAAATGATTCGAGGCGGCCATCAAAGAAGGCCATCCATGCAATGCGATTGTTGCGCTCTAAAAGGTCGAGAACTTCATTCCATCGTGCACGAAGGTCGGAAACTGTAAGTTCTGCGGGCATGCCCGCAACTTTACCGGAACTTCTTTAGATAGCGTGTTCGCGCGGTGATCCAAGCCAGCGGTAGTACTCGGAGGCGAGGATTACTCGCATATTGCGACCTTTTTCGTGAACCACATTGAGATGTTGGGCGATTCGAGTGATTGTCTGTTCCACAGATTTCTCACTGACAAATCGAGTCTTTCCAATATCTGAATTGCTCAGACCTAAGGCAAGTAAGCGAAGTGTTTCAATTTGAATATCGGTCAACGAGTTAAGAGCTGAGTTCCAATCATTTGCAACCCATGCTGTCTTCACATTCTCTCGATTTGAAGAATCAATTGCGCTCCGAATTTCCCGCAAGTCACCGAGTGCAGATTTTTCAATGATTTGAGTTCCGGTCGGAAGTTCGCTCTCGTGAATTCCGTAGAGTCGTAGATCTGGGGTATCAGTCAATAGGACTATGCCCAGCAGGGGATGTGCTTTCTTAAAGCTATGGAGCATCTCGATGCAGCTCTGATCGCAGCCTTGAAAGTTGATCAGAATTGAATCTGGATGAAGCGCGCGAAAGAGTTCCTGCGCACTGCCAGCATCAGATGCCTGACCAACGACATCGATGCCCTGCATTCTTAAGGAGTCAGCCAAGGTGGCTAGTTCAAATCGGTTGCAATCAAGGATGAGTAAGCGAGGCTTCTCGATATGAAGTGGTGTCATGGTGCGACGGTAGCGAGGAAAGTATGCGGAAAGTAGTGAAGTGATGATTTCGTGAAGTTAACGTGTAGGTACTTTAGGGTAAGCAGAAGTTACTTGATGATTTTTACTACCGCAGCGGGAATCGCATCAATAAGTGAGGATGCACTAATCGGACCGCCGTTCGATGCAATCTTCGCTGCTTCGTTATGGATAAAGGCACCAGTTGCAGCGACATCAGCTAAACGTTGTGGATCGTTGAGAATCTCAATGTAATTCGTTGCAACAAGTGTGCCGATTATCCCAGCGAGAACATCACCGGATCCAGCGGTGGCAAGCCACGGAGTAGCGATAGGAAGTTCAATGATGTAGTCAGCTTGTGCGACATAGGTGCGAGAGCCCTTTAGCAAAACTGTGACAGCAAGTGCCTCAGATGCTCTCTGCGCCCACTCTTGTGGGTTGGCTTCAATTAGTTCTGCACTTGCGATGATTCCACGCTGGGCAAGGAGGCGAGATAGTTCGCCAGAATGAGGAGTGATCACAGTGGGTTGCTCAAGAGATCCAGCTAAATGAAGCGCGCCGGCATCGAGAATTGTGGGAACGCTCTGACGATTGAGAAGCACAAACCAGCGATGGCGAAGCCAAGTAGTGAAGTCGCTGTATTTCTTGCCATCAATTCCAGAACCGGCGAGCCATGCTGTCACTGGGCCTGGCTGCACAAGAGCTTCTGGTGAAGTGTGGAGAACTAAGTGGGCAAGACCAGAGTTGCTATGAAAGCGAATGACACCAAGACCAGTAGCAGATGCAGCACGAGTCGTAAGGACAGCAGCACCTGGGTACTTTGCAGAACCGGTAACGATGCCGAGCGTTCCACGCGAATACTTATGATCGAGCTCGCTCGGAACAATGATGCAACGAGCAGCATCCTTAGACTTCCACATCTTCTTCGCCATTTAACCCACCTGATTTACAGTAAGAATCGTTCCTGGAATCTCTGGCCGGGCAGGTGTGGATTGCCCGCCAGCGCTCAGAATCTTTGTCTTCAAAGTTGTACCGGCCGATGAAATGAGAAGTTGGTAGTAATCACCTGATGCGGCATCTACAAAGAAGTTCCATGCTGCAACATGTCGGGCGTTGGCTCCAGAGAAAACCATGTCTGTGTTACTCCAGGAAACGTTGTTACATACACCGCCGTTGGTTCCTTTGCAGAGCCAGATGGAGACGATGTCATCGCCATTATCTTCCTTCGAAAGCTGAGTAGAGAATGAAATATTAAACTTTCCTGATTGCGTAAAGGTAATTTTGCTTCCACCGACAATTGAAACACCACTTGCGAATTGTGTAAGGCCTAACGGAATCGCAGTTGCAGTGTTCTGCACCAACGTCACGGTTGTTGTGTCATAGAAAGATCCGTATGTCCCGAACCCTCCAGGTGCACCTGTTGCACCTGTCGCACCAGGATTGCCTTGTGGTCCTTGTGCACCGGCGGCGCCTTGTGGTCCGGTGATGGTTGATCCAACACCCCATCCGGCTCGCTCAGACTTCGGACCAAAGATCACCTTCGCAGCAATGTCGAGGTAGAAGTCACCAATGAATCCGGTCTGCGAATCTGGATTTCCCACACCGCTAATAAGTGCAGAACCTGTTTTTCCAATCGGTCCAGTTTCGCCAACCATCGCACTTCCGGTACCCCAGACTCCTGCAATTCGTGGGCCGTAGACCATCTTCCCAACCGCATCAATATAGAAGTCTCCATCGTGACCGGTTTGAAAATCAATAGGCGCACCCGCACCGGTGTGAACAAGTGATTCGGGTTCGGTTGCTGGAATAACTAGCTTTACCAACTTCTCACCTTTGGCACACTTAGTTACCTTTGCCGAAACTAATCTCGCTTCGCCAGTTGTGATGTTGACGCAGTTGCGAACGGAGACTGTCTTTATCTCAGCAGCATATGCAGTCGAGATATCGAAGGTAGCGAGTGTGATTACGAGTATAAGAAACTTACGCATGCCTTAAGCATACGCTTACTTATAAATACCTATCTTGAATGCTGCTAGTTCGCTTGCTGGTCGACTCTGTCCGCCATGCTGACCATTAAATCCTGCTGAACCATCACGGCCGCATAGGCCCTTGATCACGCTTGCCCCACCTGGGTGGCGATTAATCCACTTGGTGAGGTCGTAAACGTTTCCATTGATTGCTGACCAGCAGCTCGAAGGTGTTGCATGCTTTTTCAAATCTGCAAGGTTATAAGTTCCAGCAACTTTGCTCGTTGCCTTAGGTGTTGCCTTTGCTGCAGAAGAAGAGGTTGAAGTAGATGAGTTAAGGGCGGCTAACTTGCCTTCCCATACTGCTTGCGCACCAGTGTGTCCGGTAAGGAAGGTTAGTCCGAGTACAGCAATAGCTGCAAGCACTGTTGTGTGACCAAGTGGCGTAACAACACGTGAACGGCGACCCTTAGTTGAGCGGTACCAAATCAATGTAAGCACCATCAAAACAAATGCTGCGTAGGTCAAGAGCGATCCCCAATCTGCGTGCTTTACAGGTAGCCCAATATTTTCTGCGAGTGCTTCACCAGATTGCTTTGCGACAAGTACAGCGGCAGATCCGAGAACAATTCCAATTGTAGTTACGAAGGAATACTGACCCTTCAACTTAGGTATGTAGATCAATGCGATGAGCGCTGTTGCTGAGAGGGGGAGAATAACGACAGCAAAGTGGACGACGAGGGCGTGAACTGGCAGGCCTGAGATTGTGTACAAGAGTGATTCCATGGCTCTATTAAGACATAGCCCAGTGAAAGTTCAGTAAAAGAAACCTGTGAAATTGCCGATAGCATTGCGATATGCGGAAAATTCTGGCACTTACCCTAGCAATTTCAGGATTAACTTTCACCCAGCCAGCTTCTGCCGATACAACTAACGCAGATCAGAGGATGGTTCTGATCAAGACCATTGGTGGCACTATTTCGCCAAAGTCGGTATTGGCCTCTGATTCAGGACTCATCAGCGCACATAACATGATGTACAACCATAGCGTCACGATTTATGACGCCAATAAGGCGGAATTGATTGCCACTGTTCCAGATTCAGTCGTTCTTTCAGATTTTGGTTTCACCAAGTATTCAGGAACTTATAAAGGCGCCCCAGTTGAAGGCGCTTATTCATCTGACGGTAAGTACCTCTACTTCACCAACTATGCGATGTACGGCAAGGGTTTTAACAAAGAGGGGCACGATACTTGTTCCCCTGTTTCTGGATTTGATACAAGCTTTTTATCGCGCATAAATTTAGATAGCAAGAAGATTGATGCTGTTTATCCCGTTGGCTCTGTTCCTAAAGTTGTGAAGGTTTCTCCAGATAATAAATATATTCTGGTGAGCAATTGGTGCTCTTACACCGTGACCGTAATTTCAGTTGAATCAGGAAAGACGGTCACATCAATCAAAATCGGTCGCTATCCTCGAGGAATCGCAATTACCGGCGACAGTAAATATGCATATGTTGCCGAGATGGGCGGGTCAAATGTTCATCGAATTAACTTGAGTGATTTTTCAAAGACGCTTATTCCGGTGGGTTCTAATCCACGTGCAGTGGTTTTATCTCCTGATGAAACTAAGTTGTATGTGACTATGAATGCCTCTGGAAAAGTTCAAGCATGGGATCTGGTGACAAATAAGACGATTAAGAGCGTCAAGACCGGAAAAGCGGCACGAAGCTTGGATATCTCAAGCGATGGAACCGCTCTCTTCGTAGTGAACTTCGATAGCGATACCGTTTCTAAGGTTCGCGCTTCAGATATGAAGGTCTTGCAGACAATCAAAGTGTGCAATGAACCAATCGGGGTGACTTTCGATTCATCAACAAACCGCACCTGGGTGGCTTGTTATGGCGGCGCGCTCAAAGTCTTCGCAAATCAATAGAGTGAGGCGGGTCGGGCTCGAACCGACGACGACCGAATTATGAGTTCGGGGCTCTAACCAACTGAGCTACCGCCTCCAGTGAAACTGGAAGAGGTGGCAATCTTAAAGCATTCCTATCCAAGGTGATTTCACGCCGATAGACTGCGCCACATGATTCATCTCAGCCAATCACGCTCATCAATCATCTTCTCTGAAGGCGATGAGACTCTCTCCATACTTCACTGGGGACAGAAGGTTGGTTCACTCGATGAGAACGCAGAGAAAGCGCTAAGGGCAGCGACAACAAAACCACATTTCCATGGTGGATTAGATGTTGCGCCTCGTAACTTGGTTTTGCGCGAACACTCACGTGGATTTATTGGCCACCCAGCACTTCGTGGACATCGTGCCGGAGTCGCTGCATCAAATCGATTTGTTTTGAAGAGCACTAACCAAAAAGATCAGACATTGACTGCGATTTTTCATGATGCAATTGCAGAGCTTGAAATAGAGATGGTCTATTCACTGACTCCTAGCGATGTTTTAATGGTCGATGCAACAGTTACAAATAAGGGCGCAACCGATTACTTCTTAGAGCACTTCCTCTATTGGCTCCCTTTGGCAGAACAGGCAGATCAAGTTCTCGATTTCTATGGACATTGGACGAAGGAGCGTCAGCCACAGCGCCGCGATATCGCGTATGGACTTACAACTCGTGAAGGCTTTGAAGGTCGCTCAGGACACGATTACACAATTACCCAAGTCGCTCTCAATAACTCAACCAACTTCCGCAGTGGACAAGCTTGGTCACTTGCGATGGCATGGTCGGGAAACAATATTCACCATGTTGAGCGCTTGATTGATGGTAGCAAGGCGATTGGTGCTGGCGAGTACTTACTTCCGGGCGAAGTAATTCTTAAAGCAGGGGAGAGCTACAAGGCTCCACGTGCAGTCGCGACATTTAGTGATGAAGGCTTAGATGGCATCACTCGTAATCATTACGACTGGATTCGCTCCCGCAGTAGCCACATTACAAAGGTGCGACCACGTCCATTGACCCTCAATATGTGGGAGGCGGTCTACTTCAATCACAGCTTTGATGGCATCAAGAAGATCGTTGATAAGGCAGCTGAAATCGGAGTCGAGCGCGTTGTTCTCGATGATGGATGGTTTGGTGCGCGCCGCAATGATCGTTTGGGTCTTGGCGACTGGGTTGTCTCCAAGGATGTATGGCCAAATGGATTGCAGCCAATTATTAAGTACATCAACGATAAGGGAATTGAATTCGGCCTCTGGTTTGAGGGCGAGATGGTTAACGCTGATTCTGATCTCTACCGCGCACATCCAGACTGGATCTTGCAAGAGCCAGGTCGCATTCCTGTCGAAGGTCGTTGGCAGCAAGTATTGGATCTAACAAAAGAGGGTGCATATAACCATGTGCTCAACCAAGTTGATGCAGTCTTGAGTGAAAACAACATCGCCTACATCAAATGGGATCATAACCGTCATCTATCAGATCCCATTAGCGATGGCCGCCCTGTAGTACGTAAGCAGACAGAAGCTATCTATCGTTTATTTGATGAGCTCAAGCGACGTCACCCAGGACTTGAGATTGAATCCTGCGCATCAGGTGGAGGACGCGTTGATCTCGGCATGATTGAACATGCAGATCGCTTCTGGACTTCAGATATGAACGATCCGCTAGAGCGTCAGCAGATTCAGCGTTGGACTGGCTTAGTTATTCCACCTGAGTTCCTCGGTACTCACGTTGGACCAACAATTGGCCACCAGATGCACCGCACCCACGACATCTCATTCCGCGCGCTCAATGCACTATTTGGCCATGCTGGAATTGAATGGAATGTCACTGAGGCAAGTGATCACGAGATTGAAGTTCTCAAGGCATTTGTTGATTTCTATAAGAAGAATCGCGATTTAATTCATTCGGGCGATGTAGTGCGGAGCGATGACATCACTGGAAATGCTCAGGTATACGGCACGGTATCGCGCGATAAGAAGCGCGCGGTATTTACTTATATGCAATTAACCTCTGCAGATAATTTTGGACCTTTAGTAATGACCATCCCTGGTTTGGATGCATCAACTACTTACTCAGTTTCTGTAAACGAGAAATTGAGCGCTCCAGAGTTCTTGCAGAAGGCAGCTCCTGGATGGTGGCCTTCAGTGAAACTCACTGGAGAACAGTTGGCATATATCGGACTTCAGTTGCCTGTGCTTAAGCCAGAGTCTGGATTAATTTTTGAATTAACTGCTTAGTTATCAGGTTTTTCCCACAGGATTAAGACGAGAAGTATCAGCGAGAAACCAAAGAGAAGGTCCTCGGCCGGCGCTGACGCAATTCTGAATCCAAGGATTGCATCAGATGAGTACATGACGATATTTCTCGATGTCAACCACCAATTAGTCAGTAATTGGAAGGGCAGAATAATCGCGTAGGAAGTCCAGAATCGCTTTGTAGCCAATAGGCGAGTACGAGCGATGAAAAGATCTGTCACAACTGCAGCTATAACTGCAATTGAAGCGATTGTTGTATAACTCATTTTCTACTCCAATGAGGTTTAACCTTTACGACCGCTTCAATCGTCATCAGAGCAGCCAGCGGCACAATGATGAAGAACAGATACTCTTCAAACGGGATTCCGAAAGGACCGAAAATTCCTAAGATTTGATCTCGATCGAAGAACCAATGACCTCTTTTAATCGCATAGACATCCCAGCCGATGAAAATCATTGAAACCGGAAGTATTGAGGAAGCCGCTCTTCGCCATCTCCTAAGAACACCAACTTTGAGTACTACCTCAAGCCAGAAAGAACCGCAGATTGTGAAGGCGAGCATCGCCACATATCCGAATTTCCCCATGCTCAATACTCTCACGCGATAGCCTTGAACAATGCTGAAGCGTTTATCAACAATTCTATTTTTTACATTCGCGACCTCTTATACGCCAGCTATCGCTGCACCTATATACATCTTTCCGGTAGCAGGATGCTCGGTTGACTACGCTCGCGCTCACCACGATTATGCCGCGACCGATATTTTGACTGATGCTGGATGTAAATTCGTTTCGCCGATTGATGGCGTAGTTGATGAAGTCAACCGAGTCGATAATTGGAGCGGTAAGACTAATCTCGGAATCGATCGCGGCGGTTTATTCGTCTCTATCATTGGTACCGATGGAGTTCGTTATTACGGATCACACCTACGCTCGATTCCATCAAGCATTCAACCCGGGATCACTGTGAAGGCTGGTCGAGTACTTGGTGCGGTAGGTGCCACAGGTAGCGCTAAAGGAACACATCCACATCTTCACTTTGGAATTTCCTGGCCAACACCAGCTGATACCTGGTGGGTGCGTCGTGGTGAAGTTCTTCCATGGAAGTACCTCGATGCATGGAAAAAGGGGAAAGATTTATCTCCGGTAAAGGAAGTTGTTGCACGCAAGGCAAAGGTCGGCGAGATTCCGCCAGTTCCAACTAAGTAATTTATTTATTGCAAAGAAAAACCCCGCCGATTTCTCGACGGGGTTTTTCGTAAGTGTAATTAGGCTGGGTT
>ERZ650311.1255-NODE-1255-length-12916-cov-15.605707_pt1 | contig 12916 bp, 10 predicted proteins | sample MGYA00376247_ERZ650311 | MGnify/ENA primary metagenome ERZ650311 (study PRJEB26733, sample SAMN07839324) | wastewater metagenome | biome: small river; feature: stream; material: water | place: USA: North Carolina | collected 2016-07-28 ... | reverse complement strand
CGCCGCGTGACACCATCGCCGCGATTGCCACCGCCCCTGGGCGCGGTGGCATCGGCGTGGTCCGGATCTCCGGACCGAATCTCTCCGATCTGGTCGCCCGCCTGGGCGGCAAGGCGCAGCAAGCCCGGTTCGCACAGTTCGCCCGCTTCCGTGACGGCAGCGGCGGACTGATCGACGAAGGCCTCCTCCTCTACTTCCCGGCGCCTCACTCCTTTACCGGCGAAGACGTCATCGAATTGCAGGGCCACGGCGGTCCGGTGGTCATGCAGCTGCTGCTGGCCCGCTGCGTCGAACTCGGCGCCCGCCTCGCCGAACCCGGCGAATTCACCCGTCGCGCCTTCCTCAACGGCAAGCTCGATCTGGCTCAGGCCGAGAGCGTTGCCGATCTGATCGAAGCCTCCACGGCGGCGGCCGCCCGTTCGGCCGTGCGTTCGCTCACCGGCAGCTTCTCGAAGGAAGTCCACGGCCTGCGCGACCGCCTCGTCGATCTGCGGATGCTCGTCGAGGCGACCCTCGACTTCCCCGACGAAGACGTGGATTTCCTCGTCGAAGCCCGCGCCTTCGAACGCGTCGAGGCCATCGCGGGCGAACTGTCGGCGATCCTCGACCGTGCCCGTCAGGGCAGCCTACTCAGAAGCGGCCTGCATGTGGTCCTCGTCGGTCGGCCCAATGTCGGCAAGTCGAGCCTGCTCAACAGCCTCGCCGGCATCGATCGCGCCATCGTCACCGACATCGCCGGCACCACCCGCGACGCCCTGCGCGAGACCATCCAGATCGAGGGCATTCCGCTCCACATCACCGACACCGCCGGCCTGCGCGAAACCAGCGACGAAGTCGAGAAAATCGGCATTGCGCGCACCTGGCAGGAAATCGAACGGGCCGACGTGATCGTCCGGCTGGTGGATGTGCGTGCCGGCCTCACCGACGCGGATGCCGAAATCGACGCCCGCCTGCCGGCCGGGGTCGAACGGATCACCGTGTTCAACAAGGTCGACCTGCTCGAGCGCCAGCCCGAACGCGTCGAAGCGGACGGCGGCGTCAGTCTCTACCTTTCGGCCAAGGCCGGTCAGGGCGTCGATCTGCTGCGCGCCGAATTGCTCCGTGTCGCCGGCTGGCACCGTCACGGCGAAGACCTGATCCTCGCCCGCGAACGCCACCTGATCGCGCTGCGCGAAGCCCTCGCCCGCGTCCAGGCCGCCCTGCTCAACCGCCATGCCCTCGAACTGATGGCCGAAGAACTCCGCCTTGCTCAAGATGCGGTGAACGAGATCACCGGCGAGTTCACTCCGGACGATCTGTTGGGCGTGATCTTTTCGCGCTTCTGCATCGGCAAATAATTTCAATTCCGGCACGTTCCGAAGCCTTCCGCCAAACCCCTCGAAGCCCGCATAACTGCGGGCTTTTTTGTTCCGGTCGAAGTCGGTAATCCGTGTGCCTGTTTCGCATTTTTAGGACGGTGGTTCGCTTTGATCGAGCAGCATGGACTTGCAAGTGCCGCCGAGCCCCAAGCATGGGCGACACGATGACATGGCTTACACCAAGAGCCTGGGGGGCGCCGATCTTCCCGGCAATCCGAGTCCGGGAGAGATTGGATAAGACCGCTGGCTCGCAAGATGAACCTCGCTTGAGACCGATGCGGTCGCCGGCGTCGTAGAAAAGGCGGTGAGCGGCGGCATTCCCGGATTCGGTACGCCGGGAGAGTTTGCGAGACTTCCGCCGCACCTCGGGCCGGCGTGTCGGGTGGCTTTTGGATAGCTCATTGCCAACATGGAGATGGATTCGGGCAAGCGGAGTTCAGGCCGGGGCCGGATTTACCTTGGCGCATAGCTCCCTTTCCCGATCTGTAGCAAGGGTCCGACTGGCAGCGGCTCAGCGTGTTGCTCTGGACTCTCAGGGCAGGACGAACGCATCCACGGCGATTTTCATTTCCTTGGCGGAAAGAATGCGCACAAGCTTTTGATGGGAAGCCCTGGGCTGTCGGACGCATGGAATTCAGGACAGGCAAACCGACTTTCGGGGCGCACGTCATGGCTTTTGCGTTCCGTCGCCTAGTCGTTTGACGACGGGGTTTGCCTGAAGCACGTCACGTGTACTCCAGGATCAGCCGACTTGTTCCTCTCCGTGTGGGGGCAGGTATGTCGGTCGTCTTCGATCGCACGGGGCGGCTTGCTTACATGTCCTCACGACTCCTTACAACGCGCAGCGGGGGATGCGCCTATAGTGCGGCCCTTTCCCGGCGACGGCGTGAGCCGTTGCGGAACTCGACAGGAGATCGCCATGAATATGTTGACCAGAAGCCTGGTCGCCGGAGTGATCCTGCTTGGCTTTACCGGTTTCGGTGGCACGGGCTCGGCGCACAAGAGCCCCGTCGTCGTCGACGCAAGCAGCAATCGGATCGCGCACTGAGCCCCTCCGGGTCATGCTTCCTCTCACCAAACCCGGCTCCGGCCGGGTTTTTCTTTTTGGCCGGGGCGCTGGCATCGGCGACAATTGGGCTCTTCGAATTGAGGTGCGTGATGAGCTGGGAACCGGATCGTTATCTGCAGTTTGCCGACCAACGCTTGCGCCCGGCGCTGGACCTGCTGGGCCAGATCGTACTGGCTGCGCCGCGCCGGATCGTGGATCTCGGTTGCGGTGCCGGCAACGTCACCCGCCTGCTTGCCGAGCGCTGGCCGGCGGCGGAGATATCCGGACTCGACAGTTCGCCCGAGATGTTGGCCCGGGCCCGCGCGGCCCTGCCGCAAGCGCGTTTCGAATTGGCCAGCGTCGAGCAGTGGCGGCCGGACGCGCCTCTCGATCTCCTCTTCTCCAACGCCGCGCTGCACTGGGTGGGCGATCATGAAGCCTTGTTCCCGCGCCTGCTCGGCTGCGTTGCGCCCGGCGGTGTGTTGGCGGTGCAGATGCCCGGCAACTTCGATGCGCCATCCCACCGGCTGATTCGCGAGCTGGCCTCCGAGCCGACCTGGAGCGCCAGGTTGGGCGCGGCGCGTATGGGGGCTGTGCTCGGCATGGCGGACTACCATCGCATCCTTGCTCCGCACGCGCGCAATCTTGCCCTGTGGGAAACCACCTACTGGCAGGCGCTGGCCGGGCCGGCCCCGGTTCTCGACTGGCTGCGCGGCACCACGCTGTTGCCTTATCTGGCGCCGCTGGACGAGGCCGGGCAGGCTGCCTTCCTCGACGAGCTGGGTCCGCGTCTCGCCGCGGCCTATCCCGCGAACCCGGCTGACGAACTCACGCTGTTCCCCTTTCGTCGGCTCTTCATCGTGGCCCGGCGATGAGTGCTCGAAACGCTCTGTTCGCCGAAGCGGCGCGGCTGATCGCCGGTGCGGATGGACTGCTGGTGGCGGCCGGCGCAGGCATGGGCGTGGATTCCGGTCTGCCGGATTTTCGTGGCAACGCGGGTTTCTGGCGTGCTTATCCGGCGCTTGCCGACGCCCGCATCGCTTTCGAGGAAATTGCCTGCCCTGACGCTTTCCGGCGCACGCCAGCGCTGGCCTGGGGCTTCTACGGCCATCGCCTCAATCTTTACCGTCACACCCGGCCCCACGCCGGCTTTGCGATGCTGCGAGCCATTGCGGCCCGACTCTCCCGTGGCGGATTCGTGTTCACCTCGAACGTGGATGGCCAGTTCCAGCGCGCCGGCTTTGCCGAGGCGGAGGTCTGCGAGGTGCATGGCTCCATCCATCACCTGCAATGCATGGCGGGTTGCGACGCTGCGATCATGCCCGCCGACGACTTTATTCCGGACGTGGATGAAGCCGCCTGTCTGCTGCGCTCGCCCCTGCCCCGTTGCCCCCGCTGTAACGACCTGCTGCGTCCGAATGTGCTGATGTTCGGCGATTGGGGCTGGCTCGGCTGGCGCAGCGATGCCCAGCGTCGTCGGCTGGAAAGCTGGCTGGCGACGGTTGGGCGCCTGGCGATTGTCGAGATCGGTGCCGGTACGCATGTGCCTACGGTGCGCTGGTTCAGCGAAACCCTGGGTGAGCCGCTGATCCGGATCAACCCCACCGAGCCCGAGATTCCCGGTCGCGGAGTCAGTCTTCCCTGTAGTGGTCTTGAGGCGCTAGGCGGAATTCAGGCCGCCCTCGCGAAATCCGGTTTTTTCGAGCGCTGAGTTTTTGTTCCACGTGAAACATCGTTGATGGATTTGTCCCTTGTTCTCCTCGCCCTGGGGGCGTTCGGTGCCGGTCTGGTCGATGCAGTGGTTGGCGGTGGCGGGCTGATCCAGATTCCTCTCCTCTTCTCCGCCTTCCCTCAGGCCGGTGCCGCGGCGCTGTTTGGAACCAACAAGCTGGCCAGCGTCGTCGGTACCGCCAGTGCGGCAATTCAATACGGTCGGCGGATCGAAATTCCCTGGTGGCTGGTCCTCCCGGCTGCCATCGCGGCGGCCGTCGGTTCGTGGTTCGGCGCCCGCGCGGTCATCCTGTTTCCTCCGACGCTGCTGCGACCGCTGATTCTGCTGTTGCTCGTTGGCGTGGCCGGGTACACCTTCATGCGCAAGGATTTCGGCATCCATCGCCGGGGCTTTTCCGATCGCCGACGCGCGCTGCGCCGGGCGCTTGGCATCGGTGCCGTCATCGGCTTCTACGACGGATTCTTCGGGCCGGGAACCGGCAGCTTTCTGATCTTCCTGTTCATCCGTCTGCTACGCATGGACTTCGTGCACGCCTCGGTGGCGGCCAAGATCGTCAACGTCAGCACCAATCTCGCGGCAATCGCCTTCTTCGTGGCGCATGGCACGGTGTTCTGGAAGCTTGCGGCGGCGATGGCCGTGTGCAACCTTCTCGGCTCGCGGGTCGGTACGGCGCTGGCGCTGCGCCACGGCGCGTCCTTCATTCGCAAGGCTTTCCTGTTTGTTGTGGCGGTGCTGATCCTCCGATTCAGCGTCGACACCTTCTTCGCTTGAATGGAGTGTTTCACGTGAAACAACCCGAATCCCTGTCCGTGCCACTCTCCGCCGACGCCCGGCTTGCGCTCGACCGTCGGGCAGTCTCACGGGAATTTGCCGGCGCCTATCAGCGGATCGGCGTCGAAACCACCGCTCGCTTCGGGCGACTTTATCGTCTCGATGGCGATGCCATGGCCGCAGAGGCGGATGAGTTCATCATCCATGAAAGTCTCGTCCATATGGTCGCCCTCGCCCATCCCGCGCCGCGCACGGCCGTGATCCTTGGTGGCGGCGACGGTGCCAGCGCACGGGAACTCCTCAAACATCCCGGTCTCGACGGCATCGCCGTTGCCGAGCTCGATCCGGAAGTGGTGCGTATCGTGGCTGCCGAAATCCCGACCTTGCCCGCCGGCGCCTTCGAGAACCCGCGCGTGCGCCTGTGTCTCGGCGACGCTGGCGACACCTTGCGCGCCCTCCACGCGCAAGGCGAAAGCTTCGACCTGATCCTGTTCGATCTCACCGAGCCCGACGATCCGGCCTGTGCCCACCTCCACGGCGCCGACTTCCTGCGTCTGTGCGCCGCAAGCCTGACGCCGGACGGGCTGATCCACCTTCAGCTCGGTTCGCCCTTCTACCAGCCGGACAAGGTCCGGGCGCTATACCGGCGCCTGCTCGGCGTCTTTCCCTGGGCCCGCCCGACTCTTATCGACGTGCCCCTTTACGGCGGGCCGTGGCTGCTCGCCGCTGCCGGCACAGCGTCCGAAGCGCAGCCCGACGCGGCCACGCTTGCCGTCCGTCTCGCCGAGCGTGGCATATGCGGCCTGCGCTACTACAATCCAGCCCTGCACCTCGCCCGCGCGGCCCTGCCCAACTACGTGCGAGACATCCTCGCCTGAACCCCCATGCAAACCCACAGTCATCGCACTCCGCCGCCCCGTCTGCCCGAAGACAGTCTTGGCTACGCCCTCCTGACCGCTGCCGAACTTGTCGCCGAAGTCGGCGATGGTCGCACCCTCACCGACGCCCTGGCCGCATTGTGGGCCGCCCGGCCGGCCACGCCTTCGGGTGTGCGCGGCGCCATTCTTGACCTTGCCTACGGCACGCTGCGCGATTTCGGCCGGCAGGATTTCATCCTCGGTCGCCTGCTTGAAAAGCCGCTCCAGGAGCCGGTTCGTTCCCTGTTGCGGGTTGCCCTGCATCGTCTCGGCACCCGACCGGACTCCGCCCACACTACCGTCGATCAGGCGGTCAGCGCCGCCGCCACCGTGCTTGGCGGGAACTTCAAAGGCGTGGTCAACGGCGTCCTGCGCAACGCCCTGCGCCAGACCGTCGAACTCAACAAGGCGGCCGACGCCGATATGGTGGCCGAGTACCGTCACCCGCCCTGGTGGATTCGCCGCCTCAAGAGCCAATATCCGCAAGACTGGCGCGCCATCCTCGGCGCCGGCAACACCCACCCGCCGATGGCGCTGCGCATCAATCCGCTGCGCGCCACCTTGAGCGACACCCTGGCCAGCTTCGCCGAAGCCGGGCTGGCGGTGCGTGAGCTGGCCAACGGCGCCCTGCTGCTCGAACGTCCGGTGCCCGTCGCCCGTGTGCCGGGCTTTGCCGAAGGCTGTGTCAGTGTGCAGGATGCCGGCGCCCAAAACGCCGCCGACTTCCTCGATCTCGACGACGGTCAGCGCGTGCTCGACGCCTGTGCGGCGCCCGGCGGCAAGACCGCCCACATCCTCGAAACCGCCGACGTGAACCTCGTCGCCCTCGATACCGACGCGGGGCGCGCACGTCGGGTCGGCGAAAACCTGCAGCGCCTGGGGCTGACTGCCGACGTGAAGGCGGCCGACTGCCGGGATCTCCGCCGCTGGTGGGACGGCCAGCCTTTCGAGCGCATCCTTGCCGACGTGCCATGCTCGGCCTCCGGGGTGGTCCGCCGCAACCCGGATATCAAGTGGCTGCGCCGCTCCGACGACATTCCCCGCTTTGCCGCCCAGCAAGCCGAGATTCTCGAAGCCCTGTGGCGAGTCCTGGCGCCGGGTGGCAAAATGCTTTACGTCACATGCTCGGTGTTTGCCGAAGAAAACGGGGAGCAGATCGCCGCATTTGCGTCCCGCCATCCCGATTGCCGCCGCCTGCCGCTTGGCGGACAACTCGATTGCCAGTACCTGCCCTGCACCGAACATGACGGATTCTTCTACGCCCTTCTCGAAAAAACCGCCTGACCGCCGCCGTTTCCTGCAGCGGGCGCTGGCGCTCGGGCTCGCCCTCGGGTTCGGTCTGGACGCCGCGCCGGTTCGGGCGGCCGAGGCGGAAATCCGCAACGCGGCGCTCCTCCAGGGCGAGGATCAGTACATCCTCAACGCCGACATCGTCGCCGAGCTGAGCCCGCTGCTGGTGGATGTGGTGAGCCGCGGCGTGGCGCTCTACTTCATCACCGAATTCGAACTCACCGCGTCGCGCTGGTATTGGCTCGATGAGGAAGTGTCGAGCCGCAGCGTCACCCATCGCTTGTCCTACCAGTCGCTGACGCGCCAGTACCGCCTGACCACCGGCGCCCTGCACCAGAACTTCGGCAGCCTCGACGAAGCCCTGCGCACCATGCTGCGCATCCGCAACTGGGGCGTGGCCGACCGCAACGCGCTGCGCATCGGGCGCAGCTATAACGCCGCGCTGCGCTTCCGGCTCGACGTCGGCGAGTTTCCCAAGCCTCTGCAGGTCAGCGCCCTTGGCCGCAAGGACTGGAACCTCTCCAGCGACTGGTATCACTGGACCTTCGTCGCCAGCCCCCGCGAAACCAAATGAGATCGACCGTCCTCGTCGTTGCCGCGGCGATCTCCGGCATCCTGCTCTTCCTGCTCGCCACCGCCAGCGCCAACACGCCGCTGTTCGCCCGCAACTACACTTTGCTGTTGGCCCTCAACGGCGCCATTGCGCTGGGTCTCGCCAGTCTGGTGTTCGTGCAGCTGCGCAGTTTGTGGCGGGAATACCGGGAGCGGCGTTTCGGCTCGCGCCTCAAGCTGCGCCTGATGGCCATCTTTGCCGCGATGGCGGTGGTGCCCGGTGCGCTGGTGTATGCCGTGTCGCTCCAGTTTGCCGTCAAGAGCATCGAATCCTGGTTCAACGTGCGCGTGGACGCCGCCCTCGAAAGCGGCCTGCAACTGGGCCGTACCACCCTCGACATCCTGCTCGACCAACTCGCTGCCAAGGCCGATCAGATGGCGCTGGAACTCGAAGTCGCGCCCCAGATCCGCTCCCCGCTGCTCAACCGTTTGCGCGAACGGAACGCCGTCGAATCCGCCACGGTGTTCTCGCCGGTCGGCCAGATCGTCGCCACCGCCGACACCCAGCTCGACACCCTGCTGCCCGAGCAGCCGAGCGTTGCCCAGTTGCGCCAGGGCCGCCAGGGCTATCGCGCGACCGAAAGTCATGCCGGCGCCGGGCTGATCCTGCGCGTGATCGTCCCGATCCCACCGCGCCACCTCAGCGAACCTCAATTGCTGCAGGTCACCCAGGCCGTGCCGCGGTCCTTCTCGATGCACGCCGAAAGCGTCGAGACCGTGCATCGGGATTACCAGGAGCTGTCCCTTGCCCGCAACGGCCTCAAGCGCATCTACACCCTGACCCTCACCCTGACCCTGCTGCTGGCCTTGTTCGCCGCGGTGGCGGTGGCCTTCGTGCTGACCCGGCGCCTTGCCGCTCCGTTGTTCATCCTTGCCGAAGGCACCCAGGCCGTCGCCGCCGGCGACTTCAGCCCGCGTCAGGCGCTGCCCGCCCGCGACGAACTGGGCGTGCTGACCCAGTCCTTCAACCAGATGACGCGTCAGCTCGAAGATGCCCGCGAGCAGGCCGAAAACAACCGCGCAGCGGTCGAGCGTAACCGTGCCTATCTCGAAAGCGTGCTCGCCAACCTGTCGGCCGGCGTACTCGCTTTTTCGCCCGACGGCCACCTGCGGGCTGCCAACCACGGCGCAATGACCATTCTCAACGACGAGTTGCACGACTACGAACGCACCCGCATCGACGACTGGCAGGCGCACGCGGCTTTCCGCGATGCCATTGTCGAAGGCTTCCACGCCCCCGCTGCGGACTGGAACCGTCAGATCGAATTCTCCAACCCGGACGGCAGCGCCCAGACCCTGCTCCTGCACGGCACCCGGCTGCCCGACAGCACCGGCGGCGGTTGGGTGGTGGTTTTCGACGACATCACCCATCTCATCGTCGCCCAGCGCACCGCCGCCTGGGCCGAAGTGGCTCGGCGCCTCGCCCACGAAATCAAAAACCCGCTGACGCCGATCCAGCTCTCGGCCGAGCGCCTGCAGTTCAAGCTCGCCGACCGCCTCGACCCCGAAGGCCGGGTGATGCTGGAGCGCGCCACCACGACCATCGTGAATCAGGTCGAAGCCATGAAGAACCTGGTCAATGCCTTCCGCGACTACGCCCGCCTGCCCAGCCCGACGATGGCGCCGGTGGACATCAACGCGCTGGTCCGCGAGGTGCTGGTGCTGTATGAAGGCTCGCGGGTCATGATCCACGCCGAACTGGCCGCGGACGCCAGCCCCGTTCTGGGCGACGCCACCCAGCTGCGCCAGGTCATCCACAACCTGCTGCAGAACGCCGAAGACGCCCTCGCCGACGAAGCCCATCCGCAGATCACGCTGTTGACGCGCACCGACGCCCGCCGGGTAGACTTGATCCTGCGCGACAACGGGCCGGGCTTCCCGCCCGAGATCCTGACCCGGGCCTTCGAACCCTATGTGACGACCAAGGCCCGCGGTACGGGTCTCGGCCTCGCCATCGTGAAGAAAATAATCGACGAACACGGCGGCGAGATTCGCGTCGCCAACCGTGAAACCGGCGGTGCGGAAATCCGTATCCGCCTGCGCAGCGCCCCACACCAAGAGTCCCCAGCCCATGGCTAAAATTCTCATCGTTGACGACGAAGTCGGTATTCGCGAACTCCTGTCGGAAATCCTGCGCGACGAAGGGCACGACATCGTTCTCGCCGAAAACGCCGCCGCCGCCCGTGCCGCCCGCAACGCCGGCCGCCCGGATCTGGTGCTGCTCGACATCTGGATGCCCGACACCGACGGCGTCAGCCTGCTCAAGGAATGGTCGGCCAACGGCCAGCTCACCATGCCGGTGGTGATGATGTCCGGTCACGGCACCATCGATACGGCCGTCGAAGCCACCCGTATCGGGGCGATGGAATTCCTCGAAAAGCCCATCGCCCTGCAAAAGCTGCTTGCCGCGGTCAAGCGCGGCCTCGCCCGCATCAAGCCCGCCCACGCTCCGAGTCCCCTTGGCCTTGGCGCCTTTGCCCGCTCGGCGCCGTTGCGCGATCTCAAGAAGCGTCTCGAACAGATGGCCGACAAGTCCCGCGTGATCCTGTTGCGGGTTGGCCCCGGCAGCCTTGCCGAACTGTGCGCGCGCACCCTCCAGCGGGTCGGCACGCCGTGGCTCGATCTGTCGCTGTCGTCGCAGCCGCTCGAACTCTCCATCCTCGAAGGCGCCCGCAACGGCCTGCTCTACGTGCCCGAGCTGTGCTACCTGACGCGCGCCCAGCAGAAGAATCTGGTCTTCGCGATGGATCGCCTGGAGCGCCACGGTCAGACGCTGGTCGCCGCCACCGAGCATCTTCCCGAGGAGCTCGTCGAGCAGGGTTGGGATGAACGGGTGCTGGCCCGGCTTTTCGAAGTGGCGCTGGCGCCGCAGTCCCTCGGCGAGATTCGCGACGAGATCCCCGAGATCGCCAGCCAGATCCTGCTGCACTATGTCGAAGCCGGCGAGGTGCCGCCCCGCCGGCTCTCCTCCGCCGCCCTCAACGCCCTGCGCAACCGCGCCTGGCCGGGCGGCTACACCGAGCTCAAAGCCGCCATCAAATCGCTCGCACTGGGCACCCTCGAAGAAGAAATCGGCATGGACGAGGTGGCGCACCTGCTCGGCAAGACTCCGCCCACCGCGCTGCTCGGCCTGCCGCTCGACCTGCCGCTGCGGGAGGCGCGAGAGATTTTCGAGCGCACTTATTTCGAACACCATCTGCAACTCGACGGCGGCAACATGACCCGCCTGGCCGAGAAGACCGGCCTCGAGCGCACTCATCTTTATCGCAAGCTCAAGCAGCTTGGCATCAGCGTCGGCAAGCGCCACGAAGAGTCCGGCAGCTGATCGGGCCACCGGCGGAAGCCGCCGTCGCATAACAATAAACCGGTGGCCCGCGGCCTCCCGCCCGGGCGGGAGGAGACCATGAAGATCATCATTCTCGGCGCGGGGCAGGTCGGCAGTTCGGTAGCCGAAAGCCTCGTTTCCGAAGCCAACGACATCACCGTCGTCGACAGCAACACCGCCTATCTCAATGCCCTGCAGGAGCGCCTCGATCTGCGCGTCGTTTCCGGCAACGGCGCCTCGCCGTCGGTCCTCGAGGCCGCCGGTGCGCCCGATGCCGACCTGCTGATCGCGGTGACCCAGTCGGACCAGACCAACCTGTGCGCCTGCCGCGTCGCCAAGACGCTATTCAATGTGCCGACGCGCATCGCCCGCCTGCGCGCCGCCGACTACGAGGCCTATCCGGAACTCCTCGACGAGCGCAACTTCGCCGTCGATCATTCCATCTGCCCCGAGCAGATCGTCACCGACTACATCCGCAAGCTCATCGAATTCCCCGAGGCCTTGCAGGTGCTGGAGTTCGCCGACGGCATGGTGACGATGATCGCGGTGAAGGCCTTCGAAGGCGGGCTGCTGGTCGGCAAGCCGCTCAAGAGCATTCCGCAGCGCCTACCCAATATCGATGCACGGGTGGCCGCGATCTTCCGCCGCGACCAATCCATCGCGCCCACCGGCGATACGGTGATCGAGCGCGGCGACGAAGTCTTCATCCTGGCTGCCACCACCCACATCCGCAAGGTGATGACCGAACTGCGCCGGATGGACAAGCCGATCCGCAGCATCATCGTCGCCGGCGGCGGCAACATCGGCTACCGCCTCGCCAAGGCCATCGAGCGCAACGTCAACGTCAAGCTCATCGAGCGCGACCGCCAGCGCGCCGAAACCCTCGCCAGCCAGCTTACCCGCGCCCTCGTGCTGCACGGCGACTCGACCGACGAAGCCCTTCTCGACTCGGAGAGCATCGAGGAAACCGACATGTTCCTCGCCCTCACCAACGACGAGGAAGACAACATCATGTCGGCGTCGCTGGCCAAGCAAATGGGCGCCCGCCGCACCTTGGCGCTGATCAACCGCAAATCCTATGTCGAACTGGTGCAGGGCGCCGGGCGCATCGACATTGCCATTTCGCCGGCCCTGACCTCCATCGGCCAGCTCCTCGCGCGGGTTCGCCGTGGCGACGTGGCCGCCGTGCACAGCCTGCGCCGCGGCGCTGCCGAAGCGCTCGAACTGGTTGCCCACGGCGACGCCAAGCATTGCAAGGTGATCGGCCGCCGGATCGAAGAGATCGATCTGCCGGAGGGCGCGACCATCAGCGCCATCGTCCGCAACACCGGCAAGAGCCGCACCGAGTACAAGGAGCTGGTGCCCTACGAGGTGCCGATCTTCGAAGTCATCATGGCTCACCACGACACGGTGATCCGCGCCGAAGATCACGTGATCGTCTTCTGCACGAGCAAGAAGCTGGTCGCGAAAGTCGAGAAGCTGTTCCAGGTTGGCTGGGGGTTCTTCTGATGGACGCCCTGCTCCCGGTTGCCAACGTGCTCGGCCGGCTGTTGTCGATCTTCAGCCTGGCCTACCTGATGCCCATCGTTGCGGCGATCCTCTACGAAGACGGCACCGTGGCCGAGTTCATTGCCGCGATGGGGATCTCCCTGTGCACCGGCCTCATCCTCTATGCCGTCACCCGCTCCAACTATCGCGAGCTCAAACCCCGCGACGGCTTCCTGCTGGTGTCCACCGTATGGGCGCTGATGGCCGCCATCGCCACGATTCCCCTGCTGCTCGTCTACGACAGCATGAGCTTCACCGACGCCTTCTTCGAAACCATGTCGGGCCTCACCACCACCGGCTCGACGATCATGACCG
>ERZ650311.1252-NODE-1252-length-12935-cov-6.784394_pt1 | contig 12935 bp, 11 predicted proteins | sample MGYA00376247_ERZ650311 | MGnify/ENA primary metagenome ERZ650311 (study PRJEB26733, sample SAMN07839324) | wastewater metagenome | biome: small river; feature: stream; material: water | place: USA: North Carolina | collected 2016-07-28 ... | reverse complement strand
CCAGCGCGTCGGCGACCGACGAGTGCACGATCAGCCTGCGCAGCGTGGTGCAGCGCTGACCTGCGGTGCCGGCGGCCGAGAACACGATCCCGCGCACGGCCAGGTCGAGGTCGGCCGACGGCGTGACCACCGCGGCGTTGTTGCCGCCCAACTCCAGCAGCACCCGGCCGAACCGCTCGGCCACCCGCGGGCCGACCTCCCGACCCATCCGCACCGACCCGGTGGCCGACACCAGCGCGACCCGCGGGTCGTCGACCAGCAGCTCGCCCACCTCGCGGCCGCCCAGCACCAGCCGGCTCACCGCGGCCGGCGCACCGACGTCGGCGGCGGCGCGTTCGATCAGCGCCTGGCAGGCGACCGCGGTCAGCGGGGTCAGCTCCGAGGGCTTCCACACCACGGTGTCGCCGCACACGAGCGCGACCGCGGAGTTCCACGCCCAGACGGCGACCGGGAAGTTGAACGCGGTGATGACGCCCACCACGCCCAGCGGGTGCCAGGTCTCCATCAGCCGATGTCCGGGCCGCTCCGAGGCGATGGTGCGGCCGTACAGCTGGCGGGACAGCCCGACGGCGAAGTCGCAGATGTCGATCATCTCCTGGACCTCGCCGAGGGCCTCGGAGGTGATCTTGCCCGCCTCGATCGTGACCAGGTCGGCCAGATCGGCCTTGTGGACGCGCAGCAGCTCGCCGAGCCGGGCCACGAGTTGGCCGCGCACCGGGGCCGGGGTGCGGCGCCACTGCGAAAACGCCTGCGCCGCTTCGGTGATCGCGGCGGCGGTCTGCGCGGTGGTGGTCTCGGCGACGGTGAACAGGATCTCACCGGTCAGCGGTGTGCTCGCCTGCTGGCCGTGCACGCCCGGCTCGGCCAGCTCGACGCGTGCGCCGACGGCGTCGAGGGCGCGCCGGACCCGGTCCTGCAGTTCGGCGCGGGTGGGCAGGGCGGTGGCGGCGGCGGTGCTCATGCGGGCGGCTCCTGGGCGGTTGCTTCGTACAGTTCGTAGGGGTCGTGGATGTGATGGCCGATGGTGCCCGCCATCCAGTCCAGGGTGTAGCCGGACTCGTCGTCCAGTGTGGTCGCTTCGCTGTCGGTGTCGAGGTTGGAGCGGAAGATCCCCGCCGCCGAGGCGGGCAGGAAGTCCTCGTAGACCACGGGCGCTGCGGGGTCCCCGCCGTGGTAGTAGGCCAGGCCCTGGGCTGCCAACTCCTCGTCGGTGGTGGGAAAGAACTCGTGCCACACCGCGGCCGGATCGGGCGCGGCCATCGCCGCGTCGTAGCGTTCGCGGCCCTTGACGGTCAGTGCCACGCCGCGGGCCTCGACCTCGCCGAACCGCACCCGCAGGGTGCCCTCGGTGACCGAGCCGTCGGCCTCACGGAACCGGCGCGGCTCGGCGAGCGCGCGAAAGGACGTCTGCCGCAACAGGACATCGGGCCCGTCGGTGCGCGGGGGGCCCTGGATGGCGTCGATCATCGTGATCCCGCGTTCGGTCATCCGGCGGTACAGGTCGTCGATGTCGAGCACCCGGGGGGTCAGGTGGTTGATGTGCGTGGTCGGCACGCCCGCGATGTCGGCGGCCACCCCCGAGACCGCGGTCAGCTCGGCATACCAAGCGCGGTCGACGGGTTCGTGGGACAGCGCGAAGGCGCCCACCGCGTCGGCGACGAACCGCTCGGCCTGCTCGCGCTTACAGCCGCCCCGGGCGGCGATATCGCGTGCGGTGTCGATCAGGGCGGGGTCGAACAGGGTGCGGGACTGCAGGAAGCGGTCCACCCGCGCGCGCAGATCGGTGTCGAAGAACCGGCTGTCGCGACTGGCCAGCATCGAGGTGAAGACCCGAAACGGGTTGCGGGCCAGCTCCGCGGCGTCGACCGGGCGGAACGCGGTGGACACCACCGGGACCGGTGAGGCCGCCTCGCGCAGGTCGTAGAAGCCGACCGGGTACATGCCGAACGCGGCGAACAGGTCTGCGACATCGGTCAATTCGCCCGGGGTGCCGACCCGGATCGCGCCGTGGCGCTCCGCGGTGACGCGGGCCAGCGAGCCCAGCCGCTCGGCGTGCGGGTGCGCCGCCACATAGTCGCGGTTCACCGCCTCGCTGACCTCGACCAGGGTGGTGTAGGCGGGCACCTCGGCGCCGTACATCGCCGAGAGCGCGGCGGCGAATCGGGCGCGCAGTTCCCAGATCTCGACTTGTGGCGCAGTCATCGCGCACCCCGGCTGGGATAGTGTGCGGCCATGGCCGACCCCGCGGAGCACCCACGCGATCTCGACGAGATCGACCGGAGGCTGGTGCACGAGCTCGTCGCCGACGGCCGGGCCACGCTGGCCCACCTGGCCGCCACCACTGGGCTGTCGGTGTCGGCGGTGCAGTCGCGGGTGCGCAGGCTGGAGTCGCGCGGGGTGGTGACCGGGTACACCGCGCGGGTGGACCCGGAGGCGTTCGGGCAGATGCTGTCGGCGTTCGTGGCGATCACCCCTCTCGATCCGTCGCAACCCGATGATGCGCCCACTCGCCTGGAACACATCGCCGAAATCGAGGCGTGCTACTCGGTGGCCGGCGAGGAGAGCTACATCCTGTTCGTGCGCGTCGAGTCGCCGCGGGACTTGGAAACGCTGCTGCAGCAGATCCGCACCGCCGCGAATGTGCGCACTCGAAGCACGATCATTCTAAACACATTTTACAGCGATCGCGTTTATGTGCCGGAATAGTTCCGGTCATATAGGCCCTAGGGGCTATATTTTCTAGCTCCGGCCGCGTTTGGCGGGGGCTTTCTTCGCCGGCGCCTTCTTCGCGGCCTTCTTGACCGCCTTCTTCGCCGGCGCCTTCTTGGCCGGGGCCTTCTTCGCGGGCGCCGGTGCGACGGCCTTGATCGGGGTGACGGGCGCGATCGGCGCCGCCCGGTGCTCCTCCTCGCGTTCCTCGAGCTCCGAGAAATGCCGGGCGACCAGCGCCGATCCCAGCCCCATGGCCAGCGCCACCGGCCAGTCGATCAGTTCCAGCACCGCCAGCCCGCCCAGCACGCCGTAGAACGCCAGCTGGTCGGGCGGGGGCACGTGCACGGTGCCGACCAGCGGCAACCGGACGGCGAAGCGCTGAGCCGCCGCGACCCGCCGGGAGGCCTCCCGCTGCGCCGACACCAGCGACCTGGTCATTGCGAACATGTTCGTGTCCTATTCACTTTCGCGACCCATTCAGGTTACGTGGCTTCGCTGTCCTGAAGTCGTGAACCAAGCTCTGCGCATCAGCGGGCCCGACGCCCTCGTCATGGTCGGTGTCCGGCTGCTGACGCCCCCGGTCCGAGAGATCTACGCCCTGCTGGTCCAGGCCGGCATCGTCGTCGTCGACGACTGACCCGACGAGCTCGTAGAGCTTCGAACCCACCCGCTCGAGCACCGCGGGCGCCAACGCCGACAGCGAAGCGGCGATCGCGGTGGCCAGGAAGGCCTGACCCCAGCCGAGCGGATCCACCGGGGTGCAGCCGAAGATCTGGCTCAGCCCCGGCGTGCTGATCACCCCGGCCAACACCAGGAACGATCCCGCCGCCGTCGAAACCACCAGTGGCCCATGGGAATCCGCCAGGGTCTGGGCCAGCTGGGTGGACACCAGGCCGATCAGCGCGATCGTCGCCGCCCGGCGCTGGGTTCCGGTCAGCCGGCCCATCAGCCAGGCCAGGGTCGCGCCGGTGGTGGTGGCCGTGCCGCGGATCGCGATCGCGCGCCACATCGCCGACTCGTCACGGTCCAGCGCCTCGGTGCCGTCCTGGTTGCTGACCGCCAGCGCGGCGGCGGGCAGCGCATCGGTGAGCATGTTGACCAGCAGCATCTGCCGGGCGTTGAGCACCGAACGCCCGGTCGCCAGGCTGGTGATCAGCGCGAACGCCACCTCGCCGGCGTTGCCGCCGAGCAGCATCGACACCGCCGACTGCACCCGGCGCCACAACTGCTCACCCTCGTCGAGGGCGTCGACCAGGGCCTCGATCCGGCCGTCGAGCAGCATCACGTCCGCGGCGGTGCGGGCCGGGTTGCTGCCCGGAGCGGCGACGCCGATGCCGACGCTGGCCGCCCGGATCGCCGCCGCGTCGTTGGCGCCGTCGCCGACCATGGCGGTCACCAGCCCGATGCGCTCCAGGGTCTGCACCACGTCGACCTTGTGTTCCGGTGACATCCGGGCGAACACCAGCCGCTCGACCACGGCCGCCTCGCGTTCGTCGATCGACATCGACTCCCATTCGCCGCCGGTGATCACCTGTTCCTCGGTGACCGCCAGACCCAGGTCGTTGGCGATGACGGCGGCGGTCACCGGATGGTCGCCGGTGATCAGCCGCACCCCGATGCCCCGGTTGTCCAGTTCGGCGAGCAGCGGGGCGGCGGCATCGCGCGGGGTGTCGGCCAGGCCGAGGAGACCGATCGGGTTCAGCCCGGTGCCGCACAACCGCTCCATCGCGGCCGGGTCGGCCGCCGCCTCGGCCGCCTGGCGGGCGGTCAGCGTGCGCTCGGCGACCGCCAGCACCCGCAGCCCCTTGGCGGCCAGCCGCGCGACCGCCGGTGCCAGCCGGTCGCGGTTGCCGTTCAGCGCCGCCGAGAGCACCTCGGGTGCGCCCTTGATCATCAGCCGGTCGCCGACCAGCGCGGCGGCGAACGGCCGTCCGGACTGGAACGGCAGGTAGGCGTCGCGCTGCGGGGCGTCGGCGTCGCCGGCGGCGCGGCGGATCGCGTCGTCGGTGGCGTGGTCGGCCCGGCCGTTGCGGGCGAACACCGTGGCGAGCGCGGCCGTGACGACGTCGTCGCGGCGCCGGCCGCGGATCGGCTGCACCTGTTTGACCTGAAGCCGGTTCTCGGACAGCGTTCCGGTCTTGTCGAAGCACACGACGTTGAGCCGGGCCAGCGCCTCCACCGAGTTGGCGTTGCGGATCAGCACGTGCTCGCCGGACAGTCGCCGGGCCGCCGAGAGTTGGGCCAGCGTGGCCACCAGCGGCAGGCCCTCGGGGACCGCCGCCACCGTCAGGGCCACCGCGCTGCCGACCGCCTCGCGCAGCGGGGTGCCGCGCAGCACCGAGAACAGGCCGACGGCGGCGCCGCCGGCCAGGCTCCACGGCAGGGCCCGGCTGGTGATCCGGGCCAGTTGGCGCTGCAGCCCGATCTCGCGGCCCTTCGTCGGCGCCATCGCCATCGCGCGGTGCATCTCGGTGGCGCGCCCGACGGTGGTCACCACCGCCAGCGCGGTGCCCGCCACCATCGTGGTGCCCGCGTAGACCATGCCGGAACGCTCGGCCAGCGGCGCGCCCGGCGTCGGGTCCGTCGCCTTGGGCACCGGCAGCGACTCGCCGGTCAGGGTGGACTCGTCGACCTCGACGTTGGCGGCCTCGATGAGGCGGGCGTCGGCGGGCACCACCTCACCGGCGTGGATTTCGATCAGGTCGCCGGGGCGCAGCGCGGCGGCCGCGACGTCCTCGGTGGCGCCGTCGTTCAGCGGGTCGTCCAGCGGACCGACCCGCCGGCGGGCCAGCGGGTCCTGCACCGCCAGCAGCCGGCGCAGCACCCGCTCGGCGTGCAGCTGCTGCTCGGAGGACAGTGCGGCGTTGGCCAGCAGCACGCCGCCGACCAGCGCGGCGTCCAGCGGCGAGCCCAGGATCGCGCTGGCCACCGCGCCGGTGGCCAGGATCGGGGTGATCGGGTCGGCCAGGCTGGCGCGCATCTCGCCGGCGAACTCACCGGCCAGCGACCAGGTGGCCGACGCGGCACGCCCGGCCAGCCGCGCCGGCGCGAACAGCGGGTTGGGCGGCACCGCCGACTCGCCGGGCGCCGGCGGCGGCCGGGGCAGCAGCCGCTGCACCTCGGCGGCGGGCAGGGCGTACCAGTCGTGGCCGGGCTCGGGTGCGGGCAGGGTCTCGCCGAACACCCGGCTGCCGGCGTTGAACCCGGCCCACAGGCCGCCGAGCACACCGGCGTTGACCGCCTCCGGTCCGTAGCCCGGCACGCCGGGGATGAGCATCAGGGCACCGATCGCCGAGCTGGACAGCGACAGCTGCACGCCGCGGTTGCTGGCCGCGCGGGCCGCGGGCATGGCGCGCAGGATCCGCCACACCGCGGGCAGGTCGGGCACGAACAGGTCCGCACCCCACGGCGGCACCGAACCGCGGGTGATGCCGATCGTGATGCCGGCCCGGTGGGCGGCCGCCATGTCGGCGGTGGTCACCAGCACCACCGTCGTGCCCTCGGCGCTCAACCGCTCGACGACACCGGCGACGGTGTCGTCCAGCGAGCCGGTCATCGGGAACAGCGTGTCGAAACCCTGTGCCAGCGAACGCAATCCATCATCGTCCACCGAGACCACCCGCACCCCGGCGCGGCGGGCCTCGGTGACCACCGCGGTGGCGAACGGGTCGCGCACCGGGCTCACCAGCGCCTCGCCGGTTCTGCCCGCGCCGCGGATGGTCGACAGCTTGTGCCAGCCCGGGCCCAGCTTGCCGTCGTCGAGCGCGAACTGGGCGGCCTCCCACGCCTTGGTGCGGTGCGAGTTGGACACCCCGCGGACCCGGGTGATGGTCAGCGCGTCGGTGTATAGCGCGCGTGGATCGATCACGATCACGTCGACGCGGTCGAGCGCTCGCAGCACCCGAGGCCGTACCACCAACACATCGTGCTGACTGGTCAGCCCGCGGGTCATCGCGCAGCCGAAGGCCTCCCGGGTGGCCCGGGTCGGCTTGGGCGCGGTCGCCAGGGCGGCCGCGCCGGTGATCGACGGGTTGCGCGACAGGGCGCCGATCACGGCCGCGGCGCTCAGCCCGATCCAGCCGAACCGGTTGGCGAACTCCTCGCCGGGACCGGCGGCGAAGATCGCGGTGCCCAGCGCGGGATCGCCGCCCTCGGGCGGGTTCTGGGCCAGCACCTCCTCGTGCCGGCCCCAGGCCAGCCGCGCGTTCCAGGCCTCGACGGTGAGCATGCCGCGCGCCACCGCCTCCGCCGCCGCCGACGTCGGCGACATGGTGAGCGCGGCGGCCAGCGAGTTGGTCAGCGAGAACAGCAGATCGGTGCCCGAGTTGCCGAGCCGGCGGACCAGGTGATGACGGACCATCGGGATGTGGTCGGCCACGGTCGGGACGACGGACACCAGGTCCGGCAGGCCGGGCAGCCGGATCGCCGAGCCGGCCAGCGAGACGCCGAGGGCCAGCGCCGCCGCGCCCGCGCCGACCGCGCGGGCCACCAGGACCGAGTCGTCGCCCGGCAGCGTCAGCGGGCGGTGGCGGTGCACGGGGACGGTCCGCGCCCGGCGCTCGGCCTCGGTGACGACGGCCGTCAGGCTCTCCGCCGGCCCGCCCGGCGCCACCGTGACGACCAGCCGGGCGACCGCGCGGTTGAGCACCGCGTCGGTCACGCCGGGCACCGCCCGCACCGACGTCAGCACCTCCTCGGCGATGGCATCGGCATCCGGTCCGGTCAGCCCGCGGACCTCGATCCAGCGCCGGTTGCCGCGCCGGCTGGTCCGCCGGTGCGCCGGTCCGCCGACGGCCTCGACCGCCATCCCGGCCGCGGTGCGGCCGACGGTGCGGGCGCCCGGGACCGCGCCGAGGGCCCGCTCACCGACCCGCAGGGCCGTGCCGCCGCCGAGCAACGCGGCGGCGGCGGTCAGCCGGATCGGCGCGGTCAGCAACCCCCCGAGTCCAGGCAGACCCGGTCTGAATGACATGGGAAAGAACCTACCCGGGAAAGGTGACGTCCACTCCGCGAGCAACGTCCCATCGGCAACGTAAAAACTACGTTTCGATGGGTCAAAGAACGTAAAAATTACGATAGGATCGCCTAATGACGGAACTCTTGTCGCGCGAAGACGTGGTGACCGGCGCCCACGCGCCGGTGGCCGTCGCACCTGGGAATGTGCATACAGTGCTGGCCCGCAGCATCCTGGCCGACGGCCTCGACCTCGTGCTCGACCTGGACCGCTCGGTCGGCGCCCACCTGGTCGACGCCCGCACCGGCAAGCACTACCTGGACATGTTCACCTTCTTCGCGTCCTCCGCGCTCGGCATGAACCATCCGTCGCTGGCCGACGACGATCGCTTCCGCGCCGAGCTGGCGCAGGCCGCGGTGAACAAACCGTCCAACTCCGACGTCTACACCGTGCCGATGGCTCGCTTCGTCGAAACGTTCGCCCGGGTGCTCGGCGACCCGGCGCTGCCGCACCTGTTCTTCGTCGACGGCGGCGCGCTGGCGGTCGAGAACGCGCTCAAGGTCGCCTTCGACTGGAAGAGCCGGCACAACGAGGCCCGCGGCGTCGACCCGGAACTGGGCACCCGGGTGCTGCACCTGCGCGGGGCGTTCCACGGCCGCAGCGGCTACACGCTGTCGCTGACCAACACCGACCCGAACAAGGTGGCCCGCTTCCCGAAGTTCGACTGGCCCCGCATCGACGCGCCCCATGTCCGTCCCGGCGCGGACATGGACGCGATCGAAGCCGAGTCGCTGCGGCAGGCCCGCGCCGCGTTCGAGGCCCACCCGCACGACATCGCTTGCTTCATCGCCGAACCCATCCAGGGTGAGGGCGGCGACCGGCACTTCCGGCCGCGGTTCTTCGCCGCGATGCGCGAACTGTGCGACGAGTTCGACGCGCTGATGATCGCCGACGAGGTGCAGACCGGCTGCGGCATCACCGGCACCGCGTGGGCCTACCAGCAGCTCGGCTTCGCCCCGGACATCGTGGCGTTCGGCAAGAAGACCCAGGTGTGCGGCATCATGGCCGGCCGCCGCGTCGACGAGGTCGCCGACAACGTCTTCACCGTCAGCTCGCGGATCAACTCCACCTGGGGCGGCAACCTGGTGGACATGGTCCGCTCGCGGCGCATCCTCGAGGTGGTCGAGGCCGACGGGTTGTTCGCGCACGCCGAGAGGTTGGGTGTGCAGCTGCGGACCATGCTCGACGCGCTGGCACTCGAGCTGCCCGATCTCGTGCACGACGTGCGCGGCCGCGGCCTGATGTGTGCGTTCAGCCTGCCGACCACCGCCCAGCGGGACGCCCTGCTGACCGCGCTGTGGGAACGCGGCGTGATCATGCTCGGCAGCGGGCCGGACTCGGTCCGGTTCCGCCCGGCGTTGACCGTCACCCGCGCCGAACTGGAGCGCGCGGTGGCCGCGGTGCGGGAGGTATTGCTCGCCGCGGTCTAGCATTTCGTCATATGCGGCCGCTGCTGGTACTCCTTGCCTCGGCTGCGCTGCTGGTGCTGGCCGGGTGTGCGCACACCGTCGCCGGAGTGGCCGTCTGGAACCCGGCCCAGTCGCTGCAGCCGCTGCGTGCCGACGACACCGACCAGATCCTGATCGGCCCCGCCCAACTGCGTGACGTCGCCGGCGTCAAGCTCCAGGTCGACGCCGACCAGGTTCGCCCCATCGCGGGTTCGTCCGCCGTGCCGGCCTGCTCGGCCCTCGACGCCGCCGGCATGGGGGCGTTCCTGGGCGACAGCTGGTCGGGCTTTCACACCCTGCTCTACACCGACGGCGACCAACACGACCACGCGATCGCCGAGGCGGTCGCCATCTATCCCGACGCCCGAACCGCGGCGGCCGCCTTCACCAGCGGAAGCAAGGACGCCAAGGCCTGCGACGGTCAGCGGGCGCTGAGCACCGGCGGTGACGCCGCGTGGAAGTTCTCGGTACCGGAGATCAACGCCGACACCGTGCGCTGGACCAAACAGCAGATCGGCATCCCGATCACCTGGGTGTGCCACGGCGAAGCGCGGCTGCGCAACAATGCCGTCGTGCAGGCGATGGCCTGCCAGGGCGACGACGGCGGACAGATCACCGTCACCACGATGACCGACCGGATGTCGGCCAGCGTGTGGGAACTGTCGGGGCGGTGATGAGCGAGGATCTCGAACACGCCCTGGCCGGCGGCGCGCCGCAGCGGGTGGGCTGGTTCCGGTTCCACTTCGCCGACCAGCGCTGGGAGTGGTCGCCCCAGGTCCAGCAGATGCACGGCTACCCGCCCGGCACGGTGGTCCCCACCACCGAACTCGTTCTCTCGCACAAACATCCGGACGACTACGGCCCGGTGGCGGCCACGCTCGCCGAGATCCGCCGCACCTCGGGCGCGTTCAGCACCCGGCACCGCATCGTCGACACCCGCGGCGAGGTGCATTCCGTCGTCGTCATCGGAGACCAGCTCTGCGACGATTCCGGTGCGGTCATCGGCACCCACGGCTTCTATGTCGACGTCACGCCGTCGCTGCGAGAGGAGAAGCAGGAACTGCTCAACGAGGCGGTCGCCGAGATCGCCGAGTCCCGCAGCGCGATCGACCAGGCCAAGGGCATGCTCATGCTGGTCTACCGGATCACCGAGGACACCGCGTTCGAACTGTTGCGGTGGCGCTCGCAGGAGACCAACGTCAAGCTGCGGGTGCTTGCCGAGCAGATCATCCGGGACTTCCTGGCCCTCGAATATGACGAGAAGCTGCCCGAGCGCGGCAACTACGACCGGCTGCTGCTGACCGCGCACACCCGGCTGCCCACCTGACTTGACGTGAAAAAGCCCAGCCCCGAACGGGACTGGGCTCCTTCACGTGGACCAGTTACTGGTGTGATTCCTGGCGCTTCTCGGCCGCCTTGGCGCCGGCCCGGGCCGCCTCCGCTTCGGCTTCCTTGCGTGCGGCGTCGCGCTGGGCCTCGGCCTTGTCCTGCTGGGCCTTGCCCTCCTCGACCAGGTCGTTGCGGCCGGCCACGGTGCCGACGGCTTCCTTGGCCTTGCCCTTGGCGTCCTCCACGACGCCCTTGATGGCTTCGGCCGGACCGCTGTTGTTCTTGTCGTCAGACATGGTTCCCTTTCAGGGTCAGTAGCTGCGGATCAGTGAGATCAGCTTTTCCTTGCTCAGGCCCGAGTAGCCGGAGATTCCAAGTTGCTTGGCCCGCTTCTTGAGCTCCGCGACGGTCCAGCCCTCGTAGGCACAGGACCGACTGGGCCGGAAGTGCCGAATGTCGTCGGCCGTTGCGATATTGCTGTTCGGCATCCCTACCTCCTTTGCTGCGGTTGCAACCCCCTCCGCAGCCCTGTACCCAACTCGGCACCGGGATCAAACACGTAATGTCGGGGCAACCGCCGAAACGCGGCGGGAAGCGCTGGTAATGCCAGCGCAGGGGGCGATTCCGGGACGAGCTAGCGGATCTCGTCCGGGTCCGGGTCCTCGACGATCAGATGCTGTTCATGCCAGTCTGATTCGTTGCTCTCCAGCGGTGCGCCGCGACGGTCGGGATCTTCGAATACATCGTCGTCGAATACGTCCGGATCGGCGGCGGGCCGCAACTGCTCGGCGGCATCGGCTTCCGGCACCTCGTCGGACATCCAATCGCGCTCGCTCACCTCAGCCAAGATACCCGTTTCGCCGCCGCCGGCGCGGCCCGTCAAAATGTTTAATCGGGCAATAATCGGGGTTACACCGCAGTAGTGCAGGTTGGCGGCAGCCCTTCGATGGCGGGGTGATTGTGCGGATCGCCATGCTTTCCGAGCGAGCCAGCTCCGTCGAGGTGCGCGGAGGCGCCGCCGAGTTGTCCGCGGCGATGGCAGGCCAGGGGCACGAAGTGATCCTCTACACCCGGCGGACCGACCCGGCCAGTCCGGACGAGGCCGTCGTGCCTCAGGGATACACGGTGGTGAATGTGCCTGCCGGGCCCGCCGTGCCGCTGTCCGGGGCGGACCAACTGGACCACCTGGGTGCTTATGCGGAGTATCTGGACCGACGGTGGAGTGCCGGACCACCGGATTTGGCGCACGCCCACTTCTGGATGCCGGGTATCGCCGCCCAACTGGCCGCCCGTGTCCACCGGGTCCCGACCGTGCAGACGTTCGATGGCCTGGGCTGGGGCGAAAGTCCAAGCGCCCGCGCCAAATTGGAGAGAACCCTTGCCCACCATGCCACCTGGGTGGCGGCAACCTCCACCGAGGAAGTGTTCGAACTCGGCCGGCTCGGCCGGCCTCGCACCCGGACCTCGGTGGTGCCCCGGGGCATCGACCTGCAGAAGTTCTCCACCGAGGGCCCGATTGCTGCGCGAACCGAGCGCCCGCGCATTGTAGCTGTCGGTAAGATGTTGCCCCGCAACGGTTTCGACACGGTCATCGAGGCGCTGCCGACAGTCCCCGACGCCGAGTTCGTCATCGTCGGTGGACCGGAGGCCCGGCGGGTCGCCGCCGATCCCGAGGTGGGCAGGTTGCGGAGACTGGCCGCTGAGTTGGGCGTGGCCGACCGCGTGGTCTTCACGGGGGCGGTGTTGCGCGACGACATGCCGGCCATGCTGCGCTCGGCCGATGTCGTGACCTGCACACCGCGCTACGCGGAGTTCGGGATCGTCGCGCTGGAAGCGATGGCGTGTGGTATCCCCGTGGTTGCATCGGCCCTTGGAGGCATGCTCGACACCGTCGTGCACGACGTCACCGGCCGGTTTGTCGTCCCGAACCGGCCCCGCGAGTGTGCTGAAGCCCTCACCGGCATCTTGCGGGATTCGTTCCTGCGGCGCAGCCTCGGCCTCGCCGGGCGGGACCGCGTGTGCGCCCGCTACTCGTGGGACCGGGTCGCGACCGACGCGCTGCGCGGCTACCGCCGACTGGTCCCCGCCGAACCCGTCCCGGACCGGGGCGCCGATTGTTGCGCTCAACAGGTTTGGGACTCGCCGGTTGGTGGGTACTGAAGGGCCACCATGACGACTCCTTGGCCAATGCCGTGCTCGAATACCGCGTGCGCGCGTGAATAGCGGGACGCTGCGTGGGAGTAGTGTCGGCTCGACGTTGGCGGGAGGTCACATGACGGACGGCGACGGCCGGGCACACCGAAGCGCGGGCGCGGTCGAGGTGAGGGTCGCCGCGCGGCTGGAGAACCTCGCCGTGCTGCGCACCCTGATCGGCGCCGTCGGGACCTTCGAGGACCTCGACTTCGACGCGGTCGCCGACCTGCGGCTCGCCG
>ERZ650311.1251-NODE-1251-length-12962-cov-10.733633_pt1 | contig 12962 bp, 15 predicted proteins | sample MGYA00376247_ERZ650311 | MGnify/ENA primary metagenome ERZ650311 (study PRJEB26733, sample SAMN07839324) | wastewater metagenome | biome: small river; feature: stream; material: water | place: USA: North Carolina | collected 2016-07-28 ... | reverse complement strand
TCCGCCCGTTCTATCACATGCGTCACGCCGACAACCCGGCGCTGACCAACAGCTATGACCTGATCTGGCGCGGCACCGAGATCACCACCGGAGCCCAGCGCGAACACCGCATCGACATCCTGGTCGAGCAGGCAAAGCAGAAGGGTCTGCATCCAGAGGGCCTGAAGGAGACCTACCTGGACTTCTTCGAGTTCGGTGCCCCAACCCACGGCGGTTTCGGCATGGGCCTTGCCCGTGTGCTGATGCTGCTGTTGCACCAGCCAAACATTCGCGAGGTGACCTACCTGTTCCGTGGTCCAACTCGCTTGATTCCATAGTTAGGCCTAATGCGAAACCCCGACCATTTCCCGGTCGGGGTTTCCCTTTTTAAGGCTGTTTTAGTTGCGCTCCCCGCGCATGCCCCAGGACAGGTACTTCTGGATCACAAAATGGCCAATTAGGAATTCGAGGCCAATCACTGCTTGCTCGATTGAACAGTTGAAGTTGAGTGCCCCGTTTGGCAGCGGCCAGAACATATTTTGTGCGGTCATCGAAGTGGTCCATTCCCAAGAGCGCACCAGCATCAGCATGAGAACCATAGCTAACACCCAGCCACTGCGCTTATAAGCCCGTCGGTACGCCCGATTTCGCCGGGTGTGCTGGTATTCATCAATGATGCTGTCGTCGTCAAACACAAAGCGGACCGACAACTTTTGCAAAAGCACGGCACCGAAGATGAGGACTGGGTAAACGTATCCGGTTATCCCCTCGGTGATCCAAGCGTAAACCCCGTAGCCGTAGAGTGTGCCCACGGCAACCAGGGCAAGCATCCACCTTGCCGGCGTAGTACGCAAAAAGTTAAAAAACTGGTCGTTGTAAACCCAGTTGGTAACCCCGCGCTCGATTTTTTCCTCGAGCTGCTTTGAGAGCTCGTCGATTTTGTCTGTTTTGGGTGACATGGTCACTCCCCCATTTCTAGGCTGAAGACCTCATCGACCGGCCGCCCAAGCGAGCTAGCGATTTTAAGTGCCAGCACAAGGCTAGGACTGTATTCGTCGCGTTCCAGGTATCCGATGGTCTGATAGTGAACGCCAACCCGATCCGCGAGCTCTTGACGGCTCAGGCCAGCTTGGGTGCGCAGCGCTTCGATGCGGTTTGCAACCCGCTCTTCTTCATGCTTTGGTTTACGTCCCATGTTTGTAGCATAAATGCTATGTAGCAATAATGCAACATTGGTTGAATGTTTTGACTAAAGAAATGTGATGCCGAGTTTGGAGCATGTAAACGAAAGTTATTTGACTTTGCGCAGGACGGTGTGGGTCTTGTCGGCCCACTCGTATTTGCGACCCAACAGTCGAAGCACAATCAGCAGAATGGGGAACCAAAACTTCTTCAGGATCTGCCACAGGAACCTACGCATTTGCAATCTCCTCGAGTTTTGCGGTCAATCTTGGAGCATCCACGCGCCAATAAGAATGCATCTTCCCATCCACCAGCACCACGGGGATTTCCTCGGCGTGCTTGGCGGCCAGGGCGGCATCTTCCAAGATGTTGAACTCTGTGACATCAACACCCACCGAGGGATGGGCCGCTTGAAAGTTGGCAATTACGACACCTAACTCGGTGCGGGCATCATCACATAGGTGACAGCCCGGCTTGCCGATCAGCGTTATTTCGATGCCATTTGCCATGTTTTCAGCCTAGAGCAACCTGTTGGCAATAAACTTTTCGCGTGCCCCCAGCCACCAAGACTCCCAAAATCGAGGCCGCGTTCTTCGACGTGGACAACACGATTATTCGCGGGTCTTCCTCGTTTTTGTTTGGCAAGGCGGCTTTTCACAAGGGTTTCTTCACTCGAAAAGACGTCTGGCGCTTTGCCTGGCACCAGTTTAGGTTTATCAGCAAGGGCGAAACCGCCCACATGGTCAACACCATCAAAGACCAGGCTCTGGCGCTCATTGCCGGTCACAAAGCCGCGGATCTGACAGCACTTTCGGACGAGGTTTTCGAGTTCTATTTGAAGCCCAAGCTTTGGCCTGAGACTGTGCGCATCGCTCGGGAACACATTGCCGCCGGACGTGAGGTCTGGCTGGTTACGGCCACGCCCCAGGAGATTGCCGACGTATTGGCGCATCGCCTCGGCCTGACCGGTGGACTCGGAACCATCGTCGAGCAGAAGGACGGGGTCCTGACCGGCAAAGTGGTGGGGCAGACGCTTCACGGCAAGGCAAAGCGCAAGGCAATCAAGGCATTGGCCAAGGAGAGGCACATTAGCCTAAAGCGCTCCTACGCCTATTCCGACAGCCAGAATGACTTACCGATGCTTAGCCTGGTGGGAAACGCGGTCGCGGTGAATCCAGACCTGATTCTTACTCAGCACGCCCGAGCAGCAGGTTGGCCGATTCTGGACTTTAAGAAGCGCGAACTCAAAGCCAACAAGGCCGAATATAAGGCTGCGCTAAAAGTGAAAAAAGCTAAGCACAAGGCCTAAGACAGCTGGCACAAACCCGTTTAAACAAGAAACCCGCCCTATTGAGGCGGGTTTTTGTGCTTTACAAGAAGTAAAGATTTACTTCTTATTGCGACGCTGGTGGCGAGTCTTACGAAGAAGCTTGCGGTGCTTCTTCTTGGACATACGCTTGCGACGCTTCTTGATAATAGAACCCACGAAGACCTCACAAAGATTGGATGGCTGGAAAACTAAGTCAGCCGGACAGTTGTTCCATTCTAGCCCACAATGGGCGTACGCTCTAATCGTGACCGAACAGTTGAAGTACGAAGTAGAAAAAGAGTACGACGGATTCGAGTTGCGCTACTACCCCAGCTACACGCTCGCTCAGGTGCAAATCCGTGGCGACTTTGTCACAGCAGGAAACTCAGCTTTCAATCCGCTGCTTCGCTACATCACCGGCAACAACAAATCAGGTGCCCAGCTGGCAATGACAGCTCCGGTGCTGCAATCCTCCGAGGAACCAGATCACCACCTGGTCAGTTTCGCCCTTCCTAACGCTGTTGCCCCAGGCGCTGCGCCTGTGCCTTCAGACAGCAAGGTAAACATCGTGACTGTGGAACCACACCGAGTTGTGGCCCGCCGGTTCAGTGGCCTGTGGAGTTATGACAAGTTTTTACAGCAGGCCGAACTGCTGCAGGAAGCCGCGGAGGCGGCGATACTAAGCGGTGATCTCAAAGGCAAGCTTGTGGGGGAACCCTACTTTGCGCGTTACAACGCGCCCTTCACCCCATTTTTCTTGCGCCGCAACGAGGTCCTGATTGCCCTGGAGAGCAACTAATCCGAGCCGACACGATGATTATTAGTCAACGCGTTTATTTCTCTCGATTTACCTGCCGCTAGTAGAGTGCTAGCGAAACCGAAAGGAACTCAATGTCTCTTGCACGCAAGGCCGCAGCCGAATTTGTCGGTACCGCGGTATTCCTGACCGCCATCGTGGGCGTGAACTACCCAGCCACCCCAACCGTTTTGGCAACTGCCGTTTTGGCTACCGCACTCGGTCTGATGGTGCTTCTCACCAGCACCACATCTGGCGGACACCTGAACCCAGCAGTGACCCTCTTCTTTGCAGTCAAGAAGGAAATCAGCTGGGGAAACGCCGTCACTTACATGGCCGCGCAGATCCTCGGTGGAATCTTCGGTGCCTGGCTCGGTGGCCAACTGCACGGCGGTGCACCAGTAGTTGTGAATGCGGCCGACACTACCTCGGGTCAGTTCCTGAGCGAGATTGTTGCCACCGCCGGACTGGTCTGGTTGATCGGTAACCTTGCGGCTCGCGAGCGCGGAAACATCATCCCGCTGGTAGTCGCTCTCTGGGTCTTCTCGGCAGCCAACTTCACCAGCTCCGGGGCTTCGGCTAACCCAGCAGTTACCATCGCCCGATTCTTCACTCCGGTGGCCGGTATCGGTGTCCAGCAGGGTGCCTACTGGATCATCGCAGAAGTGATTGGCGTTCTGATCGCGATTCTGGGACTGATGTTTGTCACTCCACTCGCAGCAAAGAAGAAGGCAAAGAAGAAGTAACCCGCCGTCTTAGAAATCCCCGCCAATTCCTAGTTTCTAGAAGTTGGCGGGGTTTCTTTTTAGAAATAATTGTCGTAAATTTCTAGGTATGGCGACTAACTCAGTACCGAAACCAAAGCAGCAGCGTGCCAAAGACACTGTCGCCAAATTGCTGGAGGCGACTGACCGCGCAATGCGTGCCGGTGGCGAAGCTGCTGTGCGCATTCAAGAAATAAGCGCCGAGACCGGTATTTCGATTGGCTCGATCTACCACCACTTCCAGGACCGCGACGGCCTGATCCGCGCCACCTATTCGCACAACTACGCCAGAGTGATGGAGCACGACCTGCCGCTTGTGAAGCAGTTCATGGACAAGATTTCTAGCCGTGAACAGCTGATGGAACAAGAGCCACAGATGGTGGAGTTTCTGAATCGCCACTTCAAGAACCAGCCGGCACTAGAGCGCGCGGCAATCGTGGGTACCAGCGCCGGTCGCCCCCTAATGCAAGCAGAAATGTCACGCGTCCAACACGTTCTTAACGAAAGCGCCACCGAGGTCATGGACATCGCGGCCGAGCACGGGATTCTGAAGGATCACCTGAACCCTCGTGCGGCAGCCATGGTGGTTCTGGGGCTGCTATTGGGTCGAGCTGTCGCCGAACTTGACAGCGAACCAGTGAGTGACGATGACTGGGCTCACGCAGCCCTGACCGCCATGGGTGGCCTTTTTATAGGTCCGAGTCTGCCTCGGCAGTAGAAGCCTGAGCGGCCTTTCGCTTGCCCATCATGGAGTTGCGGGCCTCGGCCAGTTTGTCGCTGGCCTTGCCCTTCACCTCGGTGATGGCTTCATCCAAAATGGTGCTCAAATCAGCTGCCCTAATCCCCAAACGCGAACTCAGATCACCGAGTTCGGCACGTAGTACAGCCTCGGCATCGGCAGCCGTATCGGTTGCCTGAAGCTTCGCATCGGCAAGTTTGCGACCTAGCTCTTTACCCAGGCGCTCGGTGGATAGATCGTTCTCGGTGACGGTTTCCTGAACCTTGGCACTGACCCAGGAGGCGCCTTCATTTAGCCAACCCGCCAAAGTAACAGCAGCATCGGTCAGAGTCTTTTCAACAGGGTCGGCGCTGACTGGCTTTGCGCTCGACTTGGCCTTCGAAGCACCGGCACCGGCGCCACTCATACCCGGCGCGATTTCATTCAGGAAAGCGGTGAACTCAGCCAGCGGGCCGCGGTCAATCGAGTAAACCCGAGCCTGTCCTGCAGCCTCGACGGTGACTAGCCCAGCCTCGCGCAGCGTCTTGAGGTGCTTCGAGACTGTCGGTTGGCCCTCACCGGTGAGCGTCACTAGGTCGGAAACACTCTGCGATTTCACGGCCAAGGCCGAAAGTAGGGCACGTCGAGTTGGGTCCGCAAGTACGGTGAAGATGTCGCTCATGTCTCAAGGGTAACCGATTAAGGTAGGCCCAAAACAGGGCTACTTACCCGCGGCTAGCTCCTTGGAGCGTGCCAGGGCTGCGCGGGTGGCGGCAGCGAACAGGGCCTCCAAGTTGCCGGCTTCAAGTTGCGCGATGGCGCGCTCGGTCGTGCCATTCGGGCTGGTCACCTGGCGGCGCAACTCCGCTGGCGACTTTCCGCTTGCGGCTAAGAGTTCGGTAGCACCGAGGAAGGTTTCGGAAACCAGCAGGTGCGCGGTCTCTTGGTCAAAGCCGAGTTCCATTGCAGCCGCAGTGAACTTCTCGATCAGGAAGAAGACATAGGCCGGACCGGAACCACTCACGGTACCCAGTTCGTCGATCTGATTTTCGTCCAAAATCACGACTTTGCCTACGGTCTCGAAGAGGGCCACGGCCTTGTTCAGCTGCGCCTCGCTGGCCCGACGGCCGCGAGCAACACCGGTTACCGCACGTCCGACAATCGCTGGGGTGTTTGGCATGCTGCGAATCACAGCGACCGATTCGGGCACTGCCGCTTCCATGCTGGCAGTGGTGACGCCGGCGGCCACCGAGATTACGAGCGCTCCATCGGTGAGGTTGTGGCTAACCTGACGCAGTACCTCAGTCACATAGAGCGGCTTTACCGCGACCAGGACCACATCGGCACCGACGACTGCGTTGGCGTTGGCTTCTTGACTGGCTTCGATCGGGTGAGCGGTGACCCCAAACTGCTGGACCAGGCGATCGGCGCTAGCCACCGAGTTGGTGCTGACAGCCACATTCGCTGCATCAAAACCAGCCTTGAGGAGCCCGCTGAGAATCGCGGTTCCCATCGATCCCGAGCCTAGGATTGCAATCTTGTTAATGTCCACAGAGCAAGTCTAGAACGGGCTCAAAGATGTCCTGCCCAGCCAGTAGGTTTGAAACATGGCTTCAACCAAGAACAAGAATGATTTCGCCTGCACCGAGTGCGGCTGGACCGCGGTCAAGTGGGTCGGGCGCTGTGGTGAGTGCCAAGCCTGGGGAACGGTTCAAGAAGTTGGGGCACAGTCTGGCATCGTCAAGAAGGCCAAGCCGGCAGTGATCCTGGAAACCGCTAAAGCACGGCCAATCACAGAAATCTCATCGGGTGGCGTGGCCGCCACCCCAACCGGAGTTGGCGAATTCGATCGAGTGCTCGGTGGCGGTTTGGTTGCCGGTGCCGTGATTCTCCTTAGCGGAGAACCCGGAGTGGGTAAGAGCACTCTGTTGTTGGAGGTCGCGGCTCGTGCAGCCAGGGCCGGCACCAAAGTTTTATACGTCAGCGGCGAGGAATCAGTTGGTCAGATTCGACTGCGAGCAGAACGCACCGGTGCTTTGGCGGACAACCTTTTCTTGGCAACCGAAAATGACCTGGCCTCGGTTTTAGGTCAGATCGAATCCGTGGAACCGGGTCTGATTCTGGTGGACTCGGTGCAGACCATCGCGTCTGCGGAAATCGACGGCGCGGCCGGTATGCCCAGCCAGATACGCGAGGTAGCGGCGAGCCTGATATCGGTGGCCAAGGAGCGAGGCATTCCGACCATTCTGGTGGGTCACGTCACCAAGGATGGCTCCATTGCTGGACCTCGCGTACTGGAGCACCTGGTTGACGTGGTCTGCCACTTCGAGGGCGATCGCCAGACTTCATTGCGCTTTGTAAGGAGTCTCAAGAACCGCTTCGGCCCGACCGACGAGGTGGGTTGTTTCGAGATGACCGGCGAGGGCATTGCCGAGGTTACCGACCCTTCCGGGCTCTTCCTGAGCCGAGGCAACCAACCAATCTCGGGAACCTGCGTGACCGTGACGATGGAGGGAAAGCGCCCGCTGATTGCGGAGATCCAGGCGCTCGTGGTCAAAAGCAGTGCCCCACAACCTCGACGCGTCACCAACGGGCTAGATTCCAGCCGAGTGAACATGCTGCTAGCCGTGCTGGAGCGCCGCGCCGGGCTGCGGCTTGGCGAACACGACGTCTACGTGTCCACCGTTGGTGGGGTGAAAATCACCGAGCCAGCCGCAGACCTAGCCATAGCACTGGCGGTGGCCTCTGCAATCCAAGACAAGCCGATTGCGCACAACCTGGCAGCCTATGGGGAGATTTCGCTGGCCGGAGAAGTCCGTTCGGTCTCCAATTCCAAGCAACGCGCCACCGAAGCCAACCGATTGGGATTCATTAGATCGGTTGACTCCGAGGTTGGCGATTTGAAGGCGGCACTGAGCCTCGGGTTGAACTGGTAGCTAGTTGCCTTAGTTCAGGATGAACTGGACGTCGTTGCTGGCAAAGCCGTTTACTGCCACCTTGAGGTGATACGAGGCACCACCGCCCGTGACAGCACCCATGCCCGCGGCAGCATCACAACCCGCGGCACCGGAACGAACCCGGCCCCAGGTTAGTGCTGGCGAGGTAGTGGCAACGCCCGGCTGCAACAACATTCGGTAGTTGCTAACGGCCGACTTACAGTCGGCGTTGGTCCAAATGGTTTCGGCACCACTGGTCACCTTGTAGACCTGGGCTGCGGTTCCAACGTTGTAGTAACAGGCCTTATCGCTGGTGTTGGTGATGACGAACCAAAACTTAGGATTTGAGCCCGCGGCAAAGACACTCTGCGGCTTCGCCCCATCGCCCACCATGGCCATCAGGTCTAGACCCTTGGGCATGCAGGTGGTGAACTTGGTGGCGGCATTTCCGGTGGTTGCGTTCGCGGCATCAGCGCCGGCAGATGCGGTCACTCCAGGCTTGGCGCCACCAAAGAGGCCACCGACCCAGTTTGCGACGGCGGTTACACCCGCAACGATGCCCCATATCAGACCGACCACAATGGCCAGTGCGACCAGATTACGAATCAGATAAGTACGCCGAGTTGGTTGCTGCCTTGCCATGTTTCAAAGATAACCAGCAACGGCGCAAGAGCCGCGGAACTAAAGCAGTCGGAGCATGCGTGTGTTGCCCAGAGTGTTTTGCTTGACCCTCGCCAGGTCCAAGAACTCGGCAACACCGTCATCGGTGGAGCGAACCATTTCTTGATAGGTGGCCTCATCAACCGGCACGTCGGAGATTGGCTCGAAGCCGTGGGCGGCGAAGAAGGCCACTTCGAAAGTCAGGCAAAAGACGCGCTTGATGCCCAGCGCAGCGGCACGTTCCAACAGGTGGTTCACGATTGCGTGGCCGATTCCCTGTCCGCGCGCGGCCTCGGCGACGATCAGGGAACGGACCTCCGCGAGGTCTTCCCACATCACGTGCAGTGCTCCAGCACCCAGGATGTTACCCGACGAGTCTTCGACCACGCTGAACTCTTGAACCTTTTCGAAAAGCGCTACCAGGTCGTGGTGCAACAGCTTCTGACCGTCGCCCTCGAGGGGCTGGCGCATCTCCTGGATAGCCCGAACGTCCGCGGTGGTTGCGGGACGAATCGAGTAGCCAGGTTTGCTCATACACAAATGCTAACGGAGGCTGCCCGAATCATCAGGCAGCCTCCGTTAGTACTGGCTTTGGGTTACTGGGTGACCGACTCGTGAATTCGAGGCTTGGCGGTGAAGACAAACTCGCCGGCAACCAAGTCGATCTTGACGTGGGTAGCGCTTGCCAACTCGCCGTGGAGAATTTTCTCTGACAGCTTGTCCTCGACCTCGCGCTGGACTGCACGACGCAGCGGGCGGGCACCGAGAGCTGGGTCGAAGCCAAGCTCGATCAGCTTGTCCTTTGCCTCCTGGCTCAGCTCGATGGTCATATCGCGGTCTTCCAGGCGCTCAGAGAGACGCTTCAGGAAGAGGTCCACGATCTGACGCAGCTCGTCCTTCGACAGCTGTGGGAACACGATGGTCTCGTCTACACGGTTCAGGAACTCTGGCTTGAAGTGCTTCTTCAGCTCCTCGTTGACCTTGCCCTTCATCAGTTCGTAGTCGTTCTGGCTGTTGCCCTCGAGCGAGAAGCCCAGGGCTCCGCGAGCGATGTCACGAGTACCGAGGTTGGTGGTCATGATGATCACGGTGTTCTTGAAGTCCACGACGCGACCCTGACCATCGGTCAGGCGACCCTCTTCCAGAATCTGAAGCAGGCTGTTGAAGATGTCAGGGTGAGCCTTCTCGATCTCGTCGAACAGGACCACACTGAATGGCTTGCGGCGGACCTTTTCGGTCAGCTGGCCACCCTCTTCGAAGCCCACGAATCCCGGAGGTGCGCCGAACAAGCGGCTTACCGTGTGCTTCTCGCTGAACTCGCTCATGTCCAGGCTGATGAGGGCACCCTCGTCGTCGAACAGGAACTCGGCCAGAGCCTTCGCTAGCTCGGTCTTACCGACACCGGTAGGACCAGCAAAGATGAACGAACCGGATGGGCGCTTTGGGTCCTTGAGTCCGGCGCGCTGACGGCGGATTGTCTTGGAGAGCGCGGCAATTGCGTCTTCCTGACCAATGACGCGGCGGTGCAGCTCCTGCTCCATGAACAGCAGTCGAGTGGATTCTTCCTCGGTGAGCTTGAATACCGGGATACCGGTGGCCTGCGCCAAGACCTCTGCGATCAGACCTTCGTCGACCACGCCCTGTTCGCGGGAGTTGCCCTTACGGAGCTCCTTCTCCAGCTGAGCACGCTGACCTACCAGGGTCTTCTCCTCGTCGCGCTTGGTGGCGGCCAGTTCGAAGTCCTGGTTTTCGATTGCCTTCTCCTTGTCGACGCGAACGGCGACAATCTTCTCTTCAATCTCGCGAAGCTCCGGCGGCGACGACAAAATCGAGAGGCGCAAACGAGCGCCGGCTTCGTCGATGAGGTCGATTGCCTTGTCCGGAAGGTGACGGTCCTGAATGTAGCGGTCGGCCAGGTTGGCAGCGGCAACCAGAGCGCCATCGGTGATGGAGACCTTGTGGTGCGCCTCGTAGCGGTCGCGCAGACCCTTCAGGATGTTGATGGTGTGAGGCAGCGAAGGCTCGTTTACCAATACCGACTGGAATCGTCGCTCCAGGGCGGCATCCTTCTCGAAGTACTTGCGGAACTCGTCCAGGGTGGTGGCACCGATGGTCTGCAGTTCGCCTCGAGCCAGCAGTGGCTTGAGGATGCTGGCAGCATCGATTGCGCCTTCGGCAGCACCGGCCCCGACCAGCGAGTGAATCTCATCGATGAACGTGATGATGTCGCCTCGGGTGCGAATCTCCTTGGTGACCTTCTTCAGGCGCTCCTCGAAGTCGCCGCGGTAACGGCTACCCGCAATCAAGGCACCGAGGTCCAGGGTGTAGAGCTGCTTGCCCTTTAGGGTCTCCGGAACGTTGCCCGACACGATGGCCTGAGCCAGGCCCTCGACCACAGCGGTCTTTCCGACACCGGGTTCACCAATCAGCACCGGGTTGTTCTTGCTGCGGCGAGAAAGAATCTGCATGACGCGCTCGATTTCGCGCTCGCGACCGATCACCGGATCCAACTTGCCCTCGGCGGCAGCCTGAGTCAGGTTGCGACCGAACTGGTCCAGAATCTGCGAGCCCTTCTGAGGCGCGGCATCGTTGTTGGCGCCAACGCCAACGGTCTCTTTGCCCTGGAAACCCGAGAGCAGCTGAATGACCTGCTGGCGAACGCGGTTGGTGTCAGCTCCAAGCTTGGTGAGGACCTGAGCGGCGACGCCCTCGCCCTCGCGGATCAGACCGAGCAGCAGGTGCTCGGTGCCGATGTAGCTGTGGCCAAGCTGCAGTGCTTCACGCAGCGATAGTTCGAGTACCTTCTTGGCGCGCGGAGTGAAAGGAATGTGACCGGTCGGCGCCTGCTGACCCTGGCCGATGATCTCCTGGACCTGCTCGCGAACCGACTCCAGCGAGATACCGAGCGACTCCAGCGACTTTGCCGCGACGCCCTCGCCCTCGTGGATCAGACCGAGCAGGATGTGCTCGGTGCCAATGTAGTTGTGGTTCAGTAGCTTGGCTTCTTCTTGAGCCAAGACGACCACGCGACGGGCCTTGTCGGTGAATTTCTCAAACATTGCTACTCCTTCGATAGCCACCCATGGCGGGCAGGTTATCTAATGGAATGGTAGCTAGCGCAAGCCCCCGAAAATAGGCTTGTTCGCTTTGGGGTGAACCTAGTTCTTAGGGTCGGCTTTTTCCACCGAGTTTTTGGCCGGCAGACCCGCCTTCAGGCGTTCCTCGGCCTCGATTTCGTTCCAGACTTTACGCTCTTTGCTGTCGGCACGAAGAATCGATCGCATCACAACGTAGAACACCAAACCAACCAGTGCCGGCGGAATCACGCCCAGCAGTGTGGCGATTAGGTCCTTCTGAAACTGCGGGTCCATTGCTACCTAACTTTGCTTTTTGCGCGGCTTGGGTGGTGCTTTATGCGGGTAGTTGGCTACGGGCCAGACTACTTGACCAGCGGGAACATGATGGTCTCGCGAATGCCCAGACCGGTGAGCGACATCAACAGGCGGTCGATACCCATGCCCATACCGCCCGAAGGTGGCATGCCGAATTCCAGCGCCTTCAGGAAGTCCTCGTCCAGCTTCATTGCCTCGGGGTCACCGGCCGCGGCCAGCTTTACCTGCTCGACGAAGCGGTCGCGCTGGATAACCGGGTCAACCAGCTCCGAGTAGCCGGTGGCCTGCTCGTAGCCACGGATGTAGAGGTCCCACTTCTCGACCACACCAGGCTTGCTGCGGTGGTTACGGGTCAACGGGCTGGTGTCAACCGGGAAGTCCATCACGAAGGTCGGGTTGACCAGGTTGGCCTTGACGAAGTGCTCCCAGAGCTCTTCCACGTACTTGCCGTGCAGCGGGTGGTCGATTTCCAGACCCTCGCGGTCGGCAAGCTTCTTCAACTCTGCAATCGGGGTCTCCGGGGTGATGGTCTGGCCGCAGGCCTCAGAGAGGCTCTCGAACATCGAAATGCGTGCCCACTGGCCACCGAGGTCGTTGATCGAACCGTCCTCCAGAACAACCTGGTGGGTGCCGAAGACATCCATGGCGGCGTTCTGGATCAGAGCCTGAGTCAGGTCCGCAATCGAGTTGTAATCGCCGTAGGCCTGGTAGGCCTCCAGCATCGCGAACTCCGGCGAGTGGGTGCGGTCTGCACCTTCGTTACGGAAGTTGCGGTTGATCTCGAAGACGCGATCGATGCCGCCGACCACAGCACGCTTCAGGAAGAGTTCCGGAGCGATGCGCAGGAACAACTCGGTGTCAAAGGCGTTGGAATGAGTCTTGAATGGACGAGCCGAGGCGCCACCGTGAATGGTCTGCAGCATCGGAGTCTCGACCTCGAGGAAGTCGCGCTCGGCGAAGGTCTTGCGCATCGACTGCATGACCTTGGCGCGGATTTGGACCACCTCGCGGGCTCGGTCGCGGACAATCAGGTCGATGTAACGGTGACGGACGCGGAATTCCTCACCCAGTTCGTTGTGCAGGTTTGGCAGCGGGCGGATGGTCTTGGCAGCCATCTTCCATTCTGAAACCATCACCGAGAGCTCGCCGCGCTTCGAGGTGATTACCTCACCGACAACGAACAGGTGGTCACCGAGGTCGACCAGTTCCTTGTAAAGCTCAAGCTG
>ERZ650311.1249-NODE-1249-length-12981-cov-5.068389_pt1 | contig 12981 bp, 15 predicted proteins | sample MGYA00376247_ERZ650311 | MGnify/ENA primary metagenome ERZ650311 (study PRJEB26733, sample SAMN07839324) | wastewater metagenome | biome: small river; feature: stream; material: water | place: USA: North Carolina | collected 2016-07-28 ... | reverse complement strand
ATGACAACGGCGTACTGCATTTAGGGACGGACGAGGATTTGAATTGGCTGGTTAATCAGTAATGAATTACTCGGTAAATATACCACAGCCCCCTGAGATTCTTCTGGGCCATTCCCCGGTGCGAATGTCATAACTTGTACGCTATCACTATCAATTTGTTCGCTGCCAATGAATCCATACAAAATCCCAGCATGTATTATTACGCCGGAACATTGAACGACGGTGCTTGTTGAGAACGCATCAGCAAGAGTACCGATATATGTGCCCTCTGCGTTATAAGTCCAAACCACATCCCCACCCAACGTATTCTCCGTCACCGTCGCCACAGGTGCGTTTGTGCCCGTCTGCGTGAGTAACGCTCGATAGACCTTTACTCCTAACCCAAGATCAAGTACACCATTGGGGTCAACTGACCCCGCAGGTGCATTGATCCGATTCACCGTTGTCGTGTTCGTTCCATCGTAGATGGTTACTGGTACAGGTTTCATTATGCCACCTTATATCCTATCTGATTCTTGGTAAACGCAACTTGCCCTGTCGTAGTAGCAAAGTACGTGCGATATGCTCCATAACGAATGTAATCCAACTCAAACACCCAACTGCCATCAGCACTGATAGTCTGTGAACTGTTAGGTACGGTTGCCCACGTTGTTCCGTTATCATTTGAGCCTTGCAGGATGATCGAAGCACCCGCAAGAGCAACAGGTGTTGCCGTCTGATTGCCTGTTCCCGTATTGGTATAGGCTACATACGTTCCTGCAATGGCGTTAGCCAATGAAGTAGCAACTTTGTACGTGCTTGAAGATACAGGCACGACATAGTAATCAGTCGCAGCTGAGATACCTGTCGGCAGAGTGGTACTTGTCGTGAACTGCACGACCAATCCAAAACCAAAGTTGTTTTGAGTCGAATTGGTGAACAAGAGTGACCCGCCACTATTGGTGACTTGTGACCCTGACGCACTTACAGCGGCGGTCGGAGTGTTGACATCAGCAGTACCCGTCCAAACGAGTGACTGCGGACTGTTACTGCCCGTTGTTTGTGAATCTAAGGCGTCTGAGGTTGCGGTTGAAGTGAAATTGGTGGTCGCCTGTGTTGCCGAAGCATTAGCAGGGCCTTTGAGCGACAAATTGAGCCATTGAAAAGGCATTGTAGTTCTCCTTAAGGGATCAACACAGGCTTAAGACCTGTGAGGCTATGCTTTGGCTTTTGGGGCTTTAGCGGTTTTAGCTACTTTCGGTACAGCGACGAACTTGCCGCCTGCACCTGCGATATATTTAACACCACCTTTAGTATAACTCAAATCGACGGGCAATTTGGTCAAAGATGCAAATTCTAATGATGCTTCGGGTGTGTCGATGGGGAACTGAATCTCAGTTCCCGCACCTAACGTCACCGCAACACCGTTAATCGTTACTGTTGCTTCCGTTATCAACTTCATTTACGACCTCCGTTTTTAATCTGGCTTCCCTAGCTTTAGCCATTCGTTCCTGAGCTTCGAGCTTTTTAGCTTTCAACTCCCGATATTCCTCAAGTTCATCTGCGGACAGTGTAGGCACTTCTACAACATTCTGCTTCATTGCCATAGCCATTTCCTGTGCCAATGTACGGATCATCGTGGTCGATGAGTCCTCTTTGGCATTTTCAGTCTTATGCTGCATCTGAAGATGGATGCGTTCAATGGTATTCAAAGTCGAACGTCCATTGTCTGAACCCGTCATTCGTTTGGAAATATCACCCAAGACCTTGTTGACGTTGGCATTGGCATAGGATAATGCCGCCTCATTTGCCGCTATAAGCGTTTCTCGCAGTTCCAAAAGGATTTTGCTGTCCATTACATCGGACGCGGCAAAAACAGCCTCAGAACACTCGTTGGACTTCAAATGAGCCAATCTGCACGTAGGGCAATGCTGAAAGAACAGTGTGCCGGGTTGAGTACCAGGGTCGTTCAACTGCACAAGTTTGTTCAAACCAAACTCACACTCCGTCAATACAGGATGGATAGTGTTGAAGTAAGCATAGGCTTGATCGTTCTGTTTGTACCACTCATCGTTGTAGAGTGAGTCATAGGCGTTGATACGCTTGTTCCACTCTGCCAATTCATATCCATCCTGCCGACGAGTGATAGGGTCAACACTACGGGGCATCTGCGGACGCGGCGGCGGTAACTCGTGGGGCAACTGAGTGAGCATCTTCAATGTGCGATAACCCATATCAACGCCTTCTCGAAACATTCGATCTACGCGATACGCATACTCACTCGGCGGTATATCCAAGTACAACTGCCGATATGCACCGTTAGGCTGAATATCACCTTTGTAGCCGTCCTTACCTCCAAAAAAGGGAAGCAGTACACCGCCGTCTATCGGATTACATTTAAGGTTCGACTTCTTAGGGTCGATGTTCATATTCGGTAATCCCGCCGAATATCCAAACATTCTTGTTCTGTCTGTGACTTCTCTAACGCCACTCTGAATCTGGTCGATTATCATAGATTTTTTAGCGGACTACCGATAGGCTCTTTAGCACCCTTGTTAAGAGTTGCGTGTTTCTCACCAAAGCTAAAGACGCGATTATCAGCGTTGTCCTCCTCCGTTTTATGGTTGAGGTAGTGGTCACGATTGAGGTTCTGTTGCTCCCAAGCTGCCTCGGCTTTTTTGCTATTAGCAGTCGCCCGTTCTGCTTCTAAGTAGTCTAAGCGTTCCGTATCGGTTTTCTCAGCCCATTTAATGTCGATGTACTGTCTCCTCTTTATCGACTCCATCATTTGTTCCGAAAAAGGAATGTACTCCCCGTTCGGATTGGTCAAGGGACTACGCAATCCCCAGAAACCGTTGTTACAGCAATCATCACTGCACTCAGCAGGATAAATGCCTAAAAATTCTTCGTTCCAATTCTCTTTCTCGCCCAACATTGACGGTGGATACCATTGTTCCAATATCAGGAACGGCATCTGCTTGCCCGTCTCAGGGTTCGGATATTTTGGCTTACCTTTTAAGATACCGTGAGGACGTACTGCCTCTGTCGGGGTAACGATACGCAGTTTAGGTTTACCATTAGATAGCCGTCCTGCTAAATCTGCCAAAACATCTTCGTGTTCTTTAGAAAGTTTCATATAGAGGGGCTAATTATAAGGTTAGCCCCAATCCTTTTAACTGCCATTACGCAGGTAAACACTAATATCAACCCGTAACCATGGTTGCTTTCTGCGTGATCGTGTTGAGCGTGAGGCCGCTGATCTTGCCTAGACGATACGGCTGCGGTGCGAACACGTTGCCGAAAAAGTCCATAAACTTGATACGAGCCTGCTGATACGCACCTGCCGACGAGATCGACTGCAATCCGTTAGCCGCACCTGCGGGGAAACGTGAGTCAACCTGACCAACATCCTTAAGGATAGCGGTACGCAGTTCATCACGACCCAAGAAGTAGATTTCGTCACCGCGAATATCGTTACCGACCTTGATCGGGCAACCAAACCACGTAACGTCAACTCCCTGCATACCGATGTCATTCTGCGGACGAGTACCCGTGTGCATAAAGGTCTGCGGGCTTGAGGTCAACACACCTGCATTGAGGCTCAATCCATAGTAGGTTGCCTGATTACCCGTATTCAGAACCATATACAACGAAGCGTCGAGGTTAGTACCACCGTCGCCCTTGAACCAACCGCCACGCTGAACGACTGCCATATAGGTCTCATACAGCATACCTGCCGTAAGCGAACCTGCTGAAGTCTTTTCATACGAAGCAAGACCGTTGTAGGACGAACGCGACTTACCATAGTAAGTACCCGTCGAATCAACGATGATCGGCAGTCCGTACATACCTGCTGATGCGTCGGTCATACCGCCAAGCTGCGGAACAAAGATGTCCGTTGCAACCACATCTGACGGGATGTTCGACGTAAAGGTAAGTGAAGTAGCCGAACGCGAAGCGACCTGAAGGACGCCTGCACCGACCGTACCTGTACGCTGAGTAGCACCAGTAGCATCGTAGAAGTAGCCATATACATTGATAGGCGTCTGCGATGTACCGATGGAGTCGGTCGAACCGTTACAAACTGCGACGGTCGGCGAACCACCTGAGTAGTTGGACGACACGGTAGCAATAGCCATCGTGCTGTCGCCACGCGAGATGTACTGATTAAGCCACTTGGCAAACTGCTCTGCCGAAGTACGTTCTTCCAAACGAGTCATATCTTCTGACGTGTTTGCATTGGCATTGAGTACACCGGCGACCGTCTCGATAAGAGCCTGATTGTAGTTTACATACGTGACATTGAAGTTGTCATAGTTGCCTGCCTGTGCAGTTGCATAGGCATCGTTGTTTCCCGTACCGCCTGAAAATGACGGGTTCGGCCAGAGTTGGATCGGAACTTTCGTTCCCGACGCATTTACCTTTTCTTTGGGCCACGCTTTAGCCCAAGACCACATATCCGTGTAGTTTTGGTACAGTTTATACACTTCCGTGAGTTCCTGTACCTGCGCATTGGTAACTTCAGTTGAATTAAAAGTCTGCTGTGCCATAGTTCTATACTCCTAAATTTAATTGGGAATATAGGACGTTGTTCACCGACCTGCTTTAGCCGCATCCGTTCGACTGTATATCTTGTCTAGTTCCGCCTGCATAGTGCTTGGAACATAGGTATATCGGTCTTGGGGTGCTAGGACTTCAGCTTTTGGTGTCGTTTCTTTGACTTGTTCTTTCACGACCGCATTGACGCTTGTTTCGTCACGTCCACGGCGTTCTTTGTTAATAGTTTGTGCCAATGTGCCAAACTTTCCTCTTGCTTGTTTCACCAGCGTAGCCAGTCGAGCGGCAATAGGTAAAGGGAGCTTGTCACCGTTACGGAGCGATCCTTGATTGGATACAAGGTCAACCGCCGCTTGGTAATCAGGCGAATCCTTTAATTTGGTCATTATGCTTTCTATTACGAGAGTAGTTAGAGGGGAATCTTCAGACCATCGTGCTCTTTCGCGGAATGGTTTGATGGCTTCCATTACTTGGTTGGTCACTTCACTTTCGAGTTCCTTGACAGCGGTATTCTGTTTCGGTTGCTCGATCAAATGAGGATTCTTGACAAGTTTCTCTAGTTCCTTGATGCGTTCGTTTTGCTGAGTGATGGTTGCACGTTGTTGTTCATAGAACTCGGAGTCAGCCCCTTGCGATATCAACAGTTGATAGTCAGCATCAGGGTCAACATAACCGCCTTCTACAAGTGCCACCAATTTCTCGATCTTCTTGGCATCATATCCTTCACCAAAGCGTGTTTGTAATACCACGTCACCTTTATCCGAGAAATATTTCAGATTCGGGTCATCGGTAAACAGTGCCTCTACCGCACCGAGCATAAGAACATCTGACATCGCATAGGGATTAGCCCGCAATAAAGGTCGCAAGACATCCGTTTGTTCGTCAACTGTAAGGCTAGGTTTGGTGAGTGCTTCAAAAACAGGGGCGAGGATTTGTACTCCGTCTGAACCGCCTACTTTATCAAGTTCTGCTTTAGTATTACGCCATTCTTCATATCCCTTGACCAAAGCATCTTTTGTTGCTTGGGGAATACGAGTATGGGCTTTTAACAATGCTTCGTTAGAAGGAATCTCGTCTAACAAGTCATCGAACGAATCAGTTACCTCAGTTTCAGTTTCATCTTCCGTAGCATCGACTTCTTCAGTAGAGGCATCTTCGGTGGATTCGACCAATTCTTCAGTTTCCGAAACGGCTTCATCGGTTGGGGCAGCGGCATCAGCGGCGACCTGTTCAACCTCAGTTACGGCGTCGTTTACAGGTGTATCCTGTACTTCTGAGTTAAATTCGTCCATATATTCTTATAGGCTCTGCCTATGTCTATCAACAATAATCATTATTATTTGAATTAGCAAGCGGTTTTTACTTGTTAAATCAGTTTTTTTAAGTCTATTATCATTGTATGAATAAGTTGGTCGCTACCGCAGGAACACTTACCGCGATGCTTAGTCACAATCTAAATACGACCGCCACTTCTTTTTATATAAGCGATGCGTCTAACTTTCCATCATCGGGTTATCTTGGACTTGGACTATTAGATGCTCGTGAAATTGTCGAATACACCAGTATTGAGGGCAATAAAATACAGGGTGTAACTCGTGCCGAAACACCTAAATCCTTTCCGCTTGGCACAAAAATTACATTATTAGAATGGACACCTATTGTAGATAAGACTGCTACAATAGCCACTACCGATGATCTCACAAATGGTTCATCTTCATTTACCGTTATCACTCAAGATTTGGGCGTAGGGCGTAGTGGTACATTTGATATAACAGGACTGTCAGGATTAACTGCTAATAAACCTGTTACGGTCATACAAACGTGTGACCCTATTCCATCAAAAGGCGATGCTACTGACGAGCCTGAAATGGATATGATATTTGCAGTTGGGCATACTTTGGATGCAACGAGTATCCGCGTAATGTGGCATTGCTCATCTATCGTTGCAGGTGAGTATAATTTTGGATATTTAACTTAAAACTATGGCTGTCATCAACGATCCTATCAACTCTACTTCTGTTGCTCGTGTCGGCAATGTGTCCGCTAAAGGGATACACACGGTCAATAAACCGACCGACCACGGTGCATATGGGCATTATACTTATGGTGGGTTTACAGGTATCCTGCCTGCGGCTTTAGGTGCTAACTCAGAGATATTTCAATTTCGATGGGCTGATGCGTCAAGATTGGCAGTTATTCGCAAAATCCGAATAACTACATCGGTATCGACCACATTCTTTGCCGCAGGCGTTCCGCAGATGATCGACCTTGTTAAATCAACATCGTGGACGGTTGCAGGAACAGGTGGTACGGGATTGACCATTGGGACAATGCTCAAACGCCGTAACTCAGGTATGGGGTCATCGTTGGTCGGTACAGGTGATATACGCATTGCTACGACCGCCGCGTTAGGGGCAGGCACTAAAACCCTTGAAACATTGGCATTGTCAACTCTTGTTGCCGCGTGTCCTATCACTGCATCATTGAACGGTACGATGATACCACCGGGAACGATATTGTGGCAGGCTGAGATCGCCCATGGTGAACATCCGCTTGTCCTTGCTCAAAATGAAGGATTTAGCATCCGTAGTGTTGCTATTCCCGCAACAGGAACGTGGACGGCTAGTATCACGGTAGATTGGGCTGAAACGGACGCATACTAAGTGACCGTACCGACATCACCGCGTCGCTCAAAAGCAAGTTGGCGTTCTTGATACTCAACCGTTGACCTCATATCAAACAGATTTGGAGGCGTCAGGTGATGTAGAGCCTTTTCCATCTCTATTTCCTCTTGAACGGGTGTTTTCTCGACCTCTTTTGTCTGCGTAATGTACTGTTTAACGGTCTTTACAGGGCTTTTCCCGCCTGAAGCGATGTGATACGTCATTGCACCTAAACAAAAGGCTGTAAGGGCAGTTATAGCGAATATAAGCAAGGTTAGAATTTCCATCAAAATGTAAATCTCTCCTGTTGATCGGTTTCTGTTTGAAGTGATTCCTGTTGCAACCACAAATTACGTGAAACAAGTCCTTGTTCGTTCAATTCACCTTTGTAAACTTCGGGCATTGCTTCCATTATTTCTTCCTCTTTGGTCAAAGGTGTCGGCTCATTTCCAAACCAACATACGATAGACTTGATCGAATCCGGCACGTCATCCGCAACTTTACTAGGCTTCTGTTGGGTCTGTCCTGTTTCAGTTAGTTTAACAGGTACATATTCCCACGCGGATACTTGGTCACGCAAGAGTTTCATCCCTTTATCGTCTTGAGGCGTGATTACCTGCATATCATCGACGATGTAGTACATTGATGGGCGACCTAATACCCACGTACCATCATCATTCTGTCGATCTTCTTTAAAAGGATGTTTTTGCCTCTTGTCCGCTCGGCTAAGATGTCGCCATTGAGCAACGCCATCTTCTGCTTTGTAGTAACGAAACTTACCAAAGGGCAATTTATATTTTTCCCATAATGTCATCATTTCGCCCGTTCGTTCGTGTGACATCTGCCACGAAGCAATCATTTCGTCTTTTTCATAGCATCCATTTTCATCGCTATATAAATCAGACAAAATTGCCGTTGCTTGGTCGTCTATGCTCGTGCCTTTAAATGTACGTGACCGATACACAAAAAGTGCACCTGCCATACCGCTGTTGACACTTGCAGTGGCGATAAAAGACCACGCTGACCAGTGTGGGTAGAGTCCTTCGGAATATCCTACATCCAATCCTACACCCACTTTCCAATGGCGGGGTATCCGTCGCTGTCCAAATACTTTTTCAAACTGACTCCACGTTATGATCTGTACATCTTCATTGTATTCAGGGATGACCTTACCTGATTTGAACTGTGAGAACTCATTTTGGTACTCAGCCATAAAGGTCTGAAGCCCTGAGTTATCAAGAAACTTTTGAGCACGTAAAACGTCCAATCCCTGCCAACTTGGAACACTCGTATCAAGGATTTTGTGCCGTAATTTGCCTGTGGCATCTAAACCAGAGTCAATATTGAGCGTTTCAAAGGCATTTGCGACACCAATAACCGTTTTATTAGCAAAAGCGTCGGTTTTTCCTGTGTAAATTTGATTGACAACGGAGTTTTCACCGATGAGATTCTGCCCAAAGTCGATCGTGACAAATTTTCGAGCCTGAACGGGCAGAATTGAGGCAGTGATAAGCCGTAATTTGTTGGCTGAAACGGCTAATGAGTCATTTACATCGTCAATATCGTCAAAACAATTGTGCGATTTGCCAAAATCCGTTAAATATTCTCGCGTTGGGGTGTCAATAGGCACAAAAAGACGGTCAGTGGCATTATCTATGCTCCGAATTTTAGACCATTGATATCCATCGGCAATAAAATTACGATTGAATTTATATCGAGTAGAATTAGGAATATTGTCATATCCCAACACAGAAGCATTTTCTCGAAATCTTAGATCATATTTAGTACGGGTTTTGCATTTATTGCCGCAAATCACGTAGTTATCCGTCCCGTCAATTCCTTTACGAATACTTGATGGAATGTTTAGTCGAGCCAAAATACGTCTTACCGCCAACAATCCATCTAAATACACGCTAGTTAAACGTACTTCTGCATTTTTAACATCAACAAATCCATCCGCGTCTAAATAACCGCGAATTAACTGTTTTTGACATTCTAGGTCTATGCGCTCCACCCATTGAGGGGGCAATTTCATCGAATTGCCTTTTTTCCATTCAGTTGCTAGCCATCGGGCGATAGATTTGTGGGCAATTTGCAGTTGATAACATCCCTGTCCACGATTACCAAATGTCACCTTTTTGTTATATTTAGAGGCGATTTGATAAATCTTTTCTGCAATATGAGGCGTAGTGTCCGCAACAGTAAACACTAATGAGGCATATTTTTTGCGAGTTTTTGCTAAACTTCCGTCGCCCCACCACAATCCAATTAACCACCACCAATCGGGGTCAAGAAATTCAGAAAGCACTCCAAAAGTGTCTGTTGTAGCGGTAGATACTATTTGCCCTTTGTCATTTCGTCTAGAAACAGATCGTGTGTCATTTATTTGAATTGCAGGTGGCAGTTCAACGGACATATCTATTGGCGTCCCAATATAACACCGCGAATGCAGGTCTTTAGCTTGCATCCACCCATCAACAGCTCTATCCCAATGTGGTCGAGCTAAATCCGGTAACGACCTAACCCAATAACGATGCTCAGGTGTCACTGTTTCAGTAAATGGAATACCAAAAATTTGCACGGTATAGCCATCACCTGTGCGTAAACGAGCAGTCGGATGATCTTGGACTTTCATCCATCGTCCATCTGTAAAGATTCTTGTATCGTATTCGTGGCAAAGATCGCTGGGACGGAATGTACCTACACGAAGTCCGCGCATCTTAGCCGAAAGCCCTTTTGACCGAAAAATGTAGCCACTTTTAGTGATAAACATCTCTTTTCGGTCGGCGGTCGGCATACCTTTCATCAAATCCCCGCCATCCCCTACTTCCATATAGGGATAATACTCAACTAGCTTGGAATCAGGGTGCTCGATGAGGACTCGGCAGTTGCCTAGATGCTCTTGGGCTTGGTCGTCGGTTTCAGAAATGATAAGAGAATAACCTGTTTTGAGTATCGCAGCACGCATTATCCTTGCGCACTCAAGCGTTGACGATTTACCAATGCCACGCCCAAGTATCAACATTTTAGTTGCAATACTAGCGTCAGGTTCGATGCCCTTTTTGATCTGACGTAAACATTCCCAATGAAGTTCCCAATACTGCTCGTGTTCTTTGGAGAACTGTTCCTCAAACCAAAAAGGAAAGAGTGTAAGTAACCACTCTTTCCACCCTTTTTCTTCAAGTTCTCGCCCTTTATTGGGTTTGACAGGTTTGATGCCTAGTTCTTCAAGCCCGTCATTGAATAGATCAACAAAACTCATCTATGACCTTTCCGACGAATCATCTGTGCTATCTTGGCACAACTATTTGAACAGATAAAATGAGAAACACCGCTGATAAACTTACGTCCGCAACAAATACATTTTTTCATTTTAATACCTCCATTTACAGGTCATCCACGAATCTTCGGCAATGCACCGAATCGTCGCTTTAGGGTACATTTCTTGATATTTCAACTGAGCGTCCCGCATATATATCGCCCCGATGAATACAGGGGGGATACGAGTACATTCAAACTCGGTACACGTCTCACCTGTGATCGTAAAACCATAGTATGGACGGTCGAGTGAATAGGACGCCGTGAACAATAAAAGTATGGTTAGTAATATTTTCATATGATAGTGTTTGTTCCAACGGCAGCACCGGGGCAATCAGTTGCCAATACGACTGTATGACCGTCTGTTAGCCCGTTATCAAACATATTCCCATCAATAAGATATGTCGTATTCGTGCCACCTGTTTCGCGTACTTGGTAAGTGGTGACAGCGGTATCAACTAAAAAAGTATAGTACCGTTGATAATGTAAGTAGCTGGCATAAATTTTACCTCGCTAAAATCGTATCACAAACGATGTTTTATGCAAGCAAAATCAATTCAACGTGTCAGTAGGAAAAGGATCGCCAATCTCAGTCGTGTAGTCCGTCATTCTTTCCTGCGTTTCAGCCATAACTATCTGTGTGTAGGCTTTGGCAAGCTGTTTGATGCGTTCGACACCATTCTTCCCACCCCTTTTGCTCCAAAGCCCTGCCAAGATTGGGTTCGGGGACTTTCAATCCCGCTAACTGAGCTTCTGTTCTTAGTAAATCTTCCCAACTCATATATTGTATAAAGGATACACGCCCCCCATTCCCTATTCTTGCTTTATTTGGCTCCCCGTGATAGCCTAGAATAGAGTAAGGGGGAAATTACTCGCTTAGATTAAGGGGAGAATAGCTTAATTGCCGTTCTTCCCTTTTTCGTGGATTTACAATAGTGAACGCAACTTATACACGGATTCTTTAGGACATTGCAATTTAAGGACTCGGACGCAGGGGGGCTTTGTGCGATCAACTACGCACTCGTTGCCGAGTAGAACTCTTTCGAGAAAAGATACCGTTTTCGTCATCATTCCTTGATACACCCTATGCTGTACCATCTATTTTCGTTGAAGCGATTCAACGACCACTAGGCTTTCGCCTGCGACGTAATTTTATTGGAAGTCACGCCGAAGCAACCATTTAAAAACAAGAAAGCCAAGAAAGTTACTACTTGCTTACGGTAGCGCATCACTTGGCTCTTGGCTAACTTGACCAACCGAGGTTGGATTTTCTTAATCTTCACCATGACACGCGACTAAAACCGTAAGCATACATAGGATAAATCATTGCAAATCACGTTGTCAAGCACTATCTATACCCCTTTTTTCTCACGATCTGTGCTATCTGAACGCAGGAATTACTGCATACTTTAGCTGATACCCCAAACTCAAACTTCCGTCCGCATACCTTACATACTTTTTTATTGCTCATTATTCTCCTCCTATCGTGTGTATCTCCATACATTTATCGGCAGTTCCCATCCAACGCCGTTTTTTGGCATCAAGTCTGTCCACTTTCCACCCTCGTAAATAGGTAGTGGGTGTCCTGCTAGTTTAGAAAGAGCGTCGTACTGTTGTGAGCTAATAACTAACCACGATTTATCGGTAAACAGCATAAAATTGCCCACCTCATCATACCCATCTTCTAACCGAATAGCAGGCTTCTCGCCGTCGATAGCTTGGCGGAGTTCGTCAAATGAGCATTTCACGACACTCGATTTACCATAAAAGCCTTTGTCCTTAAATGGGTCTGTGGATGTATGAGGCATTGAGCCTTTTTCCACTCGCACGTAACATTCGTCGCCTAGATCAATTACAAGTAGTTGTAGTTCTGTCATTTTCCTCCATAGGTCGTTTCATACCAACCATCACCTTTGAACTTCGGACGCGATGTCCTGCTCACCTTTCGCTCAGGTTTAGCACCACAAGGGCATTTCACCTTATCGGCGTCCTTACTAGATGTAAAACGGCGTTCAAACGTGCCGTTACAGGTTTTACAATGATATTCGTAGATAGGCATATTATCCGATGGTTTCCTCAAACTCCTCACCATTCGTAGTCCACTTAGTCATTATCTCCTGCGTCTCAGCTTGGACGATCATCGCATAGGCTTCTGCGAGTGTTTTGACCGTCTCGGCGGTAAAGTCATCATCATTGTCAGCGGCTCGTACAATGTTAGCCAAAATAGCGTTCTTTGCGTCAGTTGTCATATTCCCTCTCGTTTATAACTGTCTAATCCCTTGTATGTTTGTCGGGACTTCCCAAATATAAAGTTACCGTTTTGAAAGACCAATGTGCTGTTATTGTCCACAATCCACGTTGTTATGCCATCACGATGCTCGCCTTCGTGACCCTGCTGTAAGGTACATTTCCATTCCCACGTGCGGACGGGCGATCTTAATGTTTCAGAGCAAGTATTCTCAAT
>ERZ650311.1248-NODE-1248-length-12981-cov-36.686678_pt1 | contig 12981 bp, 23 predicted proteins | sample MGYA00376247_ERZ650311 | MGnify/ENA primary metagenome ERZ650311 (study PRJEB26733, sample SAMN07839324) | wastewater metagenome | biome: small river; feature: stream; material: water | place: USA: North Carolina | collected 2016-07-28 ... | reverse complement strand
CATTACACCAATGTGAACCTTTATCTCTCACATCTATCATTTCACCCTGATTCGGCATTCCATCGTTGGCGAGTTGCTTAAGATCGTCTGGAAAGTAGAATGTGTCTTCATCACTAACGCATACTTCATCCTCTTTTGATTCAAAAAATAGGCTAGCATCATCATCGTAATATTCATTTATTTTCCTCGTAAACTCCAAGTATATCTTTTCTCATTCTTTCAAGTGCGATAATCTATTTGTTGACATATTATTGAAATGTAAATTTATTATTCTGAGGTAAGTTCCTCACGTTGTATCCATAGAGTCGTTTGTGTATTACTCACTTGTCTACCCATACCTTGTACTGTCCGTAACAATAATCAATACGTTGCTGGTAAGTTTTGAGACCACGATACTCTGTTTGCATATCTGGGTTAAAGTTCTTATTGATTTGGCAATAACCATAAGCATCTCAACTGTCTCACGAGGCGTGCTGATCCCATCGACTCTCTGCCTCAATAGTCTTGATGAAGTCAATGTCACCGTATTTATTCCAAGTATAGGTAAGCGCTTCAAGCTCTTGTCCATCTCGGAGTATCTTTTTCTTTTGCCCAAAGTTCCACTGTCTATGTTCTAGAAGTTTACTTTGGTCTTGCTTCTCCCAAATAGGAGACCAGAACCTTTCACGACTAACAATATCAGTTCATTCCCATATCTCTAGGTGTAGGTGCATTCCAGTTGACTCGCCTGATAGGTCTGTCTCTCATATAGTGAATGTACTCTTTACTATATCTCACTCTTTTATTCATTCGATTGGCTTTGTATGTCCGTATACTACACGAAGAGTATTGGATTTGATGATAATAAAGTTGCCAATATTGTTACCGTATCCTATCTTCTCAACTACCCATTTTCTATTTTCCTTTGCTTGGTAATCTGGAACGCTTACATCGAATGCTTTTCATTTCTCACAAGCTATATCATATGCTAGCCATTCTAGTTTATATCGTGGGAGCTTGTGGTTATCGTTTGTGAATCTACAATCTCAGAGATTGAATACAGAACGTAGGTTTACTTTGCTGGGGGGAATGACTGTACTTCCAGTCATCAGAGTTCAAGAATTACTAAGTTCTTTTAGTTGTCGCTTCAAATCCAAGTCATCAAGTTTCTTTTCATTGAAGCACTTATCAGCGTAAGCCTTTCTCAGGAAAGCATCAGTCTCTTTCTCTTTTGCTTCCTTGTTGCATTCATCTTGCTTCATATTGTTATGAAGATTGAGGCGAGCAATTGACTCTTGGAGTGCTTCTACTTTGTCTCAGCTTCCATTATCCTCTTCCCCAAACACTTTGTATCCAAAGAGTAGCACGATAACTATAAGTATAGATATATATATCCAGTTAGGTGTAGAATTCATACGTTCTACCCAATCATTTCATTTTAACATATATTTAAATTAGAAACTATTTCAGAATTATTACATTGGAACTCAGTCAATCAACCATTTGCTATATATGTTCAATCTGATAGCTTTTTGACAGTAACTATATATGGTTCATCTCCGAGGAACGGGTATGTTGATAAAGTATCTCATACATATATGTCATTCTTATTCTTATCTTTAAATCACGTATTTTCTATTCGTTTTGTTTGTTGCATATTAGTATTTATTTTTAATAAGCCATATACGCAAAGGCTCAAATGATTATGATAGCCATAATTAGATATGTAAGATTTTGTTTTGTAAACATATTTATATTTTTGAATTAAATTATCCAGTCAATCTCTGGTAGTCCTTTGTATCATTTCTCCCATACAAACCAACAGTATGTCGATGCGTTTCAGGTTGCATTTGCAAAGTCTCAGTTCTTCGCACAACGAATATTTCGTGAAAACACATATACTTTTCTTGGTGGATTTTCTTGAAAGAATTTATTACGCTTTACTCATTCAAGAAATTGAATACGAAGAAGCATACAAACCTTTTTTCCTTCTCAAATAATTGAGAGTGACTTTTCAACAAACTCTTGTGCCATTGAGAACGGTGGATTTGTTACTATGTCTCAACTCCATTCGCTCATAAAATCATTTGATAGAAAGTTTATTTGTCATCCGTATCATCTATCTATAAGATCATACGATACAACTTCCTTTCAGTGATTCTCAAGGGTCATAGATATATGTCATTGTCCACAAGCAGGTTCTAGAATAAGTCTCGATAGTATTTCTTTTTCTAGTAGCTTATCCACTGCTGCTGGTGGAGTAGCATAGTAATCATTTGTTTCACGCTCTCCATATGAATGACTACTAGCATTGAGTGTAGCCATAACAGCTTGAGTATTACCAGTCCAATGTTCGTTTGTCATATATCTAAATTAAAATATCTAAAAGTCGGTCATAACACTTAACCTTGCTAACTCACTGTGTTAACTCTATGAAGAGTACAAGTATATCTTCTCTCATCTTTGTATCAATTACTCATCATTGTGAGCGGTAGTTTCTGAGTGCGGTGATCATATGATTTTATGGATATAGCGAATAAGCTCATCGTATCATTGTTTGTTATATTTCAGTATAACAATGTCTCATGCCATATAAGTATCTGAGCAAGTCATAAGCGCTCAACTAAGGTAATCAAGTGTTTCAACATCGATAAAGTCATATCATTCGTACTTAATATGCTTATGTTTTTTTGATTGTATCATACTAACTTTGATAAAAGGAAATAAGATTGAGGTAGTTCATAAGATAGTTCATACTCTTGGTGCGTTCTTTCATCTTCTTGTCTGGATTGTTCATAACGGATAAACAATGATTGACTACCTCTTCATCGAATGGAATGTTCTTTTCCTTGAGTGCATCTATTTGTTCTTGGATATGCATATTAAACAGTCTTAAACTTATCATATGCCTCAGTGAGTGTAAGTGGTTTCTTACTCTCATAGTAATCAGTGAGGACAAGATCATTATCAATGTACATATGAAGGTCTACGATACGTTCGTCAGTAACTTCAGATTCTTTGATCTGTTTGATGAAGCTTTCAAGAAGCTCTTTGTAACTTGTTATTGGTTTCATAGTGGGTGAAATTCTTTATTAAAATTTTTAAGTCGCTCTTTCGCTTGGTTGCATAACACTCACGATTGTTTATCAACAAAGTCAATGAATGTGCATTTCGTCTTTCACGGATGCTCTCGGATAATTCTTCAGCAAAATTGATCGAGGTTGCTCTCAAACTTATCAGTAGTTGTTAGCACTCATAAGTCGAGAGGAGGTGCGTTGAAACCTCTTCATATAATTCGTGTTGATCCAACTAAGATACACTTACCTGGATAATCCACTATATCTTTTCGTATCTGTTCTCGTTCATCTTTGTTGATAGCTCCGATGATTGTGAATACTTTATATCAGAGTAGTTCAAAGCTCTCTACTAGAATCTTTGCGTGACTGATATGTTCAGTAAATACAATAGCTTTGTTATGCGTTGCCATTGCTTTATGTACCACTGCCGTGATGAAATCATTTCTTTCTTTGTTGGTATAGAGAAGTTCTTTCAGGTGAGCAAAGTGTTTGAATGATGCAAGCTTGAATGGAGTGTTGACTTGAATGTATTGCGGAGTCATCATCTTCTTGATCAAGCTATACTTCTTACCATAGAATATATCAATGATATTCAGTGGGTAGTGGTTCACTTTCAGTGTACCAGTTACTCCATATGAGTAATAGCTATTAGCTCTACAAAGAGAAGCCCTGTAGTTTTCTGATGATAGATACTTATCAGCTTCATCATAGAGTATGAGTCCATATGAATCAAGGTCAGCTTTATCCAGTGAATGGATATTGATGATGTGTATCGGAGAATCCATACCTTTCTTCTTTCAAATAGTGTATGGCTTGATAGATAGTATCTCTTCTATATCAACTATCATTTGTGATAGTGCGGAAGTTGTATGAACTACTATCAGTGTATGTTGCTGGAGTCTGGTGATGATCTCGGATATAACCCAAGTCTTTCCTACGGCTGTTGATATATGTCAGTAGGAGTAGCGATGCTTCAGGAGATCGTTCACGATTGATTGCTGTTCTTCTCTGAGTGTTCCATTGATAGGAGGAATGATAGTAGTAGATGGTATCTGCTTGCTATGGTTTGAATACTTAGGATAGAATGTAGCAATCGCCTGTGGAATGTTTCACCCTATCATACTGGATCTCTTTTGCCTTGCAGATTTTGTATTTGCCGATGGCAAATATACAGGATCATACAATGGTATCTCCTTTGGTATGAAGCGTACGGATCGACCAGATTTGAGAGCGGAAGTATATGCTGGATTCTGACACCAGAGTTTATCGAGGATAATAGGATCGGTGGTATACATTTATTCAAAACTAAAGTCATCATCTGCTGATGTATCAGATGTTTCATTATTCAATGACGAGGTAATCTGATATGTCATATCTTCATTCGTTCGGATAAGATTTATATCCTCTGTAAGCATAGAGAATGCTAAGCGTCTTGCGTTCTCTGGGATACTGATTCGTATAGCTGTACCATTATGCCCTATTGCAAAGAGTTCTGCTGTTGGATACTTGCCGTAGTTCACTTCAACTAAATGAGAATACCACGCCAATTGAAAATTATAGCGATGATAAATGTTGATTGATTTATCTTTGAATGTGTAGAGATCACGGAGGAAGTTATCGATTGACCCAGGAACTTTCATATCAATGATATGGTTAGCGATTGGATCATAGAAGTCAAGCTTCCCTTTAATCTGGAGTTCCTTATCTTCGAGTGTCTCTTGTGCATTCGTTGTATTGAGATAGTCAATGAAGCCAGGAATCGAGTTCACGCTCTTGATGACGCTATCAATTGCGGAGTACATTGTATTCGTTAACTGTGTTGGATCATCACCACTGCGTCTTGATACTGCTGTATATGTTTCATAGAAGTCAATGCCTTCTGTGAAATGTTCATCCACGATAGTACCGATCTGCATTGCATCGGTTTGTTCCATTGGTGGAGCATAGAGTGCGAGAGGATTGAATGATCTATTTCAGAATGAATCATATGAAATAGCTTTTGCGAGCGTAGAGAAATTGAGAAAGGTGGATTGTCAATAGCGAGAATCCTGCGGGATCATCATAAGGAAGAAGATAGAAGATAGATATTATTTATTTAACTCACAATATTTTTTATACTCAACTTGTGCGGGCTTTGCTATGGCTGACTTGGTGAGTAGCCACTTCGCAAACTCTGCAATGCGGAGTGTCTTGATGTATCACTCTGTTTCTTTCATCCGTGATAGGTCTGTCTCAAACTTTGCAATCTCTTCTGTGAAGAGTTTATTAAAATCAGATTGAACCTTATCATGATCGTCCCCAGAGATCTCAATCTGTATTCAGTTCTTACTGAAATTTATATCTGAGAAAGGTATCTGAACTGTTCGTTGTAATGTAAGCATAAGAGAAAGAAGGTAAGAAAATATGGAGGTCAGTATTGACCGTGTAACTGGGGACACCCCCAGTTTGCAACAAAAGAAATGAATCTGATGTTGAGTGTCGTGTAAGTTTTAGAACATTACGGTTATAATTAAAATGGCAAGTCATTTATGTCAAGTGTATCAGCGCTCTTCTCTTTCGCAAGGGCTTGTTCGTATGTCTCGCCTTGTGGAAGTTCATCCATAATATCAGAGAAGTCATCGAAGAAGTCTTCTGACTTGGTGATAGTGCGTGCTGGATATTCTTTTGTAGCATCTGGATGATCCTTGTCTTTTGTCTGGAGTAAGAGAGCGAGCTTCTCGAATCTTTCCTTGTATGATTTATGAGTTGTTCCATCTGGAAGCTTTGTCTCAACTACCATAGCTTTGAAGTCATCGAATGGGATTGCTACTGGAAAGTATGTTCCATCTTTCTTCTTTGTCGATACCCCATTGAATCCATTATGTGTATAGAATGACATGTTGAAATGTTCAAGTTCTTCTATTGAAGATCATGCAATAGCATTCGCTACGTTCATAGCCATCTGAGATGATCCAAGATTAAACACGTGAGAGTCTCATCCTTTCTCAAAGAAGATGTCAATGACATAGGACTTTGGTCATTTCTTTTTTGTCTTCTCGTCTACCTTTTCAAACTCTTTTACTCGTGCGTAAGTGATACGAATATCACTGAGTGAGTTGATGATCTTTCCTTCCTTGTTTACACGAGGTGTATGTTCAGAAGATTGATCCTTTCGTGCGGCAAGAGAAACACTCTCGCCTTGTTTTGTGCCAAGCAATTTGAAATACATAAAGCATTCATAAAAAATAATTGTGGGCTTATCATTATGTTAATGTGCCACGGTAATATAATTATACGCGAAGCGTATATTATATTATCATATTACATGAGCATACTGAAGAGCTTCGACCATAAAGGATTGATTGTTTTCTTGTTTGATTTGTGCTGAGTATACCTTATGGTTTCCTTGCCATACTTCTGTGGAAGTAAATGGATCACACTCGATAGTAGCTGGAAGATCAGTATCAATATTGATGAGGCGTGCTATGAGAGGCATACCAAATTTGTTTACTGGTATCTTGAGAGTCTCAGTTTGATTGTTGAGTAGACGCAGTTCAAAGATAGCAAGATACATATCAGGTACGAATCTATAACTGAGAATGAAAGCCGTGATTGATGATGAAGATGTGAGAGTAGCATCATTATAAATGAGCTTGTTTTTAATTGATAGCATATAGTTTTTACTACAAAAGAAAGGTAAGGGTAGATGGTGGATTGTATCATTTTTTCCATACGAAATGGGCATACTCGATTGAGTCGGTCGGTCAGTTATTGAAAGATATTCTTTCGTGATGAATAAAACAATGGCTTGGCATATTCTCTTTGAAGAAAGTGTATCGTCATTTACTTCCAAAGAAGTTGAGTCTGAGTAGCATAACAACATATCATCATTCATTTGTTAATGTGAGAGCCTTCTTGATTATATCAATGGCTATGTTGAATGGAGGGTTTGTTATGATGAGATCATACCTTGGTAGTCAATCGTGTGTATAAGCTTCCAAGAAATCAGAATGGTATTTTGCAGGTGAGTCATTGCGAATATCATTTGTTGTTGTGTTTATACCATACTCTTTGAGGCATATAGGATATGGCATAGCAGTATCAGAATCACCTCCAGCACACGGATCGAGCACTTTCATTCATTCCCAAGTGGGCACTATAGTGAAGAAGTGTTTTAGAAATTCTTGGATTGGTTTTTCTGGAGTAATATAGTAGTCACTCTTATGAGTATCGCGGGCATTAGATCTATTGGTGGATGACATAGTGGTAAGGTTGTTAGGATCTCTTTTCAAAGATAGCGGATAGTTCGATACGTGATGGTGTGTAGTATATACCATTCGGTGATGGATACAAGTGCTCAAGCTCTTTTAATTTTTTATTGGCTTGACTCATTGTCGTTTTGTTCTGGTAGATTTTCTCCACGAGAGATGGAATAAGGAGTTCTCTGATAATATCACAAGCCGAGTCAGCTGGATAGTAGTGTTCCCCGACAAGAACAAAGAGATCATCTTGTGTGTAGCCGTCATCGTATCGTGCGAGGTGCGCGAGATGTTTCGCGTCGAGTTCTCTGAGAGTGAGTTTCATATTGGTAAGTGTGGTTAACTTGGTAAATTAAGAGTATCCATGTTGATAGGGAGGAATACAAGATCTCACTTCATCGGGATATTATAGTCAGTGATAGACCTATAGTCTGTAGGCTGGTGGTCTTGATTGTTTTCTATATGGGCGGTAGCGTGCATATTCTTTTCTATGGTTGCGTTAGCTTCATCGAGTGACTCGGCTTGTACTTCTATTGTTCCATTGAATTGGAATTGGATAGGGATTATGAAAGTTTTCATATGGTGAGATGTGAGAATTAAATAGAGCGTGTAGCATAGAAATCTTTCTCGCTTTGTGTAGCTTCTCGGATGATGAAGCCGTCATATGGAGATGATTCTCTTACGGCTTCACACTCTTGCCATGTTCAAATAGTGAGTGCGTGTCATGTTGTATTTATCTCATGAGCATAGGCGCAGATCTTGTCTTGAAGATAGGTTTGTTTATCTTGTGCATATTGTTCCTTGAGTCAGTGCATCTCTAGGAAGTGATGGAGAAAATTGTTATTCATATGATGGGATGGTTATGAAGTTATGAATTATATATATCACTATGTATCCAGTATATCGAGTCATCATCTATATGATTCGACTCGACGATATCAATTATGTAACTTGATACGGTAGCAATTTTTCTTCGTGTATTTTTTGTGAGAATATATTTATCAGTCCCGACAAAAACAAGAGGTAAGAATATCCATTTCGACCCGAGATTATTTATATAATCTTCTGCCTCGTCTATTGTTTTGAAAGATCATTCTTGTCTATGCTCTCAGTCGAGAGCGAAAAGGTGGACGGTATACATATGATTGGATGGTGAAAGAGTGAGAGAGGTGAGAGGTGAGAGAATTATTTGAGGGGCATAATGATATGCTCGTGACTGGAGTTAGTGTCACTGAAAGTGATGAACAACTTGGATAGTGGTGACTCGTTTTGTATCGTGACAACTGGTGATACTCCTATTTGTTTTTTTATCTTCTCAATTTGTTTGAGTATATCAAGAAGATAATTTGCATTAAGCTTTACGGTTTCACTATGAGACAAGTTGATAATGACGCTTTCGTGGTAGTCAGTGAGTGTTGAGTGTGAATCAGTTCGACCTTTATTGAATCCATATTGTACCCGTGTATTTGAGAGCGTAACAATTGGATTTTTCTTATCGATTGCAATGGATAGCTTGCAAGCTTTGATGAGCTTATCAATGGAATCGTATGGGAGGGGTGAGGCTGGTGAATTATCCACAAAGAAAGGTTCATAGTTTGGAAAAGTATTTGACACTTTTTTTACTATAGTTTTATGCATTCTAAATGAATCAGTAGATACAAGTGTTAGTGTATTGCCATCATCATTGATTTGTACGTTGACTCCGCTGATTGATGGCCTGATTTTTGGATTGGATACAAATTGAGCGAGAATATCGAGAGCGGTTTGATCGAGTGTAAATGATTGCATAATGGTGAGAGGTGTGAGAACTAGATAGATGGAGTAAGCGGATTCACGAGGGAGCATACATTGTCAGTATCAAGATTATATTTTTTCATTTTTGAGAGGGTGAATTTGAGTAAGAATATTTTTTAGAACTTTGTAAGCTCTCCTTTTTATAATATAGTTTATATGTTCGGACTCTTCTATCGCATCGAATAAATCCCATGGAGTATAGGTTGTATCATTGAGAGTATATTCTATTGCCTCAATAGTATCCTGGATATATTTTTCCTCTATACCTTTGAAGTGTTTTCTATAGTTATCTATAGTCAATTGATTGATTATACAATCACGTGGTATATCGTAGTGGTACATAGTGTGAGAGAATTATTTATACGTTATGAAAAGTCTCATAGTAGTCTTCGTATCTTGGTTCTCATTCAAAGATAGCTATTTCTCTTCGGAGATCTCAAAAGAGTTCTTCGTATAGTCTTATAGTATCCAAGATGGCATATAGCCTTTCATCATTTCCATTTTCGTGTCTATCGTGGAGTTTCCAGAGTGAGTCAATGATATTTTGTATATCAAGAGGCGTTCAAAATCGCTTCTGTAGTTCGAGCATATGATTGTATGGTGAGAGAGAGAATTATATAAAAGCGAGAATTGTTTTTCTTTTCTTTCCTGGTTCGGATACAAGAGCAAGTGAAACTTTATTGAAAGACTTGGGAGAAATCTTTTTGATAATGTAATTTGTATACACTACATTTAATTTTTCATCGTGTCAATTCGCAAGTCGTACCATGTCTCATACTTTCTTTTGTTTAAGATCGATCATATTATTTTTGTCTTGAATTAAACTCAGAGCGGACGTGATTGAAGATGTTATCTTTCACGTGGTTCGTGATGAGAGTGGCTTGAGATGGGCGACGTATCTTTTGAGACTCAAGAAGAGCGAGTTGTTCTTGAAGTGTTTGAGGGAGATGGATTTGCATATGAGTTGAATTAAATAGAAGAGATTATGAATTGATAATTATATCGAGGTCGTCGATTTATTGAAGTGTTGATTATAAAAGATCAGTTCTTGAAATCAGTTTGGCATTCTCATTTGCATATGAGGAGCGACGCCATGTAGAGATGTTCCTTGAGGTCTTGGAGCGTGGTGAAGTTCCAGTATGGTGAGTCGGCTGTTGCATATGTTTCTTGCAACGATGTTGCATAGTTGATGAGACGCTTGGAGTTCGTTGAGATGGTTATGGAATCCATATAATTTGATGATTAGAAAGACGAAATAAAGTTTTGTATTTGTTCGCGTTCGTGTTCTGGAAAGTTGGCCGGCTCTGCATCTATGATAGTACAGATTGAATTGGTTGCAATTGCCTCGCGCAATGTATCTTTTGAGTCGTCCGATATATCAAGCTTGTCAATCATGGTGGTTGCTATGTAGTAGATGATATGGTTTACAATTGGACCGTGTCAAGGGTAGATTGGAGCGTCACTATAATCTATATTGAATGAGTCAAGGTACTCATCTTCAGAGGGTGATATATAGATTTGGTTGTATGTTATTTCGGACATATGATTGGATGGTGAGAGGGTGAGAGAGTTATTTGAGAGGCTTGAAAGTATCCGACAAAATAATTGTTTGGTTATTCATTTCCGCCATGCCTATCAAGTTGAATCAGTTTTGTGTGAGAAACGTGATGGCTTGGTCGAGTCAAGAGGAGCTGTAATAGTCACGGTCGAGTATGATTGATTGCTCGAATCGATCGGACGTGATTTTTATACGTGATCCCTTGGTGTCTGTTGGTCAGAGATGCTTTATGGTGAGAGCGTGGAAGTTAGTGAGTTGCATATATGGAAATGTGAGAATTAAAAAGGAAAGGAAAGTACAGCAATCATTCATGAAGAAAGATTTTTTTCTGATATATAATATTCGTAGCACCCGTATTTGTCATTTATAAATTTAATCAATTCATTTTTTTTGTTCGTCCACTTTATATATATAACAAAGTCTTTTTCTAAAATTGTATATGTACAAGGTTGTATATATGTATCAAGAGAATGCATTGTATCGAGTATATCTTTTTCATGTATGTTTGCGAGGGATGAAATATATTGTAGAGTTCTCATATATGGAAAGATTAAAAGGTGAGAGAGAGAATATTATTTTATAATTGAGATGACGTCAGTTTCGTATTGATTTAGTTTTCCATTTTTTAATTTAGAAATAATTCTTATACGTGTTTTTGAGCTTCAATTTTTGAAAAATTTTATTTCATTTGGTGGCTCTTCTATATATTCCATTTTTCAAAATGGAAGTACGCTATAGAATTGTATTAAGATAATATCTGGATCTTCAGAGTCTATGATCCGTGCGATAGTTTCGATATACATAGAGAGAATGATTATATAGTGAGAGAAAAGAATGGAGTATATTCGAGAGCATTCGCAAGTTGCGCGCGCTCTTCTTGGTTGAGTGTGGTGAAGAGAGCATAATAAATCTCGGATTTATTATTGGTGAAGGTGAGAAGTTCTTGAGCGAGAAGAGAGGTATTTGTTTTCATGTTAGTGAGAGAGATTAAAATATTTGTTTATAGTTTGAGTGGCGCATTCATCCGCCTTTTCTTTTCCAATTGATACTATATCCTCATTGCTTATTCATAAGATAGCGTATGCAATAGCCCATGCGCAATCCTCTTCAAAGCAAACAAAGCGTACATTATTGAAGCGTGTTGATTGTGTATTGTAGCGGAATCATGCTTTTGCTTTATTGGTGAGAGCATCATAAGCAACAAAATCAAATTTTATATTCTCTTCTCATTTATAAAAATGAGCGAGGCTTTCTTTTTGTTTTGGCGTGAGCATATCATAAGCAACTATAAATCACCCGTGACCGCTACAAGAAAAATAGTACGTATATTTTTGATTTGTTTTTTGGGAGTGATTTATCTCTCACCATTGGTATGATCCCGTAAGCATTCGAGCAAGTCTAGAATATGGTATTGTTTTCATATTTTTATCTTCTCAAAATAAATGAGAGAGAGTGTTATTTGATTGCATATGATTAAATAGTTTGAGAAATAAGTTTTTTAATTCACTGAAGCGAGTTGCTTTTCAAAACACCTTTTGGAGTTCTTGCATAGTATCGCATATCAATAGCAAATTCATTTTTGAATATTGATATGTTTTTGTAAAAAAATGTTTTCATATTACTTGATGTGAGAAAGTAACTTGCATGGTATATATTCCCTTCATTGTGATCGTAGTGTATCGAGAGCCATTTGTACCACTGGATTGCATAGATTAAAATATGTTTCGTCTTGGCTATAACGTGTGCTGTATGTTATAGTATACTGATCTATAGCTGGAAAATATTTTAGAGTGTCAACATAATACTTTCTGGATGCGACAATAATTATTGTTTTGTCACGGTTATACTTTGGTATATTCATATGAAAGCTAGAGAGAGATAAATAAGAGAGAAGAGAGAGTATCAATAGAGTGGATCGTAGTCACTGCGAGAGTAGTGAGGATAATGAGAGAGGCAATCAGTACGGTAGTTGCTACCGTGTTGCCTAGTATCATGGCTAGAGTATTTTTCATAGAGAAAAAATAAAGGTAAGATATGGACGGCAGTATCTGCCGGTATAAAAAAGTGTAGTATTTTAATGAATCTTTTATATATCAAGTTTGATATATGAGGCGGCAATGCTTTTTGCTAACCTGTATGTAACCATTATATTCTTATATGTAACTTTGTCAAAAGATTTTTTCATTTTCTTTTTTATCTAAAATATTTTTGTTTTCTACGTATATCCCTTGGGAGTAGTTACTGATATTTTTTTAAAAAGAAGTTTTGTATCTGATTGACGTAACCATTATATTCTTATATGTAACTTTGTCAAAAGATTTTTTCATTTTCTTTT
>ERZ650311.1247-NODE-1247-length-12990-cov-5.700116_pt1 | contig 12990 bp, 13 predicted proteins | sample MGYA00376247_ERZ650311 | MGnify/ENA primary metagenome ERZ650311 (study PRJEB26733, sample SAMN07839324) | wastewater metagenome | biome: small river; feature: stream; material: water | place: USA: North Carolina | collected 2016-07-28 ... | reverse complement strand
GTCAATCGGTCGGTCTGAATTTCAGACCCTCTCAGCCTTGTGGGCTCCCGTGGTTGTAACTTTAGCGTGAAATCAGTTGGCGCTTGATGAAAGCAGCACCCGCAACGCGAATTCTTCTAGCGGTTGATGTCTTGGCGCGATGGTTAAAGATGTCGTAACCAATCTTTTCAACCTCATCAACAATCCCGCAATACAAAGTACTTGCCGCTTCGATGCAGGGACGGCTAGAAGCTTCTAGCATTGCAATTCCGGCGGCAGATTCAGCCTGCAATTGGCGCACTCGTGCGATCTGAAACTTCAACGCTTCAATAATCTCAGTGGTTAATACACGCTCTTCTAACATTTCGCGGGTTACGCCAAACTGTGCAAGCTCCTTAATTGGCAAATACACACGTCCGCGATCAAGATCTTCATCCACATCACGAATGAAGTTAGCTAATTGAAAAGCAATACCCAACTTCTTTGCTGCTTCAAAGGCATCATTGTGTAGAGGTCCGAGAATCGGCACCATTTCAAGACCAATTACTGCGGCAGAGCCATAAACATATTCCAGTAAATCTTCGTAGGTTTCATACTCTTGCACAGTTAAATCCATTGTCATTGAATGCAAGAAGGCTTCAAAATGCTCGTGCGGAATATCAAAGCGATTTACGGTGTCAATCAGTGCCCGCCCAACATGATCTTGGCTTATTCCCTTTTTCAGATCAGCAAGCACACCATTGCCCCAAGTACTTAAAGCTTCAGCCTTTTCTTCAACGCTTAGTTCAGATGCAAGATCATCAACGATTTCATCGGCATAACGCGCAAAACCATACAGGGCGTGAACAAAGGGACGCTTTGCCTTCGGAAGTAACAAAGTAGCTAAGTAATAAGTCTTGCCATGTAATGCATTGAGTCGCTTGCACTCTTCGTATGATGCGCGAAGATCGGGATCGGTGATCCCTGCAGCGGTTAGCTCATCCATTTACTTAACCGGACCCACAATGCGCTCTGCTGCAAGTCGTCCTGAAATCAAAACCATTGGCACGCCAACGCCTGGCTGAGTTCCAGATCCCGCAAAGACAACATTCTCAATTCCAGCCGCCATATTGCGTGGTCTAAATGGTCCAGTTTGGAAGAAGGTGTGTGCGCTAGCAAAGGGTGCACCTTGCTCCATTCCTTGATTTTTCCAATCAAGTGGTGTTGTTAAAACTTCAGTTTCAATTGCATCACCAAAGCCTGTGTAGCCACGTTGTTCTAGGACTTCAACCATGTGGTCGCGATAAGGCTTGGCCTGTTTAGTCCAATCGATATCTGCGCTCAGGTTTGGGGTTGGAAACAGTACGTAATAGGAATGCTTTCCAGCAGGTGCCAGAGATGGATCATCCTTTGATGGAATAGTTACCAAAACACTTGGATCGCTCATCAAGGTCTTCTTCTTAATCAATTCATCAAATACGCCATCCCACGATTCACCAAAGTGAATGTTGTGGTGAGCCGCAAAGTCATACTTCTTGGAAGAGCCGACCAACATGGTTACACATGAAGGGGAGTAGTTAAGGCGCTTTACTGAAAGCGGTGTCTTACCCAGTAGATCGCGCCATGCAACAGGTAAATCTGGATTCAGAATGATTGCATCACATTCAATGCGTTGCCCATCTTCGGTGATCACAGCTTTTGCTCGGCCATTTTGTACATCTACTTTAGAAACTGTTGTGTTGTACTTAAACTCAACGCCATGCTTTTGTGCAGCAGCTGCCATAGCTCGTGGTACTGCGTGCATTCCTCCCTTAGGGAAGAACACTCCATTTACTGAATCCATGTACGCGATAACTGCATAAATTGCTAATGCTTGTTGTGGACTCACACCTGCATACATTGCTTGGAATGAGTAAACCTTTTGCAGACGTGGATCCTTCATAAACTGATTGACCTTTGGAGAAAGTCTGCGGAAACCACCCAATGCAATCAAACGAGCAAGGTTTGGAGTTAATAAATTGAACGGAGTATCGATATTGCGATCGATGAAGTCATTCATCTCGTACTTGTACAACTTTGTAACGAAATCTACATAGCGCGCATAACCTGCTGCTTCTTCAGGGCTAATTTTTTCTGCAATCTCAGCCTCCATTTGAGCTGTGTTTGCATGAACATCTAACTGTGAACCATCTGCGTAGTAGGCGCGATACAAAGGAGAGACCGGCATCAGTTCAACCCAGTCCTTCATATCCTCACCAACGCAGCTAAATGCATCTTGAATAAGTGATGGCATGGTTAAAACTGTTGGACCAGTATCAAATGCATAGCCATCCTTATTCAGTAGACCACTTCGTCCACCAGGAACTGATTCACGTTCAATGACAGTCACTTTGCGGCCTGCTCCAGCAAGACGAAGCGCAGCGCTAAGCCCTGCGTATCCTGCACCAACAATAACTACGTGATCGGTTGGACCTTTGACGCGTGCTGGCATTAAGAGCTCCTCTTAGTTGCGATGTTTGCAAGCTCGACGAGCAATGCTTTTCCATCATCTGTAAATACGTGCGATTGTGCTGCGGTAAGTGATTCTTCAGTTAAACGATCAATTGTTGCCTCAAGTTCAGCACGAGCACCAGTTGATTCGATAATTTCCTGCAAAATCGCCACACCTTCGGCATCAATATCTGGCTTACCAAAGTACTTTCGAGCTGTTTCACGCTGCGATTCAGATTGACGCTCATTTGTCATTGCGATCAAAACTGTGCGCTTACCCTCACGTAGATCATCACCTGCTGGCTTACCTGTAACTGAAGGATCTCCAAAAACTCCCAGCAAGTCATCGCGCAATTGGAAAGCTTCTCCAAGCGGTAGGCCATAGGCAGATAACGCATCGGTGACATCCTTCGAAGCAGAGGTCATTGCTGCACCAAGATGAAGTGGGCGTTCAATTGTGTACTTACCTGATTTGTATCGAGCAATCTTCATTGAACGATCGACGCTTGTGTCTTTTTGAGTTTGTTCGTGAATATCTAAAAACTGGCCAGCCATTAACTCAACACGCATTTCATTGTAGAAAGGCATTACTCGTGCATATTGTTCAACGGTTAATCCTGCGCTATTAAGCATTTGATCTGACCAGACCAAAGCAAGATCACCTAACAGAACAGCTGCTGATAAACCGTACTGCGGTGCAAAACCATCTAATTGATCTTGCACGTGAATAGACTCAAAGTGACGATGAATCGATGGCTTACCGCGGCGAGTATCTGAACCATCCATCAAATCATCATGTATGAGCGCGCATGCCTGTAAAAGTTCGAGTGCTGCCATTGCACGAGTTGCTGATTTTTCTAGATTTCCACCCGCTGCCGCAAAACCTGCGTAAGCAAATAATGGACGAAGGCGCTTTCCACTATCCAATAGAAATGAAGTTAATGAATCTGAGACAGGGGATAGGTCTGATGAGATCGAATTCAGATAAGCACTCTCACGGTTGAGGAAGATACTCAGCTCTTCTTCAACGGCGCTTCTTACGCTCTTTAATGTCGCCTTCGGCTCTGAATTCACGTGGTAACGGTACCCTCACTCAGTGGCATCGCGCATTTCGTACTCATTTGAGTTCTTTCCTCCAAAGGATGTTGAGGGAGAGGAACGTCTCTGGGCTGCCATCGAAGGGCTTAAATCAATAGCCCCAGATTTTGTTTCAGTTACTTATGGTGCGGGTGGATCTACCCGGGATCGCTCTATACGTATCGCTCAAGAAATTACAAAGCGCACGGCAATCTCAACTGTTGCTCATTTAACATGCGTTGGATCTACTCGAGATGAATTAATCGCAATTTTGCACAGTTATAAAGAGGCAGGTATCACAAGTATTTTGGCACTTCGCGGTGATCCAACGGGTGGACCAAGTGCACCATGGACTCCTACACCAGGTGGTTTCAACCATGCAGATGAGTTAGTTCAACTTGCAGATGAGTTTGGTGGGTTCACGATAGGCGTTGCAGCTTTTCCTGATGGGCATCCAGCATCTAAAGGTGATTTTGAAAAAGATATTGATGTTTTGATTCGCAAAGAAGAACTTGGCGCAACCTTTGCAACGACACAGTTTTTCTTTGAGGCAGAGAGCTATACGCAACTAGTCGACCGTCTTGCCGAACGTGGCTCAAAGTTAGTCATCATTCCAGGAATCTTGCCCGTGACAAATGTGAAGTTACTTCATCGAATGGCTGAACTTAACGGAACCCCTATTCCGACCTCAATGACTGAAGCATTTGCTAAGGTAGAAAATGATCCAGCTGCAGTTCGTGCGCTGGGAGTAGAGATTGCAACTTCACTGTGCAAACAACTAATTGCAGCCGGTGCACCAGGATTACACTTTTACACAATGAATAGCTCTACCGCTACTCGAGAGATTTATGGAAACTTAAATGCTGAGTAAAGAAGAGTTCAGAGCAAAGTGGAGTTCGCTCCATAGCGATGCTGAAACCACTGGCATCGTTGGAGGATGGCTCAATATTTCTTACCGTTTCGGATTGATTTGCACCTTACTTCGCATTTCTCCTAACACACTTACTCTCTTTGGTTTGTTAGGTGCAATCGCAACAGCTCTAACTGCAAACACTGCTTGGGCAATCTTTTTCCTTGTCCTTTCACTCTTTTGCGATGGAATCGATGGAAGCGTTGCCATATTCCAGCATCGCGATAGCAAGTGGGGAGCGACCCTAGATTCAGTTGCAGACCGCATCAGCGAAGCGCTGTGGTTTTACGCTCTCTACGTCATCGGTGTGCCAGCGTGGATTCCTATGACGTTATGGTGCGTAGCCTCTTTTCAAGAGTATGCACGGGCCAAGTTAATCTCATTGGGCGTAAGTGATATCGGTGTTGTCACGCCTGCTGAACGCCCAATACGTGCAAGCTTTTTATTTATTACATTGATTTTCAATCAACTGTCACTCCCAGGAGTAACTGGACTTTCCATGGCATTCCTTGCAGTGCAGATCTATAGCTTTGTTAGTGTCGTGCGTTTTTCTCGTAGCCAATTGCTTCAGTAACTAAATCTCCGCTAATACCTACAAGCGGTAATCCGCCACCAGGATGTGCCGAGCCACCCACAAGATACAAACCCTTTATTGGCGAACGGTTCTTTGCGCGCATAAATGCAGCGCGAGCTCCATTGCTAGATGTTCCGTAAATTGCACCACCTGGTGCCATCACGTTTGCTTCTAGATCGGCAGGTGTTCTAATTGTTAAAGACTCTAAGCGATCACGAACAGATATTCCTCGTGCTTCAATTTGATCAATAATGGTGTTTGCATAATCTCGAGCAAAATCGGTATTGCTCCAATCAAACTGACCATGTGTTGGAGCATTAACTAATACAAACCAACCTTCCAGAGTTTCATCCTTACTCATGGATTCATCCTGCGGAGCGCAGATATAAATAGTTGGTTTCTCTACCGGTTTTCCATGCGTAAAGATCGCATCAAACTCAGCGTCATAATCTTCTGGAAACAAGATGGTGTGGTGATTGAGCACCTGATTAGGATCTTTTCGCATACCTAGTAGCAATGAAAAGCCCGCCACTGAAACATCGGCATTTTCAATATTCTTGCGCGCCTTCTTTAGGACTCTCTTATTTCCCTTAATTAACTTGTTATAAACCAATGATGCATCTGCGTTTGCAACGACGGCATCTGCTTCAACAAGGGTTCCATCTGCAAGCACAACTCCAGTTGCCGTATTTCCCTTGGTCTGAATAGTTGCGACGGGGGAGTTCAGGTGAAAGGTGACTCCAACATCTACTGCACGTTGGTGAACCGTGGTTGCTAGGTTTCCAAGCCCGCCCTTTACATGCCATGCGCCAAAGCTCTCTTCGACAAAGGCGATTGTTGATAGAACAGCAGGGGCTTTGCGCGGATCAGAGCCACTGTAAGTGGCGTATCGATCCATGATGTATCGCAGACGTTGATCCTTCAGGATTTCATCTGCGTGATCCCGAAGTGTTTTCCATGGCGCAATAATCTTCATATCTCGCAAGAAAGTTATGCGCTTAATCAAAGAAAGTGGAGATTTGAGTTCAGATTCAATAAATGGCCCACGGCTAACATCCCACATGCGCTCAGCACGTTTCATAATGCGGTCCCACTGCGCTGAACTTTCTGTACCAAAACTTGCAGTGATGGAATCCAAAGTTTCTTTGCGAGATAGATTGGCAAACTTAACGTTACTGCCATCTGCGAAGCGATAATCAAAAGATGGGTTTACCGACTCAATTGGACAAATTAACCCCATGGGTTTTCCTGTGCGCTGAAAGAAATCTTTGTAAACAGCTGGAAGTGTTAGCAGCGAGGGTCCAGTATCGAAGGCAACCTTGCCAATCCATTCAGTGCGGCACTTTCCTCCTATTTGATCAGAGGCTTCGTATACAACAACTTCGTGACCGCCACGAGATAAGCGAGCGGCAGCGGTCATTCCACCCATGCCTGCGCCGATCACGACGATCTTCATACTGTGCGACCCTTCCACATAACTGTTTTACGCACTAAGTATGAGTAAACAATTAAGTAAATAAGAGCAACTACAGATATTGGATGTAACACACTATCTAGGACGCGACCACGGCTCTTAATTGCACTCAAAACTCTTGTTCCAACAATTGCGGCAAAACCTAGCCAACCGAGGGGATTGCCAAGAAAGCCCAGAATCAATGGTGCAATGCTCGTAACAAATAAAAATGCGATCGCAAAGACAGCACCGAATATCGAACCGAAGGCTTTGTTGAGGGATTTTCCATATCCAGCTTCAATCTCACCCCATGATTCGTACATTCGAGTTTCAGCGATTTCTGAACCATTGATAACAGTGCCTGATGATCCGCTTTTGATTAATTCGCGAGCCAAAAAGACATCATCGATAACTGCATTTTTCACAGACTGGTATCCACCGACTGTTTCCAACGAGGCGCGACGCACAACAAAGAACTGACCATTGGCAACCGCCATTGATTTTTGTCCCGAACTTTCGGCGTAACGAAGTGGAACTGTTGTAAGCCATGACCATTGCAGAAGCGGTTGAATTAAGCGTTCGCCAAAACTGCGCGCAATCTGTCGTGGATAGGGAGATATAAAATCTAAACGAGCACTTTTCAGGGCTGTGACAGCTTTATTTATTGCATCATTACTTAAACGCACATCAGCATCGATAGAAACTAAGACCTCTTCGCTCGACGCTTCAAATAACTGTTGAAGTGCCCAAGTTTTTCCGATCCAGCCATCTGCAAGTGGGGCACCTTGAATTACGGTAAACCGCGGATCGCCTGCTGTGAATCTTTGAAGAAGCTCATAAGTTTGATCCTCAGAGTTGTCATCTAAAAGATAGAAATGTAAGTCACCCTCTTGCGCAGCCAATGTTGCGATAACTCCTTCAACATTTTCAGCCTCATTGCGCATGGGAACCACGACGCCAACAGAGTCTTGTAACTCTGAAACCTTGTTTGGTGTCCGAATCTGAGCAAAGTTAACCGCTGCGATAGTAAGCAGGATCAAGGGAAGCAAAAAGAAAAGAATCATCAAAGGATTACGGTCTTCCGACCCATCGATTAAAGAAGTATGGAGCCAGGAGCACTCCCAAAATTGCTCCAGAAAATAGCGCGATACCGGGACGACCGAAGAAGAAGAGATTGCCAACTACGCCAGAAAATAATGTCCAAAACAACAGCACATCGGCTGCAACTAATGAACCACCCACTTTGCGGCGTTCACGTGGTGTTGAGAAATGAAGGATCGTCATCAATGCCATTCCTGATAACAGCCAACCGAAGGTATTCGATACCGGAATCTCTGGTTGAAATGGAACATGCGAACCACTAACAACCCAGTTCCATCGCCCTGCAGAAACCATAAGCGGATCTAGAAATAGATCCCAAGCCATCATTAATACGCCGCCATATAGAAATACCCATGACTTACCAATTCGACGGGCAGCTACTAAGCAAGGATGAGCAATCATCACCCAAGCAAATGGAACAACTAGAGGAACTGAAAAAATCTTTGGTCCCAATGTAGATGAATATGAATACTCGCCAAATGGCCAACTAGTTGTTACGCCAATTTGTTCGATGAAGTATCCAAATAACAAAGTAATTGAAAGCATCGTCCAGCCATACCGTGCACCAAATGCAGCAATGCCGTGCAAGAACATGGCAAGCGCTGCTGTGTACACAGATGCGATTGTTATGACACCAAGTAATCCACCATCAACTAATGGATAGAGAATCTGCATGAAGATTGTTAAGGCAAGGGATACAGCCATAACTTTGACTAATAGGGGAGATGCGCCGCCGCGAGCTCTGCGTCTTGGGGTGTAATGGCGGATCGACATAGGTATAAGTCTGCCCTATTCCGCTTTTAACTTACAGTTACTGAATTGATCCGCGCTGCTCGAGCACGGCAAATCGCGCAAATAACTCTTCGGAATACCAGTTATAGGTAGATGTATCGGCAATCGCTTTTTGATGTGCAGCGCCTTTATAGGCAAACTCACGAATAGCTGCCGCTGATTCCCATAGAGAAAAGGTGCCCTGCAAGCCAATCGGTGCTTCACCAATACCTATCGCTGCGATCAACCCTGGTGCTGATTTTAAAGAGATTGTTACAGGTGGAACTGAACTCCAAAATCTAATGTTTTGACTCCACTTAATGCGAGCTCGAGTAATTGCAGCTACAGCTCCATCCCAATCCTTTGCTGTTGCAACAAAAGGTTCTTTGCCTGCCCATTGTCCGTGCGAAGAGATTGGTTCAAGCACGGCGCGATATTCAGAGACAGAGATTCTGCGCCAGCGCTTAATGACAAATGAGTTATCAAACTTCTCAATATCTTCAACAGAAGCGATCAAACCCCACTGCAGTGCATTGGCATCACTTGGGGTAAATGTTTCACCTTTTCCCGTGCCAAGTGATTTATGAAATGAAACATTTTTATCGAGCATCAACCGGAAACGGTCAAAGCCCATCGCATGAATCGCTCGAGGGAAGCGGGATGGCTTAATTGTCCAGAAGTAGGCAACGATCATTTGTGGAGGCTTTCAATTAAATCCCACTTATTCCCGTACTTGTCTTTGAATACAACAACTTGTCCATAAGTTTCGTGGCGAGGTTGCTCTAAAAATTCAATTCCCTTGGATTTATATCTCTCATATGTTTCAACAAAGTTTGTTGTGTACATAAAAAATCCAACCCGTCCACCCGTTGAGTTTCCGATAGCTGCCTTCTGTTGCTCATTTGCAGCTTTCGCTAACAAGATTCTGGCACCTTCGCTGCTAGGAGCTACCACTACCCAACGTTTCTCTGGAGACATCGGCTTGTCTTCAATCAACGTGAATCCGAGATCGTTTACATAATGGGCAATCGCTAAATCGTATTCATCGATGACAATCGCAATCATCCCAAGAGTATTCATTATTATTCCCCAACAACCATGGGCTTTGCGCCAGTGCACTCAAGAAGTTCAGAGAACGATGTTGGATAAACCGCATGAGGGTGTCCAGCTGCCGCCCATACAACTTCATAATCATTGAGTGCTTGGTCAATAAGAATTGTTGCAGCAGAGACCCAGCCAATTGGGGCTACTCCACCAATAGAAAAACCAGACTTTTCTTTCACATAATCCGCGTCAACTCGGCCAAGCTTTTCAATGCCTAGGTTCTTGGCGACTAAATCGGTATCTACTCGGTGGCGTCCACTTGTAATAATAAGTAAGGGAGATTCGTCGGGGAGCTTAAAGATCAAAGAAGATGCAATCTGACCGACCTCGATATTTAGGGCAGTTGCTGCCTCTTGTGCGGTGCGTGCACTATCTGAAAGAACATGAACTTCACCGGTTAGGCCGTGCTCACTTAGAGCGGCAATTACCCGTTTAACTGCAGCTTTTTCCTTTACGCCTTCCATACGCGCACTTTAATACGATCCAGGATTAAATGAAGTGCAATTCCGATAGCCATTCCCCAAATCAGATCGATTGCAAGTACGGATATAGCTGTAACAACAAGAGTTGCCGCTTCGGGCTTTGTGGTGCGAAGTGACTCAACAATTGATGTGGGATTGAGAATTCGATAGCTAGTACCAAGCAGAACGCCCGCAATTGCTGCGGTTGGTATGTAACTAACTAGCGGCGCTGCGATCAATGCGATCAGAAGGAGAACAACCGCATGAAAGATCGATGCCATTCGTGATTTGGCATGCGAACGTACATTCACGCTTGTGCGAGCAATGGCACCGGTGGCGGGCATTCCACCCATTAAAGATGCAGCAAAGGTTGCGATGCCCTGACCAAAGAGCTCGCGATTTGGTTCGAAGTGCTTTTCTTCATGTGCCATACCGTCGGCCACACGTGCAGAAAGTAATGATTCAACGGCGGCAAGGAGTGCAATCCAAAGTGCTGGAATTATCAGATTATTTAAATCCGCAAATGTTGGCGCTTGATAGCTTCCAATGCTGCGAGGAATTGTTCCGATAGTTGTAACATCAATTGAGGCCGCCTTAACAATGATTGTGACCAGCAAAAGGGAGACAAAGCTGGCTGGAATATGAAATGGAAAGTTTTTAACTAGTCGAGGAAAGTTAAATTTGATGACAAGGGTTAAGATGACTACTAACAGCGAGGTCTTATTGATTCCTAGATTTATTGCATTGTGAATTGTGTGCCAAGCTACCGGTATAGATTTATCACCTTCACCTTTAGCAATTCCCAATGCCAATGGAATCTGTTGAAGTGAGATAACTAATGCAATACCAACTGTGAAACCTTCAACAACCGCCCAGGGAACACGATTGATAATTGCGCCCAATTTAAAGATCGCCATTAAAACAACCATGGCACCGGCCATCACGCCAAGTGCAGGAATAGCTGCTGGACCATACTTTTGAATTACTGGAATCAAAATAACCGTCATTGCGCCAGTGGGTCCACTTACTTGGTACTTAGAACCACCGAAAAGAGCAGCAAAAAAGCCGGCGATGATTGCGGTGGTTAATCCAGCAGCTGCAGACATACCTGATGTAATTCCGAAGCCAATTGCAAGCGGTAGGGCAACAATTGCAACGGTGATGCCAGCGATTAAATCAGCGGTTAAATCCTTACGGGTTCTAGAAAATTCCTTTGAACTAGGCCAAAAGGAAAAGAACATGCCTGATTGTAAGAGTTGAATTGAGTAGTTGTCAGTTACCGTTATCACTCTATGACACCTAATTTATATGCAATGGGAATTCGGGCACGCAATGCTTTGTGGGCTTCATTCTTTTTGCTGGGATTCTTGGGACTTGCATGGATTCCTCGAATCCCTGAGATTAAAACAGCGCTGGATTTAAGCGATGGCCAGTTTGGTCTTGTCTTACTTGCAAGCACAATTGGCTCGATTCCAGGCGCACAGATCGCAGGTCGTGCAGTGCATATGCACTCTTCAAAGTTAATTGTTCAAATTTCAGGAGTCCTATTACCTGTTGGGGTTTTTGTAGTGGGATCTGCATCAACGGTTCAGATGCTGGTATTTGGATTATTTATCTGTGGATTCAATGTTTCATTTATGGATATTGCAATTAACGGACAAGCAGTTGAAATTGAAAAACACACTAAAGGTCGATGGATGTCTAGCTTCCATGGTTTGTGGAGCATCGGTGCTTTCTCGGCAACCTTAGTAGGTGGCTTAATTGCCAACTTTGTTTCTCCTCGAACCAACCTATACATAATTGCAATTATTGGATTGTTTACCTTTCAAATTGCCGCGCACTACTTACTGCCTGCAGAGTTTGATGGTCACCTTGGTGAAGCTGGTGAAGGAGATGCAGGAAAGGTTGCTTTGTTTGGCAAGCAATCACTTGTTCTATGGGCACTTGGAATCGGCTTAATGTGTTCGCTGATTCCTGAAGGTGGTGCATATGAATGGTCTGGAATTTTGTTACAAGACCATATGGGAATCGGTAAAGGTTTAAATGCAGCCGCTGCAACAACCTTTTCATTGGCAATGATTGCTAGTCGATTGCTGGGCGATCGTGCCTTTGAAAAGTGGGGTCATGTAAACACGGTCAAGTACGGCGGTTACATTGGTGGCGGACTATGGGGGATAGGTTTATTAATCGGTATTCCACTATCTGACTCACACAAAACTTTAGGTTTAATAATTGTCTGCATTGGTTTTGCAGCAGCTGGTTTTGGAATGGGCCCATTCTTCCCAGCCTTTAACTTGGCTGCCGCTTCTATTCCTGGAATCGCACCATCTGTTGGATTAGCTCGCGTAGGTTTGATCGCTATTGCTGCTTACTTTGGTGGACCTACGATCATTGGATTAATTGCAGAGGTAACTTCATTACCGGTGGCGTTTGCCTTCCCGGTATTGCTTTATATGGTGGTTGGTCTGCAATCAAAGTACATAAAGGTGCGAGAGCTTAAGCAATAACCCAGGTTTCAAGCAGGGTAAAAATCGCAATCGAGTACAACAAAAATGCGAATGATTTACGCAAAATAGCGGGATTCATTTGTCCGCTCTTAATAGATGCTATGCGCGCTACAACTACAGCTGCAATTGCCATTGCGATAGGCGTGGTCCAGGTGACATCAGACCAACTTTGGTAGTGACCAAAGAATGCTGTAATTGTATTTAATGCAATGATCGCAAGTGAAGTGCCTGCAGCTTTTCCTTGGGGATTCTTGAAGAACAAAACTAAAACTGGAATCGCTAAGAAGCCGCCACCAATTCCAAATAAGCCTGTCATCGAGCCAATAACAAGAGAGATAACTACTAGCCAAAAAAGTGGAACCTTCTTTTCAGTTCCGGCGATTGGTTTAATCAACATCATGGTTCCAGCGGTTACGAGTACCATTGAAAATCCAGTTGTTATAACGGTGTCACTTAATTTATGCGCGATTATTGAAAACCCAAGGTTGGTAATTAAACCAAGGCCCCAGATAACTAAAGCTTCCTTGAATAAAACCTCTTTGCTCTTGATCTTAGGAAGTAATCCTGAAATCGCTGCCGCTAGA
>ERZ650311.1246-NODE-1246-length-13000-cov-24.992430_pt1 | contig 13000 bp, 17 predicted proteins | sample MGYA00376247_ERZ650311 | MGnify/ENA primary metagenome ERZ650311 (study PRJEB26733, sample SAMN07839324) | wastewater metagenome | biome: small river; feature: stream; material: water | place: USA: North Carolina | collected 2016-07-28 ... | reverse complement strand
CGGCGCAGGCGTCGGCGGGCCATGTGGATGCGGTAGGCGACGGTTTCTTAGGCGCGTGAAAGGGGTTTCAGCAAGTGGCGGACGGCGGCGAACAGAATGTACCGGGGGATACAGTTGGGGGTCAGGGGGAGATTCTGCCCACCAGCGATGGGCACCACACGCGCGCGGATATCGCTCTGGTTGGCCGGGCCGTCAGGCAGCGGTGGGGGATTCCGCCGGAGATCCGCACCGAACTCCCGGCCGCGATGCGCCAGATCGTGAACAAGGAATCGGTCACGATCCTCGACTCTTGGGGCGTGGCGATCGAGGTGAGCAATGACCGCGAGCGGATCGCCGCGGCGAAGGTGCTGGTTGCGATGGAGGGCCAGAACCAGGCGGACGACCACCTGGCCGACAAGAACGAGCGCATCGACGGGGGCAAGGCAACCGAGGTCGTCAAGCTCTACGGCACGGCCGTTGACACGGAGGCTGTGTGATCTCCGCAACCGCCGAAGGCCGGCAGTTCACCTACCAGGGCTCGATTGAGCGCCTGTTCAAGTGCCGGGATCGGCTCGTGCTGGTGTGCGGCCCGGCCCGCTCCGGCAAAACGCGGGGCGTGCTGGAAAAGGCGGTGCTGTTCGGGCTGAAGTACGCCCGCTCCCGCATCCTGCTCATCCGCAAGACTCGAGCCTCCATGTCCGAGACGGTCCTTCAGACCCTCGAGGACGACGTTCTGCCCGAGGCCTGGCGGGGCGATGCGTCCCGGTCCCACCGCGAGAAGTACACGCTCCCCAACGGGTCGGAGATCGTCACCGGGGGCATGGACCACAGCATCAAGATCATGTCGTCGGAATACGACCTGATCTGCATCTTCGAGGCGACGGAGCTGACGGAAGAGGACTTCGAGAAGCTGCTCACCCGCCTCTCGGGCAAGGCCGCGCCCTACCAGCAGCTCATCGCCGACTGCAACCCCGCCGGGCCCAATCACTTCCTGAAGAAGCGGTGTGACGCCGGGCGAATGACCTACATCGCCTCGACTCACAAGGACAACCCGCGCTGGTGGGATGCCGATGCGGAAGGCTGGACCCCAGAGGGGACGGTCTACATCTCGTCCCTCGACGAACTGAGCGGGCACCGAAAGGCCCGGCTTCGGGATGGGGTGTGGGCGGCGGCCGAGGGCCTGGTCTACCCCGAGTTCAACCCCGCCGTTCACGTCATCGACGCCATGCCCGAGGGCTGGAAGTCTTGGCGCCGCGTCCGCTCCATCGACTTCGGGTTTACGAACCCCTTTGTCTGCGGGTGGTTCGCCATCGACCCCGACGGGCGGATGTACCTGTACCGGGAGATCTACCAGACCGGGCGCACGGTGGGGGACCACGCGGCCGAGATCCGGTCGGTCGAAGCCGGTGGCATGGACACCGTTGCCGACCACGACGCGGAGGACCGGGCGACCCTCGCCCAGTGCGGCATCCCGACGGTTGCGGCCCGGAAGGACATCGCTGTCGGTTTGCAGGCGGTTCGTCAGCGGCTGCGCGTGCAGGGCGATGGGAAGCCTCGGCTATATTTTCTGTCTGGTGCTACACTGTCTCACGACGCGGACTTGGACGCGGCGAAGAAGCCGACATCGACGCTGAGCGAGATCGACGGGTACCTCTGGGCCCGCAACCGGGATGGCTCGATCGTGAAGGAAGTCCCCATCAAGGAGAACGATCACGGCATGGACATGCTGCGGTATGCCGTGATGTTCGTGGACAACCCGGAAGCCCCGCCCTCGGTCTCGTGGGTGGCGTCGAAGCCCGAGCCCCGGCCCCTCATTACGTCGGGCCGCACGATCCGGGACATCGACCAGTGGTTTGACGAGCAGGAGGACTTCCGTTGAGCAAGCCCCAGCCCCGCGAGTCCGCATGGTCTGTCGTGGTGTCCTACGGGCTGTTCCTCGCCTGTGCCGCGTGGTTCACGGGGAACGCGCTCGGCTCGGTCGGGTACGACACGGAGGCGGGCTGGGCGCGGTTCGTCATGTGGGCGATGCTGGCGATCGCGGCGGCGGCGGCGCCGGCGGCGCTCGCCAGGGTGAAGCCGCGGGCGGCCGGGACCGGGGGTGAGTCGTGAGCACCACGAAGGCCATCACCCATCCTCGCCGCGTCTACCGGGCGGAGGACTCTGACGCGCGGCGACTGGTCATCACCATCGACGGGGCCGTTCTGAAAATGTGCATTGCGGCCTGCCCGTCCGAGGGATGGGCGGAAGCCTTTGCGGTGGATGTGGACGGCCTGCCCCTCGTCCGCAACCGCGAGTTCGTGGTCGAGCACTGGGCCGGGAACATCGAAGTCCATCGCAAGGACGGGGGTGACTGATGTTCGCCAGCACCGTTGGATGGGTCGTCGATCGGCTCGCCGGGTCCACCAAGACCGTCGGCGAGTACATCGCCTCCACGGTGCGCCCGGGCGAGGTCGCGTCCGGCCGATACCCCAAGCGCGGGCCCACCGAACTCATCGCCCGCAACCAGCAGACCGTCTACTTCTGCGCCACGACCACGGCGGCTACCTGTGCATCCAACAAGCTGCGGCTCTACACCCGGGCCTCGGCGCCCGAGGTGAAGATGCTGGGCGGGGGCCGGACCCGCGGCGTCTCGGGCAAGCGGCTCGCGTACCTGCGCAACGATGCGCGGGTGGGGGCGAAGGCCGCGGGGTACGCCGATGCCGGCGACTTCGTTGAGGTCACCGAACACCCGCTCATTGACTTCCTGCAGAAGCCGAACCCCTGGACGACGGGCTGGGCGTACTCCTACCTCGGGCACCTGTTCAAGCTGCTGGCGGGTAACGACTTCCAGTACTTCACCGACGGGGACGAGGGCGGCATCGCCGCGTTCCACCTGTTCCCCCAGCACACCAGCATCCAGCCCAGCGAGTCCGGGTTCGTCTCGGGCTACTGGTACGCGCGGGACACCTCGGCCGAGAAGTTCTTTGAGTTCGAGGAGGTGGCGCACTACCCGTTCCTGCCCTCGGCTTCGGACCCCTACTACGGCACGGGCCCGCTCCATGCGTGCTTCCGCGAGGCTGACATCCTCAGCTATGCGACCGACTCGGAGCTGTACCGGTGGATCAACGGCGGGCAGCCCGATTGGGTTGTGGTCGCCCCGCCCCAGACGCCCCCGGACCAGCTCGAAGCGATCCGCCAGGGCATCGCCTCCCGCACCTCGGGGGTGAAGAACAAGGGCAAGTTCCTCGTCACGACGGGCGGGGTGGAGGTCAAGCCCGGCGCCTTCAAGCCGATGGAGCTGGAGTACGAGAAGGGGATGAACCGCTCGGACCTGGTGATCGCCCGGTGCTTCGGCATGACCGAGGCGCAGTTGCTGGTGAACTCGGCCAACGTCGCCAGCGCCCGCGAGGCCGCGCGGTGGTGGCGTGAGACCTCGATCCTGCCGATCGTGAGCCGGGACGCCGAGGCGCAGACGGAGATGCTTCTCCCGCGGTTCGGTCTGGAGCCGGGCGAGTTCTGGCTGGCCCCCGATGACCCGGTGCCCCAGGACGAGGCGGCGGACATGACGCGGGCGGTGCAGGGGTACGGGGGCGGGCTGCTGACGCTGAACGAGGCGCGGGCCGAGCTTGGGTATCAGGCTGCGGAGGATGGGGGGGATTCCTTCTCCACGCCGGTCGGGCCGATGGCCCAGTCGGGTGGCGATGAGGACACCGAGACCTCCCCGGCGGACGCGATCACCGAGGATGCCCCGAAGACCGAGGCGGCTGCCACGGCTGCTGGCGGTGCGGATGTGCAGGCGACGGCGCTGAACGGGGCCCAGGTCACGGCCCTTGCCGAGCTTGCCGCACAGGTGGCACAAGGCCAGTTGCCCGAGGCGAACGCCCGGGCGGTTGCTGAGGCATCGTTCCCGCTGGTGAAGCCTGAGCAGTTGGACGCGATCTTTAACGGGCTCGGGGAGTTCGTGCCCGAGCCGCCGCCGGGTGTGTCGGCTCCCGCGCCGGGCGGGGACGCACCCACCGACAAGGAGCCCGAAGATGACGACCCCGGAACCGACCCCGACCCCGACGGACCCCCGCCCAAGTCCCGTGGTCATCACGGAGCACGACGCGGGGGACGAGGATGCGAATGCGGGCAGTGCGGCAAGGGAGGACAGCCCGGCCGGGGCGGACTGACCACCAAGGATGACCGCCTCGACCCGATGGACGCCCTCATGCGGGCGCTCGGCCGGGATCTCGAAACTTGGTACGCCGAGGCCGCGGCCGGCGGCATCCGCCCCGATGGCTCGGTGGACCTCTCGCCGTTCCAGGCCAAGCTGGACCAGATTCTCGCCGCTCGTCTCCCCGACATCATGCGGCTCGGGATGCTCTCGGGCATGGCCGATGTGGGGCTGGAGCCCACCCTTGACCAGTTCACCTCTGACGCGACCCGGTTCCTGTCGTCCTACACCGTGCGGCTGGCCCGGGAGATCAGCGATTCCGAGACCGCCGCGCTCAAGCTCGCCATCCAGGGAGTTGTGGAGGGCGGCGCGTCGCGCGTGGAGGCGATTGCCGCGGTGCAGTCTTCGGGGGTCACGCAATCGGCGTGGAAGGCTGACCGGATCGTCAGGACCGAGACGGGGATCGTCTCCGGCCGGGGGGCGATGGAGGGGTGGAAGGTCGGCGGTGTGACCCGGAAACAGTGGTACCTCTCGGCCAACGCCTGCCCCGCGTGCGAAGCCTTCGCCGCCCAGTACGGGGGCGAGCCCATCGACATCGACAAGGCCTTTGCCACGGCCGGTACCGAGGTCGGCGGCATCACCCTCTGGCGGGATGTCGTCTCGGGCTCGGAGATCCACCCCAACTGCGCGTGTTTCACCCTGCCCGTGATGGGGGATGAGGAGAAGCAGGCCCGGGCCCGGGACCTGATCTGCAAGCGCCACGGAGTCAACCCATGATTGCCACGGACGGCCGTTTCATCCTCGACCGCATCAAGCGCCATCACCGGCTGCCGGACGATGCCGTGGTGGGCACCTTCCGCACCGGGTGTCGCATCACCGGAACCAAGTCCGCCGGTTCCGACCGGCTCATCTTCGGCACCGCCACCACCGACAGCGTGGACCTGGACCGCGAGGTGGTCTTGCCGGAGGGGTGCGACCCCACCCACTTCGAGCGGAACAAGTCCGTCTTCGTCGATCACAACTACGACACCGCGTACAACGTCGGCACCATGCGCCGGGTCTGGCGCGAGGGGAACACCTGGAAGTATTCCGTCAACATCTTCCAGGGGCTCCGGGACCCGATGGCGGACGACATCTATGCCCGGGCCCAGCAGGGCGGGATCGGGGCCTCGATCGGGTTTCAGGCTCTCGACTACGGGAAGCCCACGGCCGACGAGGCGAAGCGATACCCCCGGGCCAAGATGATCATCCGCAAGTGGTCGTGGGTGGAGCTGTCCATGACCGCCATGCCGGCCAACCTGGACTGCCAGGGGGAGGCGTGGATGCCAGGGCAGCGGTCGATGGCGCTGGGTGACCTGGTGGTCAAGGGCCTCATCGACAGCGGGTCGGCGGCCCGGCTGGGCATCCGGCCGGAGGAATCGCGCCGGAAGATCATCTGCATCATCGACAACTAGGAGCGTTTGCTACGGTTTGTGGGAGAGGGTACAGTTAGGTCATGAGCATTAACCTTGGCGATCGGGTGAAGGACTGTGTGACCGGGGTCGAGGGCATCGCCGTCGGCCGTACGATTTGGATTACCGGCTGCAATCAGATCATCGTGCAGCCCGGCGTGTTCAAGGATGGGAAGCTCAGCGACTCGCTGTATTTTGACGAGACGCGGCTGGAAGTGATTGAGGCGGGAGCGACCAAGGTCCCCGGCGCGGAGAAGACGATTGATCGGGGCGGACCGCACCCCGGCTACTGATTGACACCACCGGGGCGTGCGGCATGGAAGCCTCACGTCCCTTTGACAACCCAACCGTTTCGCTTCCCGATGTAGCCCCCTCTGCGCCCCGCCGTTCAGGCCCTGGCGCATCCGGGCAAGTCCCTGAAGCGTGTGCAACTCGCACCCGTTCAACAGGGACATTGCCATGTGGAAGAAGTTCATCAAGGCCCTCAAGCGCCACGGCTACACCGGCGCCGAGGACGACGTTTCTGCAATCAAGGCGTTCGCGGCCGAGAAGGGCATCGAGTACGCGACCGCCGATGGTCCGATCGACATCGACGCCGAGTACGAGCTGTCGAAGAAGACGCCGACCACCAAGACCGTCCGCATCGACGAGGATGAGGACGACGAGGAGGACGACAAGCCCGCCCGCAAGAAGGTGAAGAACACCGCCGGCGCCGACGATTCCGACGAGGACGACGGCGACGAGGATGAGGAGGCCCCGGCCACCAAGTCCCTCGCCCGCGTCAACGCCCAGGTGATGCAGTTGGAGAAGCGTCTCCAGCGGCTCACCACGGGCAAGGCCGCGGCCCCGGTCCTGCGCGCGGCCGCGATGCTCACGATGGGCGGCGGCTTCTCCAGCCCGGCCGTCTACGACATCCACCGGGCCCGCAAGTCGTACAACGCCAAGAGCTTCGGCACCGGCAAGGATCAGCGCCGGTGGGAGGACGCCGACCAGGCGCTCGCCTTCAAGTCGTGGTTCATGGTCTCGGTCTGCCCGAAGTACGCGACCCCGGACGACTTCGACATCTTCCAGAAGACCCAGCTCACCACCGTCATGGAAGACGGCGGCGTGCTGATCCCGATGGAATTCGCCCCGACGATGGTGGTCCTGAAGGAGAAGTACGGCAAGGCCCGCCAGGTCTGCGGCGTTTACCCGATGAAGCGTGACAAGGTCCCCTTTACCCGGGACCAGGACGACCCCACCGTCTACGCCCCGGGCGAGGGCAGCGACACGACCGAGTCGGAAGGCAACTGGGACGGCTTCGAGCTGTCGGCCAAGCGCCTCTCGGCCCTGTGCCGGTTCTCGGATGAGCTGTTGAACGATTCGCAGTACTCGATCTCCGACCTGCTCTCCACCAAGTTCGTGCGGGCCTTCTCCAAGGCGGAGGATCGGGCGTTCTTCCTCGGCGACGGCTCCCAGACCTACCACGGCTTCTTCGGCGTCGGGCCCAAGCTGCGGGCGGTTGATGCGACCATCGGCAACATCAAGGGCCTGGTGGTCGCCGCGGGCAACCTCTTCGAAGAGTTCACCCGCCGGGACTACGAGAAGGTCGTGGGCATCCTGCCCGAGTACGCCGATGACGATGAGGGCAACGGCAACTGCCAGTGGGTCTGCCACCGCTACCTGTGGGCCTCCTCGATGGTGGAGGCCTTGCAGAACGCGGCGGGCGGGGCCACCAAGGAATCGGCCGTTCAGCGCGGGTACAAGGACGCGCTCGGCTACCCCGTCACCATGTCTCAGGTGATGCCCAAGACGGACGTGAACTCGCAGATCGCGGCGTACTTCGGCGACTTCGCGATGGGTGCGAAGTTCGGCGAGGTCACGGGCTCGATGGCGATCGCGATGGATACCTCGCTGGGCTTCAAGAGCCACACGACGTACTTCCGCTGCTCGGAGCGGATCGCCATCAACGTGCACGACGTGGGCGACACCACCGACGCGGGCCCGATCGTCGGCCTCATCAGCGCGGCCTCCTAAGCCGCAGAGTTCGCAACTGACAGCCCCTCATGGGGCCGCGGGGCCCCGGGAGATTCTGAAGATGAACCCGCTTCTGATTCCGAAGTTCGTTCCGCTCATCAACGCGCAGCTTCTCGTGGACGATGCGTACTGGGCCGGCTCTCACCAGCACGGCTCCATCAACACCACGTTTGATCGCCGCCTCGGCGTCAACGGGATGGTGGACTACTTCTCGATCGTGTTCCAGCTCGGCGCCACGGACATCGCCGTGGCCGAGCTGAGCCTCTACGAGTCGGTGGACGACACCACCTACACGATCGTCTCCGCCTCCAACTACGCGACCGCCCCGGCCACGCTCCCCAGCGCCACCGCCGACGGTACGGCCGTCGCCTGGCACGTCGATGGCCGGGCCCGCGCCCGGTACTTCCGCGTCAACGCCAAGGGCGGCAACGGCTCTGTGGGCGCGTATGCGTACGCCTTCGCCCTGGCCTGGCCGCAGCAGTGGCCCAACTCGGTCAGCGAGCGCGGGTACGCCCAGGAGCTGTACGTCACCTGATCCCACTCCAAACCCGGGCAGGCACCCGGATACACCCCTCGCCGGTCTGAAGGCCGGCGGAGGGGATTTGAAAGCGAAGAAGTTGAAGCCCGTCCAGGTCCGCAACAAGCGGTTCGCCCGCCCCGCCCGGAGCAAGCGCCATGGCAACGTCATTCACGAAGGTCAACGCGACCAGCGAGAACCACTCGACCATCACGCTGGCCCACGCTGACCTCAAGACGGCGCAGAGCGGGGCCGAGTGCCTGTACCCGGCTTCGATCACGTCCACCAACGTGAAGTGGATGAAGATCGGGCCCAACGTCGGCTCGGTCTCGTTCCGCGCCCGCTACCCCACGGGCGCCAGCGCCGCCCCCGCCACCAAGCCCGCCATCATCATCGTCGGCGGCTGGCCCTTCGGGGCCGACCCGGGCGCGATTGAGTTGGCTCTCGGGCAGGGCACGGCCCCCACCGATGGCACGTTCGTCACCGAGCGGCTGGACGCGATCGACTCCGACGCCGCGGGCCTCGAACTCACGCTCGACCCGACCAACGACCACCGCGACGGCACTTACAAGTACTCCGACTACCTCCAGTTCTTCCCGACCTCGGCCATCTACGGCGACACGCTGGGGTGTCCGTACCTGGCCGTGCTCTGCAAGGTCGCGCTGTCCGGCGGGACGGGAATCACCACCTGCGATCTGCTCGCCACCTTCCACCCGAGGTAACGCCTTGGCGATCATCGACCTCGCCGCATACAAGGCCCACCGCGGGGTGTCCGACACGGTGACGCTCCGGGACGCCGTGTGGACCCAGAAGATCGCCTCGGCCCAGTCGATGCTCGAGACCTTCTGCGGACGGCTGTTCGATTCGGCGGCTCGCACGGAGAAGTACAGCGGCACCGGCAAGGCGTTCTTCATCGTGCGGAACATGCCGATCACGGCGATCGCTTCCATCGCGCTGATCGACGACGCCGGGGACTCTACCACGGTGGACTCGGGCGACTACCGGGCGGACCTGGACGGCGAGACTGGAAAGGTCTGGCGGATCGGGGCCGCCGAGGGCCGGTACATCGTGGATGACGTGGGGCAGTTGGAGACGACCCGGCTTGGGGTGTCGCCCTGCTGGCCCGAGGGCTTCAAGAACATCTCGATCACCTACACGGGCGGGTACACCTCCGACACCATGCCCGCGGGGTTGAAGCAGTTGGTCTGCGAGATGGTGGACGAACTGGCGTGGGGCGCGGGCAAGGCGCAGGGGCTGCAATCCGAGAACGTCAGCACGAACGGGTACAGCTACTCGCGGGGGGCCGCGCGGTCTGCCCCGGTGTCGGGCGTTGAGTGGTGGCAGTCGCGGGCTCTGACCTGGAAGGCCGGGGGGAGTTACGTCGGATGAACTTCCCCGACCACCTCATCAACTGCCGGGTGACGCTGAAGGCACCCTCGAACACGCCCGCAAACGGGGTTCCGGTCATCACCAACCCCAGCAACACCTACACGGACGTGCCGGCGCGGATCATGCCCGAGTCGTCGTCCCTGTCGATGGACTTCCAGGGGCCCACGGGCATCCGGTACAGCGGGGCCCTGTTGCCGACCCGCAACGGCGCGGGGGCATCGCTGATGGTGGGCCGGGACTGGCAGGTGGTCGTCTCGGCGGTCTACGGGCTCGACGGGGCGTCGATGCTGACGGTGGGGCAGGCGTTCCGGGTGGAGGGCCCGGGCGTGAACATGGGCGGCCAGGACGTGATTCAGTCCGTGCGACTGGCGGAGGTGCTGGCGTCATGAGCCGTGCATCCTTCACCTGGCGCGGGGACGACTGGGCGCGGAGCGTGCTGCCCCAGGCGGTCGCCACCGGGATCAACGCCGCGGCCGTCGCGGTGCAGGGCGAGTTCGGCCGGGCTTTGCAACGGGGCTCGGCGCCGTCCGCGCCCGGCACACCCCCGCGGGTGAAGCACGGGCGCCAGCAGGGATCGCTGTTGTGGGGGCTACGGATGGCCCCGGCGGCGCCGGGCCGGTACCGGGCGACGGTGTTCAACGTCGCCAAGCACGCCCGAATCCTCGAGCTCGGCGGGACCATCAAGCCGCTCACCAAGAAGTACCTCACGATCCCGGTCAACCGACGGGCGGAGCTGCTGCGGGAGCGGAACCCGGACCTGTCGGTGTTCAAGGGCACCGTGTTCCAGTCCAAGGCCGGGAACCTGATCCTTGTCATCCGCGAGGGCAAGGGCGACACCAAGGGCGGCGGGGATGCGGTGTTCGTGCTGAAGCCGCGGGTGACGATCGCGGCCCGGCCGTGGTTCCGCCCGGTGTTCGCGCGGTCGCGGGACAAGATGCTCGGCGCGATGCGCGGGGCGATGAAGAAGCACATCAACGCCGCGGCGAGCGCCGCGATTGGAGGCGCCCGATGAGTTGCTGCCGTGAGGGCAAGGTCTGTGCGTGCCGGTGGGGCGGGTCTCTGCTGGCGCTGGGGATGCTGCTGGTGGGCATTGCCGCGCTGGTGGCGATGAGCGGGTGCGGGGCTCTCGACTTCCAGCCGACGATCAAGGACCCCGAGACGGGGCAGGAGTTGACGGCCGATCAGTACGCCCAACTCTCTATCGAGCGGGAACGCAAGATCGAGTCTGAGCAGGCGAAGGCCGAGACGGCGTTCAAGATCGCTCTCGCCAAGGCGCAGAGCCAGGCCGAGACGGACGTGGCCGAGGTGGTGGCCGAGTTCGAGGGCTCGCAGGCTGATTTGCGGGCGGCGATTGACTCGCTGCGGGACCTGCGTGAAGTGACGATGGCGGAGTTCGAGCGGCAGCGCCAGCAGCGGGCGATGGCGTGGAACTCCCTGAAGTCGATCCCGTTTGTCGGGGCCGCCGTCGGTCAGTTCCAACTTGACCCGCTTGCTTCCGGGCTGGCGGGCATCACGGGCGCCGGCACCATCGCCAGCGTGCTGATCAGCCGCGCCAAGAAGAAGGTCGAAGAGGCCACCGCCGCGCGGTACGAAGACAAGATCAAGACCCACAACTCGGCGTGGGACAAGTCCCGCGAGGAACTGCGGCAGGAGATGGCGATGCTCCTGCCCGAGCTGCTGCGGGCAAAGAACGGGAACGCATAACCCCATCCGTTGAGGGGCTTTCACCATGAACGCATCACGTCAGGGCATCCAGGCAAACGAGACCACTGTGAGGTGGTTCGAGGCGCTCATGCCGATCGCCGTTCCGGTGATCTCGGTCGTCATCTCCCTCTACGTCGCCAAGGCGGTGTTCGAGGAGAAGTTGAACGGCCAGCAGTCGCAGATCCTGGAACTGCGGTCGGACGTGGACAAGCAAGACGACAGGATCGCGGCCATCTACGCGGCGCTCGCCGACATCCGCTCGGGGGTGTCGGAGATCCGGGGGCGACTTGCAACCTGGGAGGTTGCCAAATGACCCGGTGCCCCACATCGCAGACATCCCCGCAACCCCCATCGACCGCCGGTAAGTCCACAGATTTGTGGGATTCCTGAACGCATGAACCTCGCCAAGCTCACCCTCGCCTGTTTCAACCGAGCCCGCGCCGACACCGGCACGGGCGGCCTGCTCGCGTCGGGCGGGCTGCTGTACGTCGATGGCACCGAGGCGGGGGATCGGCTGCAGTTCTTCTTTGGCGACATCGACAACCCGACCACGTTCAGCGGGTTCCCGATCGTGATTGGTGACCTTGGCGGCACCGAAGAGGGGCAGTGGTCGGGGTTCGACCTGGACTCGATGACGATCCAGCTTGAGTTCCACATCTTCGACCAGCGGCGTTCGGGGCTGGCGAACTGCTCCACCATCATTGACCGCCTGCGGGGCAACTGGGATTCATCGACGCCATCGACGGCCCCGACCTACGGGTTCCATCGCCACAAGCTCGATCTCGCGGCGGCGGGCTCGACGTGGGGGGCGGCATCGTTCATGCGGTCTGGTTGGCAGAGCGCCCACAGCCGCGATCACTGGCACTTCATCGAGACGTACACGGCCCACATGAGCAAGTAGGCCGGGAGGTTGAGTCATGGGCGTTCCCGCAGTCTGGCAGGATGGATCGGTCGGTTCGTGGGGCTCGGCGACCTCCGCCCGCGGGGGCACGGCCGAGGACCGTTACCACATGACGAACACGGCGCTGCGGTTCCGCCGCTTCCGGGTGCGCAAGGACATCCCCGCGATCGACGTGCTGTCGTGGCAGTCCTCGCCCACCACGGCGCTTCAGAACCTCGCGGGCATCTACACCTGGCAGGTGGACTTGGAGGCCCTGTGGCCCCGCGCCACGCCGCGGCTCGGCAACTCGGGGTTCATCACCTTCGGCACGGCCGGGTACGCGACGAACATGCTGCGGTACAACCTGAACATCACCAGCGAGGTGCATGCGTGGGTGCCGCTGACGGGCTCGGTGGTGAAGACCCCTTACGCCCGGCCCGGGGTGGGCTCGTGGGGCGGGTCCTACACGGCGCTGGTGGACGGGACGACCTCGATCAACGCGGGCCCCGACCCGGGCGACATGGGCACGGCGGCGGGCACGGCGACGTTCAAGCTGACGGAGGACGGGACCGATCCGACCCTGGCCGGCGCGATCGTCGTGACGGGCTGGGAGGTGGAGGCCCAGCGCGGGAACCAGACGGAGATCCGGTACGACTTCGTGGGGACGGGCGACCTGACGGCGGTTGCGGGCTCGTCGCTGGCGAACATCCTGCCCGCGCGGGTGGCGTTCCCGTTCGACTGGGACGCGGACTCGGATGGGGTTCCCGACGGGACGCTGACGTGTACGGCGGTGACGGGGAAGACCTACAGCGGGCCCGCGTTCATCTCGTCCATCGCGTTGACGTGCGACCCGTCGCAGCCGATCCAGGTGAACGTTACGGCCCAGGGGGCGGGGGCGCTGGCGGTCGCATGAGCACGCGGCGCGGACA
>ERZ650311.1245-NODE-1245-length-13009-cov-10.708739_pt1 | contig 13009 bp, 23 predicted proteins | sample MGYA00376247_ERZ650311 | MGnify/ENA primary metagenome ERZ650311 (study PRJEB26733, sample SAMN07839324) | wastewater metagenome | biome: small river; feature: stream; material: water | place: USA: North Carolina | collected 2016-07-28 ... | reverse complement strand
CCGTCGCTCAAGCGGGACCGCGCGAAAAGCCGCGCGGCCCCTTAGCTATGCGTTATGCAGCATCAGGCGAAGCCTTGGTTTTGTTCGATCAGCGCCCACTCGCCAGCAGCGTGACGCTGGTAGGTGCGCCCGGACAGCGGGCCGTCCATCACAATCCGCCAGTCGTGGTCAGGGTCTTCCGCCGCCAGTTCTTCGGCTTTAGCGCCCGTCATGTATTCGTCGTCGCTCTCGGCTTCGTTCTCTGTCCAAACCGGTTTGCCGTCGCGGTGCAATCCTGCGTACCCAAAGCCAACCCCAATTACGCCGGTCGGCGGAAAGAAACTCGGGCGCGGCCCGCAGTTCAAGCAGCCGCCGTGCTTCCCATCTATTGCTGGCTCTTTCTTCCAAGTCGCTTCGTTCATGTCTATCTCCTTAAAAGTCGGCGTTGGTGGTACGGCACCTAACCCGTCAATCAACCCGGACGCCTATCGGCGCCGGTTATTTCTTCGTTGGGGGTCTCTTCCCATCGCTGGTCAATACTTTCATCCGGCTTCGCTGGGAGGGCCATCCAATAAAGAACGTCACTCTCGTAGTTGTCGTCCCACCCGTAGCCAGTCGGGATCGTTGGCCCGCCCATGCCGAGCGGGTCTTCGTGCTGTAGCGCCCATGTGTCCACGGTTGCAAAACCTTTCGTGTCGCGGCTGTAGCGGCACCAAACCACGCAAACCGTGTCAGGCTCTGGCACCTTCTCACTCATCGGCACCCAGCCCCCCAACCCGGCGCTCAACACGGACGCTGCGCTATCAGGCGTATTTTCGTTCGTCATTTCTCAATCTCCTGTGGCTTCGTTTGATGTCCGTGGGGCGCAGCGCCGGTTAGCTCTATGTTGGGCCTCTCAACATCCTCGCGGCAGTATTCGCGCCACTGCTCAAGCGCCTCATGCCCAGAGTCCCACCACTTGCTTACCGCTGCCGTGTCCTTGGTGTCGAGCAGTAGGCATTCCAGTTCGAGCGCCAGCCGGTGCGCAGCCGGGAACACGTCACGTATCGCGATCTCCAGCGCTTCCCGCTTCCGCCGCTCGGCGTGCCAGCGATCGAAAAACTCCTGGTGCTCACGCTCCAGCACTTCAAGCCGGCTTTCGGTTTGCGGAGATTTCGGCGCCAGTCCAAGGCGCTCCAAGTTGCGAATCACCGCGTCCTCGCCCGCTCGTATCTTGGCGCCCCGAATCTCATCGTGCAAACTCATGTCTTTGTCCTTTTCTGGCCGCGAGGCCCAACAACCGCATCGAGCGGACCGGGCGAAAATCCGCCCGGCCCCTCATACGGAGCGTTAGGGGTCAGCCTTATCCGCAGGCCGTCGATGGTGAATTCCTGAACCCCTCGCGTGTGTTTCTTCACGGCGAACTCATTGCCGCGTGTCGAGTGGCGAAGATGCCGCGCAACCCAATGCACGATAGCTTTGCGTCGCGCTCCGGTCATTGGGCCGTCACGGTCTGCGAAAACATCCTTGTAGTCGTCCAGCGGTACAGGGAACTTGATTTCGGTCGCATCCTTTACCGCTGCAAGCATCGTGTTCGCCCGGTGCGCATCCTCTATTACAGATGCGCACAAAATCAGATTCCCGCCTTCCAGTGACGGCGTGCAAATAACATGGCCTCCGGCTTTTGCCAGTAGTGGCGCCCCTGTTTTGTCGAGTGGCACAACGCGTTTGATGTATTCACCGTGTCCGCTTTGAGTCACAAAGCGCATGTGCGCCTCGTACCAATGGGAGGCTTTACCAAGGCAGCAAACACCCTTTGGTGCTGCCCGCAATCTGCGGAAGCCGTACCACTTCAGCACTCCATCATTGAGCATGACAACCTCTGCGCAATCGCCAAGCACGTCAGCTGGGTGCTCCATCAGGTACTCACTTCCTAGCGCGTAAATCCGCCCATCGTCTGACGCATCAAACGTGTAGGAAGATTCTGGCTGCATGTCTCCGACCTTCAGCAATATCCCCTGGTCTCGAATATCGAGAAGTTGCCCTGATTGCCGGAGAGTCTTTGCTACGTCTGATTGTTCATGGCTGGCATCAAGCGCCATCAGAATCATCGTTTCCAGTTTGTCGGTTACTTCTTCCACTTCGTCTCCTTTTTCGCGCCGTCCCGCCAGCGCCGACTTTGGCCCCTAACCCGGCGCTCAAGCGGGACGGCTCAATCGCTGCGCTCATTCGCCGCCCCTTAGCTCTGCGTTAGGCAACTTCTTCCATCCGTGCTGCGCGTCCTCGTCGCATTCACAAACCATCTCGACAGCGGGCGTGCGCCACTTCTCGATTTGGCCGTCTGCGCCAACCTTGAGGATGATGTAGTCGCCATAGCCGTTATCGCCAGGACACAGGAAGTCATCGGGAACGTAGAAGCCAGCCCACTTCGCTACGCGCTTCCGCTCGTCGTCCAGCAGCCAGTATTCGCCCGCGTCGCACACATTGAAATGCACGTCTGCCGTGGTGCCTTGCGGCCAGTCCATCACCATGCCGTCGGCCAGTCGGATCACTGGTTCCCAGTTGTCGCCTTTGCGCATCGGTGTCAGCGTGCCATCGGTGTCGGTGGCTCCGTTGATCGTGGCGTCTTCCCAGTAGCGGACGCCTGCGCTTACTTCAATGTAGGTTGCTTGCATATTCGCTTTCTCCGTAGTTACAGTTGCCTAACCCGTCATTGCAGGCGACCTGCGCGAAAAGCCGCGCGCCCCTTAGCTATGCGTTAGGCACCCATCTGTCACCGCGCGTAATCGCCCTAGACCCAATGCGCACAGTTTCCCCATTTCGCATGTTCCCAATGGTGCATCTGTCGGTTGTGGTGTATCCGTTCGCCTCACAAAAATGCCACATGGTCACACCACGCAACACATACCCGTCTGCCTCAATGCGCCACCTTCTGTCGTCGGTTGCGTTTGGGTATTTTTGTGTAGCGGCTGTCACGCCCGCAGCAAAGCCGCGTTCGTATGCCAACTGGTCGCGCCTATCTTCTTCCTCGCAGTCCTCGCAAGGTTCCCAATTTCCATGTTTGCAACTCATTCGTTCCTCCAATTCAGTGTCTAACATTTCCATCAACTCGGACGCGCTAAAGCGCGCCGGTTATGTCAGGCGTTATGCGTCTTGGCGGCCTTCCAAGCGGCAGCCCAGATTGCCGTTTCATCTCGCCAATCCCGGTCAAACCACGATTGCCCGTAGTAATTCTCAAAAGCGGTCATCATTCCGGGCCACGGTAGCTGGTCTTCGTTTATTGCCCACTGGATTCGGCGCTCTTTGTCTGCGTCGGTTTCGCCGTCAAACAGTCCGTCGTAGTGCGGGTTTGCGCCGCCGTCCGTGTAACCTTGTTCGTATTTCATTTCTTTCTCCTAAGTCAAAATCCGCATAACACAGCGCTCGTTCGGACCTGCGCGAAAAGCCGCGCAGTCGCCTGAATTCAGGCGTTAGCACTCGTCAAATAGGTCAAGCCGTTGGCACAGTGCATCCATGTCCAACCTTCCACGGTAGGTCACAAGTTCTCCGCCGTCGCGGTAGGTCACTTTCCGGTACTGCTGCCCCGGCGTTATCTTCCATTTGTCGGCCTCCGCGCCCTGCACAATCAACCAGTCGTCCGCACTCACGTCGCGCTGCCCATATCCGCTCCTGTCCCACTGGTGGCAGGCGTCGCAGTTGTAGTGCTTCCGCGCCGTCTGGATCGTGTCTCGCAAAATCTCGCTCATCTCAACCTCCGTGCTAACCCGGCAGTCCAGCGGACGCCGTGCCGGCGCCGCTGACTTTTGCGTTATGGGTCAGCTTCCGCACTGCGTATCGGCTCGTCACCACTTTGGTTCCGTCCTCAAACTCCACCAGCGCGGAATTCATGCGCCCCGTCGCTAGCACCCGGCACAGTTGGCCGTGTCGCTCCGGCAACCACTTCCGCCAGTTCCAGCGGTGTGTCATGTCCTGCCCTTCGCGGGGCCGTCCGCAAGCGGCCGGCCCCTCATGCGGAGCGTTCGGCCTCTCGTTGGCTTTTACCCATGCGCGTGCCATTTTTTTCGCATCAGCTAGCGCCATCGGCGGGTCTGAGTATGTGTTCATGTGCGCGTAGTACGGCAGGTTTGCGCAAATGCGATAGAGGCGCTCACAACCCTCTGGCGCGTACACCGAAAAAAGGATGGCCACCCCCACAACCGGATCACACCGGCCTTTTAACTCGTAGTCGAATTTCGGCTTGTTGATGCGTCGCCAACACCGCCTGTTGGTCATGTGCATCACTCCGAAAGAGGCCCAACAGGGCCATCGACACGGACGCCCGGCGATAAAGCCGCCGTGCGCCGGTCATGTTCACCGTTGTGCTGCTTCTGCCATTCCCGCTCGGCAGCTTCCGTCTCGCGGTATTCTGCAATCTGTTGTTGCAGGCTTTCGCCGCCAAGGTTGTAGCAAAAGCCAAGCTCCGCAATCGAGTCCGCCAAGTCTCCGCACGATTCGCACAGATACCAATCCGCCAGCGCCACTTCGTCGCCGAGGCGGCGCATTTCTTCCCACCCTGTCGCAGGCCGGTAGCGCTCAATCTTTCGCGCCGTGTCGCCAACGCCGACTTTTGCGCCGCACGAACAGCATTTACGGCTGCGCTTCGTCGCCAGCGGTGCCTCGTCGGCGGGCTGATACCACCACCAGTCCGCGCCGTCTGTGTCGGGGCCGCCAGCATCACAAAAAAGGCTCATGTCATCACTCCGTATCAACCGCGCCGCACAACCCGGCGCTCAAGCCGACCTGTCGCATAATGCCGCGCCAGGCGGCTTAGCTAGGTCGTTAGCCTTCGCATGTTCTTCCGCCGCTACCTGCGCGCTATCAAAGTCGCTGAAGTAACCGAGCCGGTCATCCTTGTGCCATAGCCCGTACAGCGTGCATAGCGCGCCCTCGTCGGCGGCGAATTTACCTACGCGATACTCGCCGGATTGCATGCCGTTCGTGCCTACGCGGTTCCAGTTCATGCCGCCACCCCATGCCGCCAGCCCCTCAACTCAGGCCGTCCGCGCTGTTGCGAAATCTCGCCGCTGCGGACCGTGATGGACTTGCCGCAGGCTTTGCACTTGTAGCGCGAACCATGTCCAAGAATCTTCGACTTGACGGCAGCGAGGCGCCGAAGCTGGCCGGCGCAATGTGGGCAGAATTTCATGCTGCCTCCAAAAATGAAGGAACAACAATTCTGGAATTTGGATGGTATGGATTGGTTTCTTTCATCCGACCTACTACGGAATCGCGCACGGCATCAATGGTTTCTGTTGCCATTGCTTCAGCCATCGCTTTTGCATCCAGTTCCTTGCGCTTTAAGTTAGAGACTACTGCGCCCTCTTGATTGCTGGCGAACACATGCACATCAACGGGTTTTGTCTGGCCAAAACGCCAGCACCGTCTAACGGCTTGGTAATACGCCTCGAATGAGTCAGTCACACCAACAAATGCCATGTGGCAGCAATGCTGCCAATTCAACCCAAACCCGCAGATTGATGGCTTGGAAACGAGAACGCGGATCTTCCCGTGCGCGAAGTCATGCAGGCGCTTTTCCTTAACGTCAGAATCGTCTGCGCCGCTGATTTGAACTGCACCGCGTATCGCAGCGGTTAACGCATCACCCTCGGCATTCAGATCGCACCAGACCACCCAAGGCTCATTTGATGCATTGACGATTTCAGCGCAAGCTCTAACGCGTTCCACAAGACTCTGCCTGCGTGCGTCCCTGCGTTCCATCAACGTCTGCGCTTCCATCGCAAACAATCCATGCTCCGGGTTGTGTTCCAGTTCGACGGTATGCTGATGGACGGTTAATGAAGGCAATGCATAAGCACTAGCATCATGCCCAAGGTCTGCAGGGGATCGAACCATCGCACCCCATGACGCAACCCACCTCCAGAACAGTTGGCGCGCATGTCCCTTCAATCGCCATGTCTGCGTATCACCACCGTCATGCACAAAGAACTCTGCCAACATTTCCGCACGCGACCTCACGCCGAGAAACTCCGCATGGTTGCCTAGCTCAGTCCAATCGTTAGGCGCAGGGGTTGCAGTACAAGCCAGCTTGTAGGGAGTCTCACGGAAGGTATCAAGCAGGATTTGCAGCGTCTTTGCCGCGTGATGTTTGATGATGCTTGATTCATCTAGGACGACAGCACCAAACCGGCTTGCATCAAACTTATGTAGCCGGTCGTAGTTAGTGATCGTGATTCCATTCCTAACGTCGGAATCATCGCGTGCATGATTTATTTCAACTCCTACCCGGCCACCTTCCTCTACCGTCTGCTCTGCTACCGCAAGCGGAGCCAGGATAAGCACATCGCGGCCAGTCTCACGCTGCACCGTATCTGCCCACGCAATCTGCATCCGGCTTTTACCTAGACCCGTATCAGCAAAGATTGCCGCAGCTCCACGGCGCAATGCCCATGACGTTAGATCACGCTGATGCGGGAACATGGAATAGTCACGCAATGGAACATCAATCCCGGCGCTATTAACCACTCCAAGCTTTGCGCTGATGTAGTTTTGATAGCTCATGCTGCAAACAAGTCCTGAGTGAGTGACAATGCACGCGCAAGGTTTTTAGACGCTTGTTGGTAGTAGCTGGACTTCAGCTCGACACCAACAAACCTGCGCCCCATCTGCAAAGCCACATGCCCCTCGCTACCGATACCAGCAAACGGAGACAGAACAACATCACCGGGATTTGTCCAAAGGTCGATGCCCCTGCGGATCACTTCAAGCTGCAACGGGCAGATATGCCGCTCGTCGTCGTGTTCCCTTGCGCTCATGTATTGCAGCGTGTCGGATGGGTCAATGTCCATCCATACCGGACTAGCTACCTGCTGCCACTTCGATACCGGGTAATCCTCAACCGTATGCTTCACCCGTTCAATCAACTCGCCAGGAGTTCGCATCGTGATCATGTAGTCAGGAATTCCCTGCCTGCACATGCTTGAATTTTCACGAACCGACTTATGCAGCAGGCCGAGTGCTTTGGTTCGCTGCATCTGCGTAACAGGGTCTTTCCAAATCACCGTTTCGCTATGGAAGATGAATCCCTTCGCCTGGAATGCGCGAATCAGATCCCCGCGAAAGTCTTTAAGCCCGATGAATCCGTCGCGCTCCTTGCTGGCCGGGAACAACATGCAATGGAATGAGACATTCCTAGCAGGCTGCATCACCCTAGCAAGTTCATCAATCAGGAATCCGAAATGCTCAAAGAATTCCTCATTGCTGCGGCAGTTCCCCATGTCTCTCGGACTATTGCTGTAGGTGTAGAGACTTGCAAACGGTGGGGAGAAAATCGAGTAATGCACCGATCGATCTGGCAGGCCGCGCAAAACATCTACGCAGTCGCCGTGGTACAGAGCATAGTTTTCCCCGATGGATTGGTCTAAGCAGTTCACTTGAATCCTCCCGCTTTTGCCTTCTCAAAATTCTTTGAAAAGTTGTTCAGAGATTTAGCAACCTCTAGCTTTGGCTTGGTTGGCTTGCGCATCCGGTCAGGGAAAGCGTGATCAGTGCAAAACCATTTCGTTTCCGGGCCTGGGTGCGTTGAAAAACAGATAGACCCAAGACGGTTACAGAACTCATACGAGCAAAACCTGTTATCCGGTTTCTCTTCTTGCGGTTGCATCGATTGACGTAGGCTAGCCATCAGTATTTCCCTTCGATAACTTTTGCAAAGTTCTGCGGTCGCATTAGCCATTCTAGGTCAGCAATGAATGGCTTCCTTCCGTTCCTTCCTTCCGTCTGCCCTGTCAGGAACTCGGATGGCTTTACCTTTTCTGTGAAGTACCACCGGAAGCAATCAAGCCCTCCCCCACGGTCTTTAAAGTCGCCAGAGTCGTAAAACTGTTTCCACCTAGCGCGAATGTTTCCGTCGCGCATTTCGTTGCGTACTCGGTTCTGCGGCAGGGTTGGTAGGGTTTCGTGGTAAAGATTGATAATTTCAGCGATAGGACAGGGGGGAACTGCGTCAGCAGTTTTCCCTACCTCCGTAGGAGGTAAACATCCATTCCCTTCCTCTTCCCTTCCTCTTCCCTTCCCTTCCTCTTCCTGCAATCCCAGATGCTTCCCTGTTGCTTCCCCATTTCTTCCCTGCTTAACTTCTATTGCTTCACTTGTTGGCTTTGGGTGTTTCTCAGGCTCTTGAGCTTCTTTCCCGCCGATCCTTTGATGCTTCTCAAAACTCTGGATTTCTCCGTATTCACGGCCATCTGCGGAGTACAGGTAAAGTAATCCGGCATCCTGTAAGACGCCTATTGCCTCTGCCATGTCAAACTCTAAGAAAGGGAGAATGTCTAGCTTCAGCATTCGCGGCTTGTACTCAAACCGTCCTGCCTTATCGCAATGACCCCACAGACCGGCAAAGACAAGCATTACGTGCGCGCCGTGCTTTGCTGCTAGGTCTTGCAGACCTTCATGGCGAAAGAAGTCCGGCTTGATCGTTCTGATACGCGCCATTACTGGGCCACCTTTCGGCCATCAGGCTTGTTGAATAACCTGCCCTGACCTATATTGAAAGTATGGTCGGACGACACCCACTGACGAATGAGCCAACGAGCAAGCGAGGATTGCGAGAACCCTGCTTCGTCGCACTTGTCCCTGAATTCAATCCATTCGTCAGGGGTCAGCTTTACCTTGATTGTGATTTCGCGGCCCATTCGGTATTTGCAAATAGAAAAGACCCCCGACCCGTTAGGATCGGAGGTCAAATGCCGTCACCGCTTCCCGGGGGCGACGGCAGGGGGAGAATTTGCTCATGCTTTGTTAGTCCGCTTCGTTGTGGCAAAGTGCGCCGCCAACGTCTGAACCTTTGCAAAGCCAGGATTAGGGATTTTCCCTTGGGCGAATTTTGTGAGCCAGGAGTAGTCTAATCCGGTCTGTTCGCAGACCGCAGGCCAGTTACCCTTGCACTCGTCAAGACGCTGTTTGATGAAGTTGATTGTGTCCATATCCTCAGATTAGCAAATGTTTGATATACAGTCAAGCAAAAATTTGCTTGACTACATAGCAAAGTCTTGCTAGAGTATCGAACATCAGCACAGCACTACGACGAAGCAGTAACGGTTCCCTGGCCCAGCCGACAACCTAGACCGTAGTGATCACTGATAGCAGCGAGTAGTACCAAGCAACACAACATACACAGAGGGGAACATGGACTATTACTGGCACTTCAGCGCAGCAAACAACAAGGGTAAGCCGTGCCTTGGTTATGACGATGGCCGGATTATCGAGCCTGGCGTTACGCACAAAGTCAAGTGTTCTCCTGTGCTTTGCGAACAAGGTTTGCACGCAAGCAAAAACGCACTTGATGCGCTTCAGTACGCGCCGGGGCCGTGGGTTGCGCTTTGTACCTTGGGGGGTGAAGTGGTGCATGGCGATGATAAGTCAGTCGCTACCGAACGAACCTATCTATGGGTCGCAAACGCTGAACCTGTCATGCGTGAGTTTGCGCGATGGGCTGCGCTTCAAGTCTGCCACCTTTGGGATTGCCCACCTGTAGTTAAGCGATACCTAGAAACCGGCAACGAGGCAATTAGAGATGCTGCTAGGGGCGCTGCTTGGGGCGCTGCTAGGGGCGCTACTAGGGACGCTGCTTGGGACGCTGCTTGGGGCGCTGCTTGGGGCGCTGCTAGGGGCGCTGCTAGGGACGCTGCTTGGGACGCTGCTTGGGACGCTGCTAGGGGCGCTGCTTGGGGCGCTGCTAGGGGCGCTGCTTGGGGCGCTGCTTGGGGCGCTGCTAGGGACGCGCAAAAAAAGCGATTTCACAAAATGCTCATGTCTTTGGAGCCGAAATAATTAAGCAGGTTTTAAAGCAAACCGTGCCGGCGCGGATCACCGGCAAGATTTCGAGGGGCGCACCGTGAGCATGTTCGACGACGAAGAACCCGAAGGCTTCCCGCACGTTATTGATGACGCGATCTATGTCCTCTCTGTCGTTGGTCTTGTCTCCATTCTGTCCATTCTTATTCACATGATCTTTTGGGGTGAGCTATGAAAACGAAACATACGCCGGGGCCGTGGTATGCCGTGAAAAGCAGCGACAACGGATGGGAAATTTGTGGAGTTCTTGGAGACTTGCCAGAACGTCGGAACATGGTCGAATTTACTTACGCATCCAATAAGCCCGTTCTTCTTTTTGTTGAGCCTTGGCATCAATTCCCTAACGAAAAGTGGAATGAAATGCAGCAAGCAAACGCGCGACTTATTGCCGCCGCTCCTGATCTGCTGGCCGCGTTGGAAATGATCGTCAATGACGGCCTTAGCACGTCACGTATCGCCGCAGGGAGTGCAGCAATCGCTAAGGCTCTTGGTAAGGATGGTGAAGCATGAAAACCGTACAAAACCGCTGGATTGATTGTGGCGAACTTGGTCAGCACAACTGCACGATTGAAGCGCAAATCTGCACGGACTTTCCCTCGGTTGATTCGATTGAAGTCCAGATCAAAGGCGAAACCGTCCAGCTTGTGCATCTGATGGGTTCCGAGCTTGAAGCGGAAATCATCGCGGAATTTGAGATTGACTATCAGTCATATCAGCGGGATCAGGCAGAAGACCGCCGCATTGATGACTACCTAGCGAGGGCAGCATGACTACCAAAGAATTGGCTTGCGGAGCGTGCCAAATGACCACCCTAGCCCGTCAAGCCGTGCGCCTGTACCCGCGCACCAACTACACCTCACGGACGGCAGTAAATGCCCTCCGCAGGGGATGGATGCGGCAAGTGGAATATCTCGGCCCGAAGTGGTTGCTCCATCCCGATAACTCGGTTCAGCGCAAGCAAGCCGGACACCTTGGTGACATAGCAGTGGCTTGTATTTGCATCCCGCTCGGCATCATTGCTCTGGTGCTGCTATGAGCGCATGGGACTTAGCCCTGCTGCTGTGGGATAACAAAGTAATAACGCCGCAATGGGCCGCACCTTCCTGCCTATGGTGCCACCACGAACTACCGGAAGGTCGCAAGCGGTTCTGTAGCCGTTATTGCGGACAGCAATTCGACAACAAGCGCGCACGCGAGGCTAACGCATTCCGTAGAACACAACTCAAGGCGGCATAGTCCCGCCGGAAAGGAATTGCTATGAGCAACATTGCAGTTATCAAGAATGAGATTTACGCGATCCGCGACACGTTTCAAGCACGGCTAACGAATCAATCCTTGTCGTTTGAGGTTGAAGCCGGATTCGCAATACAGCAGATGGAAGCGAATGATTACCTTCTGTCTGTTGCGATGGGGAATCGTCAATCGGTAATCAACGCCGTTACCAATGTCGCCGCCATCGGGATCAGTCTGAACCCTGCGCGGAAGCAAGCCTATTTAGTTCCACGCGACAAGAAAGTATGCCTAGACATTAGCTATATCGGCCTTATTGACCTTGCTACGCAATCCGGTTCCGTGGTGTGGGTCAAAGCTGAATTGGTCTATGAAAACGATGAATTTCAGATGGGCGAACCGGGGCAGAAGCCCAAGCACCTGTTCAACCCGTTCAGTAAGCAACGGGGGGAAGTGATTGGGGCTTACGTAGTCGCCAAGACTCCGAGCGGTGAATACCTTTGCGATGCCATGTCCATTGATGAAATCAACGCGATCCGTGATCGTTCGTCAGCTTGGAAGGCGTACAAGGCGAAGAACGTGACCTGTCCGTGGGTCACTGATCCAGGCGAAATGCAGAAGAAAACTGTGATCAAGCGTGCGGCAAAAATGTGGCCGAAGAATGACCGGCTGAATCAGGCAATTCAACACCTGAACGTCGAACTTGATGAAGGTCTGGAGTTCGCTGTTAAGTCTCGGAGCGGTGGCGCGGAAGTGGCTAACAAGTCGCTTGAAGAACGCAAGTCCAAGGTTAAGACGGAGTTGATTGCCAAGCTGGAATCAATCGCCACCACTGAAGGCGAAAAAGCATTGAAGGAAAAGGTCGCGCTACTCAACAAGGGGCATTTTGAACTGATTGCCGACGAGATTGAACGGATTACCGCAATGGCAAAAGAGTCCGACTCTAGGATCATTGAAGGCGAAAAGAAGGAGGCAGCATGAGCATTAGCCAATCAATCGACTTCCACCATGTTGATACCGTGAATATCTACACCAAGAAAAGCGGAAATACATCTTGGACTAACTTTGTCCTGTCTGCAAAGGATGGAAGCGCGGTCGAGATTACCGTTTTCCACGATGACGAAAAGCCGATCAATCTTGTGCTTGGGGAAAGCAATGACTGAGCAACGCACCGACGAATGGTTAGCTCAACGCGCCGGGAAATTCACCGGAAGCAAGTTTGCTGACCTGCTTGCGCGAAACAAGAAAACCGGCGAACCGTTGAAGGCATACCGTGACCTTATCTGGCAGGTCGTAGTCGAGCGCATGAGCGGTCAGCCGGTTGAAGGGCCGGAAGGCTATGCACTCCAATGGGGATCGGATTTAGAGGCGTTTGCGCGGCAGGAATACGAACTGCTGACAGGTAACACGGTTGAAGAAGTCGGATTCATTCAGCACCCGTTGTATGAGTTCTGCGGGGTATCTCCGGATGGCTTGATTGGTGACGATGCAGGCATCGAAATCAAATGCCCGAAGTCAAGTGCAATCCATCTTGAGCGGTACATATCCGGAGTACCGGAAGAATACATGCCGCAGATTCAAGGCTGCATGTGGGTGACGAATCGCGCGCGGTGGAACTTCGTCAGCTATGACCCAAGAATGCCCGAATCCCATCGAATACTTGTGATTGAAGTCAAGCGCGACGATGAATTCTGCAAGCGCCTTGAAGATGCGGTGATCAAGGCAGAGGAAGAAGCCAAAGCACTGATTGAACAACTTACGACAAGAAAGGCAGCATGAATCATGTCATCACTCAACAAAGCAATGATTATCGGTCGACTTGGCAACGATCCGGATATGCGCTATCTGCCGAGCGGCGAAGCAGTAGCAAACCTGTCTATCGCTACATCGGAAACGTGGAAAGACAAAGACGGCAACAAAAAGGAATCTACCGAATGGCACCGAGTTTCATTCTTTGGGAAGATTGCCG
>ERZ650311.1244-NODE-1244-length-13010-cov-11.694867_pt1 | contig 13010 bp, 13 predicted proteins | sample MGYA00376247_ERZ650311 | MGnify/ENA primary metagenome ERZ650311 (study PRJEB26733, sample SAMN07839324) | wastewater metagenome | biome: small river; feature: stream; material: water | place: USA: North Carolina | collected 2016-07-28 ... | reverse complement strand
CCGTAGAGCTCGGGAATCGCGTAGCCCACGGTGTCGGGGATGTTGATGGTGGTGGCGCCTTCTGCAATCACGGCTTCGACCACGCGGGCCAGGAAGTCGATCTCGCTGCGGTAACCGTCTTCGGCGCTGAACTCGATGTCGGCGCACAGGTTGCGCGCAAAGCGCACCGCCTGCTTGGCCTGCTCGAGCACCTGCTCGGGCGTCATGCGCAGCTTCTTTTCCATGTGCAGCGGCGACGTCGCAATGAAGGTGTGGATGCGGCCGCTGTTGGCGCCCTGGAGGGCTTCGGCAGCGCGCGAGATGTCACGGTCGTTGGCACGCGAGAGCGAGCAGACGGTGGAGTCCTTGATGGCGTTGGCGATGCTTTGCACCGCCTCAAAGTCGCCGTTGGAGCTGGCGGCAAAACCGGCTTCGATCACATCCACGCGCAGGCGCTCCAGTTGACGGGCGATGCGCAGTTTTTCATCGCGGGTCATGGACGCGCCGGGCGACTGTTCGCCATCGCGCAAGGTGGTGTCAAAAATGATGAGTTTGTCAGCAGCCATGTTTACTCCAGGATTTTCAACCGCAGCTTGTGAAACACATCAAAGCAAAAGGCCCGCTGCGGGTGCATACGGGCCTTTTGGAAAATGTGTGCGTGCGCTACATGTCCCGCCCGTGGGGCGTGAGTAGTAGGGCCAGCGCAATGCGGTTCATGCAGATAAATGTAGCACAGAAAGACAGACCGGATGTCGCCAGGCTTACTGGTGCAAACCCCGCTCGTCCGGCTCATCGGTCGAGGTGCTGATCACGCTGGCGTGCTCGCCCTTGAAGCGGCGCCAGAAATACAGCGCGTAGCCACTGAGGCCATACAACACGAACAGACCAAACAGCACAGCCGGCGGGTGGATGTTGATGACGGCAATCGCCAGGGCGATCAGAACCACCACCGCAAAGGGCACGCTCTTCTTGAAATGCACATCCTTGCCGCTGTAGAACGGCACGTTGGTCACCATCGTCAGACCGGCATACAGGGCAATGGCAAACATCGGCCAGGCCTGGGAAGCGCCAGAAATTTCCGCCTCGGTCATGATCCAGATGAAGCCCGTGACCAGCGCAGCAGCAGCAGGCGATGGCAGCCCCTGGAAAAAGCGCTTGTCCACCACCGCGGTGTTGACATTGAAGCGCGCCAGACGCAAGGCGGCGCAGGCGCAGTAAACGAAGGCCGCAATCCAGCCCCAGCGCCCCAGGCCCTTGAGGCCCCATTCATAGGCGATCAGGGCTGGCGCCGCGCCAAACGACACCATGTCGGCCAGCGAGTCCATCTGCTCGCCAAACGCGCTCTGGGTGTTGGTCATGCGGGCCACGCGGCCGTCCAGGCTGTCGAGCACCATGGCGCAAAACACACCCACCGTGGCCAGGTCAAAACGGCCGTTCATGGCCATCACTACGGCGTAAAACCCTGCAAACAAGGCCGCCAGCGTGATCATGTTGGGCAACATGTAAATGCCTTTGGATGGCTTACGGCGCGGCTGGGAGGCTTCAGCGTCGTCTTCTGATCGGTCGGAGGCATTGTTCATCGTTAAATCCTGTCAAAGGGATGGGCACACAGGCACGCGTCTTTCAAGGCGAAACCCGAGTTTAAGCCAGTGCACACACCATGAAAAAAGGCCACCGCAGTGGCCTTTGAGGTTTGCATCACTGCAAATCAGTTGCGGGTCTGGTCGACCAGCTTGTTTTTGGCAATCCAGGGCATCATGGCACGCAGTTGAGCACCGACCTTCTCGATCGAATGCTCGGCGTTCAGGCGACGACGGGCCGTCATGCTTGGGTAGTTGGTACGACCTTCCAGGATGAACATCTTGGCGTATTCACCGGTCTGGATGCGCTTCAAGGCATTGCGCATGGCTTCGCGCGATTGCTCGTTGATGACTTCGGTACCGGTCACGTACTCACCATACTCCGCATTGTTGGAGATGGAGTAGTTCATGTTGGCGATGCCGCCTTCGTACATCAGGTCAACGATCAGCTTCAGCTCGTGCAGGCACTCGAAGTAGGCCATTTCCGGAGCGTAGCCGGCTTCGGTCAGGGTCTCGAAGCCCATCTTGACCAGCTCGACAGCGCCGCCGCACAGGACAGCCTGCTCGCCGAAGAGGTCGGTCTCGGTTTCTTCACGGAAGTTGGTCTCGATCACACCACCCTTGGTGCCGCCGTTGGCAGCAGCGTAGGACAGGGCGATGTCGCGGGCCTTGCCGGACTTGTCCTGGTAGACGGCGATCAGGGTCGGCACGCCGCCGCCCTTGAGGTATTCGGAGCGGACGGTGTGGCCCGGGCCCTTCGGGGCGACCATGATCACGTCCAGGTCGGCACGCGGCACGATCTGGTTGTAGTGAACGTTGAAGCCGTGGGCGAAGGCCAGGGTGGCGCCCTGCTTGATGTTCGGGGCGATGTCGTTCTTGTAGACGTCCGGCTGGGATTCATCCGGCAGCAGGATCATGACGACGTCGGCGACCTTGACGGCCTCGGCAACTTCCTGAACGTTGTGACCAGCAGCCACAGCCTTGTTCCAGGAAGCGCCATCCTTGCGCAGACCGACGGTCACATTGACGCCGGATTCCTTCAGGTTCTGGGCGTGGGCGTGGCCCTGGGAGCCGTAACCAACGATCGTGACCTGCTTGCCCTTGATCAGGGAGAGGTCGGCGTCCTTATCGTAAAAAACCTTCATTTCTTGCCTTTCTGACAGAAGATGAGCAAATCAAGGGGCGACGCGAGATGCGAGGATTCGCTGCGCCCCGAACATTAAACCTTCAATACCCGCTCGCCACGACCGACGCCGCAGATCCCGGAACGCACGGTTTCGAGGATCAGGGCCGGTTCGATCGCACTGACGAAGGAGTCGAGCTTGGCCTGGGTCCCGGTCAGCTCGATGACGTAGCTGGCGTCCGTCACGTCGATGATGCGCCCGCGGAAGATGTCCGCCAGCCGCTTCATTTCCTCCCGGTCCTTGCCGGTCGCCCGCACCTTGATGAGCATCAGCTCACGTTCGATGTGGGCGGACTCGGAAAGGTCAACCACCTTGACGATTTCAACCAGCTTGTTGAGCTGCTTGGTGATCTGCTCGACGATGTCGTCCGAACCGGAGGTGACGATCGTCATGCGGGAGAGGGAAGCATCCTCGGTGGGGGCCACCGTGAGGGATTCGATATTGTAACCCCGAGCGGAAAACAGGCCGGAAACGCGGGAAAGCGCACCGGATTCATTCTCGATGACAAGGGAGATGACGTGTCGCATAGTCTTGGTGTTAGGCAGTTGCATCAGCCCGCGCAGCCACTGGGCGTCGAGCGGAGTCGATGGATCGGGCCGGCGGCGTGAAGTCTTCACCACGGCCGGCCCGCCGTTATCAGAGATCCTCGGCCGACAGGATCATGTCGGTCAGGCCCTTGCCGCCCTGGACCATCGGATACACGTTTTCGGTCTGATCCACCTGGATGTCGAGGAAGACGAGGTCGGTCTTGCGCTGGAAAGCCTCGCGCAGCGCGCCTTCCACGTCACCCGGCTTGTCCACGCGGATGCCGACGTGCCCATAGGCTTCGGCCAGTCGGGCGAAGTCGGGCAGTGCGTTCATGTAAGACTCGGAGTAGCGGTTGCCGTGGAAGATCTCCTGCCACTGGCGGACCATCCCGAGATACCGGTTATTGAGCATCACAACCTTGATCGGCAGACGGAACTGCTTGCAGGTGGAGAGCTCCTGGATGTTCATCTGGATCGACGCCTCGCCGGTCACGCAGGCGACGGGCGAGCCCGGATGCGCGAGCTGCACGCCCATCGCGGCCGGTAGGCCGAAGCCCATGGTGCCGAGGCCGCCGGAGTTGATCCAGCGACGCGGCTTGTCGAACTTGTAGTACTGGGCAGCCCACATCTGGTGCTGACCCACGTCGGAGGTCACGAAGGCGTCGCCGCCGGTGACTTCCCACAGTTTCTGGATCACGAACTGCGGCTTGATGAGCTCGTCGCCCTGATTGAACTTCAGGCAGTCACGACGGCGCCACTCCTCGATCTGCTTCCACCACACGCCCAGGGATTCCTGATCGTTGGTCTCGGCACCAGCGTCGAGCATGGCGAGCATTTCGCCGAGCACCTCGCCCACGTCGCCGACGATGGGCACATCCACCTTCACGCGCTTGGAGATGGACGACGGATCGATGTCGATGTGGATGATCTTGCGGGGCTCTGACGCGAAGTGCGCCGGGCTGCCGATCACGCGGTCGTCGAAGCGGGCACCCACGGCGAGCAGCACGTCGCAGTAGTGCATGCCCATGTTGGCTTCGTAGTTGCCGTGCATCCCGAGCATGCCCACATACTGGCGGTCGGTGGCCGGATAGCCGCCGAGGCCCATCAGGGTGTTGGTGCAGGGAAGGCCGAGCTTGCGCACCAGCGCGGTGAGCTTGTCCGCCGCGTTGCCGAGCACCACGCCACCACCGGCATAGACCATCGGGCGCTTGGCTTCGAGCAGCAGCTGCAGGGCCTTCTTGATCTGCCCCTGGTGCCCCTTGACGACGGGGTTGTAGGAGCGCATCGAGACCGTCTGCGGGTATTCGAATTCGCACTTCTGGGCGGTGATGTCCTTGGGGATATCGACCAGCACCGGGCCGGGGCGACCGGTCTTGGCGAGGTAGAACGCCTTCTTGATGGTGTCGGCGATCTCGCGCACGTCACGCACCAGGAAGTTGTGCTTCACGCACGGACGGGTGATCCCAACCGTATCCACTTCCTGGAAGGCATCCTGGCCGATGGCGCCCACGGGCACCTGACCGGAGATGATCACCAGCGGGATCGAGTCGCAGTAGGCGGTGGCAATGCCGGTCACGGCATTGGTGGCACCAGGCCCCGACGTCACCAGCGCAACACCGACCTTCTCGGTAGAGCGGGCGTAGCCGTCGGCAGCGTGGATCGCGGCCTGCTCGTGACGCACGAGCACGTGGCGAACCTTGTCCTGCTTGAACAACTCGTCGTAGATGTAGAGAACGGCTCCACCGGGATAACCGAAAAGATAATCAACCTTTTCTTCCTGGAGACACCTGATTACAATTTCCGCACCGGTCAATACCATCTATGCACCCGAAGCTGTCTCGGCAATGTAAAACGTCGAACCATACCGCCGAGGCAGCAATTGGTCAAGGCACGCCATCGTGCTCCACGAATGAACACAGCGTCCGCACCCTCGGTGCAGACTACCGGTTGCTGCGCCCCGGCGGCGCGCTTTCCCGACTCCAGAGGATTTTCTCCTGCCCTCCCGCCTCGAACTATCGGATTTTCTCGCGAGCGTCGAAAAACGGGCTTTCAAGCAGGCCCTGTTTGCCGTGCGCAACGAAGAATCGGCCCTCGACATCGTCCAGGACGCGATGATGAAGCTCGCCGAAAAATACGGCGACAAGCCCCTCGAAGAGCTGCCGATGCTCTTCCAGCGCATCCTCCAGAACGTCATCCGCGACTACTACCGCCGCCAGAAGGTGCGTAGCCTGTGGACAACTCTCCTGTCCGCCTTCTCGGGACCAGAGGATGACGAGCACGATCCGCTCGAAACCATCGAGTCCGCCGACAGCGAGCACAAGAGCGAATCGCCCCAGGCGCAACTCGAACAACGCCAGACCCTTGGTGTCATAGAAAAAGAAATCGAAAAGCTTCCGCCACGTCAACGCGAAGCCTTCCTCATGCGTTACTGGGAGGAAATGGATATCGCCGAGACCGCAGCGGCAATGGGGTGCTCCGAGGGCAGCGTGAAAACGCACTGCTCCCGGGCAACGCACACCCTTGCAGCGGCGCTTGCAGCAAAGGGCATCACGTTATGAATCAACACGACCTTCAGTTCCGGATCCGGCAACATCTGAACGCATCCACGCGTGAACTCTCGCCGGACATCACCAGCCGTCTTCACAAGGCCCGCCAGAAAGCGCTCGACCGGCAGAAGGTCGCCGTTGGCGGCTTGAGCCTCGCCGGCATCGGCAACCTGTTCTCGAACTACATCGCGCCGAAAGGCCGGTCTGCCTTGGCGATGCTGCTGATCATTCTTGCCGTCGTGGGCAGTGGCTTCCTTGGCGAGCTACAGCGCACTGCCGAGATGGAGGAACTGGACAGCGCCCTCCTCGCAGACGATCTTCCCATTGACGCCTACCTGGATCGCGGATTCGACGCATGGGTTCAAAACGACTCGCCCGAGTAACCGCAATCCTCGCGATTGCGTGCTCCACATCTGCCCTTGCATCCCCGCCCCTGAAGGCGCCGTCCTGGAATGAGCTGAGCCCGGACCAGCAACGCACGCTGGCACCGCTCGCCAAGGAATGGAACGCACTCTCTGACGAGCGCAAGCGCAAGTGGGCGGGTATTTCCGAGCGTTTCCCCGGCTACACGCCGGAGGAGCAGTCACGCCTTCAGGGCCGGATGGAAACCTGGTTCTCGCTGACGCCGGAACAGCGGGCTGTTGCCCGCGACCAATACCGCAACCTGCAACGGATCCCGCCGGAGCAGCGCGAAGCCCTGCGCCAGAAGTGGAACACCTACAAGGATCTGCCCAGCGAAGAGAAGCAGCGCTTTGAGGAAGCCGCCAAGACGCCGCCAGCCAAGGTAGCCATTCCAAAGATAGGCGCGCCTCCCATCAAGCCGCTGACCGCTCCGCCGCCGCCACGCCCGGCCGTGCCCAGGATCGTCATCAAGAAACCGGTCGTCGAAGCACCGACCGCAGCAACCGCCGCACCGGCGGCTGCAGAGACACCCACCTCCTCCGTGCCTGCGGCCATCGAGCCCCCCGTCACCGCATCCGCCGCACCGGCCGTCGGCACGTCGGCAAAACCCTGATCCAACCAATGCCCCCAATGCAAACAAAGCCGACGGCCAAGCCGTCTGCGCGGCAATCTGCCGAACTGGCCGGCATTCGCCGCCGACTAGCCAGCATGCTTTATGAAAGCCTGCTCCTCCTCGGCGTGCTGGCGCTCACCTTCATGGTACCGCTGCTCATCCTGGGGGTTGGGACCAACTACACCCCGGAAGGCGGCTTCCTGTGGGCGTACGTCTTCGTGGTACTGGGTGGGTATTACCTGTGGTACTGGCGCAGGGGCGGCCAGACGCTGGCGATGCAGACGTGGAAACTGAGGATCGTCGACCTGGATGGCAAGCCCGTCACCACGGGCCAGGCTGCACTGCGCTATGTGCTGGCGTGGCCATCGGTGTGTTTTCTTGGCGTAGGCCTGATCTGGGCGCTACTCGACCGGGACCGCCAGTTCCTGCACGATCGCCTTGCCGGCACCCGGATCGTCCTGCTGACGACCCCACAATAATCGGCATGAACGGAGCGCTTAGCGGCGCTCCACCCACCACATCATCACCGCCGCAGCGAGCAGAAAAGTGACGCTGGGCGTCAGCGCCGCGACGGCCGGCACCCATCCGTTGATCACGCCCAGGTTTGAGAACAGGCCGTTCAGCAGATGAAAACCGACCCCGATCATGATCCCCGAGAACACCCGCAGGCTCACCCCGCCCATGCGCGTCTGCATGTAGCCGAAGGGTAGCGCCAGCCCCATCATCACCAGCGCGGCAAAGGGGTAGGCGAGTTTCTTCCAGAGGGCGATCTCGTAGCGCGTGGTGCGCTGATTGTTCTCCTCCAGGTGACGGATGTAGGAATACAAGGTCTCGACCGACATCCGCTCCGGCACCACCATCAGCACCGACAGCACATCCGGGGTCAGTTCGGATTTCCAGAGCAGACTGTCGAGCTTTCCGGTTTCGGTCCGATCAGGCAGGAAGCGGGTCTGCGCCACATTGGTGAGACTCCAGCCGGTACTTTCGTCATAGACACCCTTCTCGGCCTCGCTGATCGAAAGCAGCACCGCCCGGTCGTCGAATTCATACAGACGCACACCCTGCAGCGTGGTGTCCGGCAGCACGTTGCGCACGTTGACGAAGCGTCGGCCGTCGCGAACCCACAGGCCGGTGCGCAGCTCCTGCGAGACCATCGAGCGGGTTGCCGCCAGCCGCCACTGCTGGGCCGCGCGCTCGGCCGGCGGAGCGAGGTACTCGCCAAAAATGAAGGTGATCACCACGAACACGCTGCCAATCGACAGCAGGCCAAGCAGGAAGCGCCGCGTGGACAAGCCAGAGGCCCGAAGCACGGTGATCTCGGAATGCCGGGCGAGGGTCGTCAGTGCGTAGAGCGTACCGATCAGCACCGCGATGGGCATCAGTTCATAGACCCGGCCGGGCATGATCATCGCGACGTAAATCGCCGCGTGATGAAGCATGTAGCCCCCCTTGCCGATCTCGTCGAGCTCGTTGACGAGATCGAAGAACGCGAACAGCCCGAGGAAAGCCAGCAGGACGAGGAACACCGCCGCGTAGATCTCGCGGCTCAGGTAGCGGATATAAACGGGAATCATCAGCGCCTCCGCCAGCGCGCAAATACGCTGATCCGCCGGTAGAACAGGATGGCCAGCACACCGAGCATCGCCAAGTGGGGAATCCACAGCCCCACATCGAAGCGCAGGCGCCCCTGCCCCACCCAGGCCTGGCAGACGCTCACCGCGTTGCTGTAAATCAGATAGACGAGCACCGCGAGGATCAGGTTGTTGGTCCGCCCGGCGCGGGGATTGACGAAGGAAAGGGGGATCGCCAGCAGCGACAGCATGATCGCCAGTACCGGCGTGCTGATCCGAGCCAGCAGTTCGCCCCGGCTGCGGTCATCTGCGCTCTTGATGAGCGCCGGCAAGGCGAGGGTCTTGGGCTGACGGGGCGCCGACTGCGCCTCCCTGGATTCCATCAATATCTGATACCGCTCGAACTCCATCACCCGATAACTCGGCGTGCCGGGCGTGCCTTCGTAGCGCCGGCCACGCTCGAGCACCACATAGCGGTTGCCGGTCGCATCGACTTCGGTGTGGCCTTCCGACGCGACCATCACGCCGAGCCGGCCGTTCTGCATGCTGCTCGCGAACACGTTGCGGGCACGGCCTTCCTCGCCCGACAGCGCCTCGACGAAAAACACCCGCTCACCGCCAGAGGATTCGCGGAACAGGCCTGGCGCAACCCGCGAGACATCGTCGCGGTTGCTGAGCTGCTCTTTATATTCCACGCTCTTCTTCTGAGCCCAGGGCGCCACGAAGAGCGACAGCGCGGCGATCAGCACCACCACCGGCAGCGCAAAGCGCAGCACCGGCCGCACCCACGCGGTAAGCGGCAGGCCGCTGGAGAACCACACGACCATTTCGGAATCCCGATACCAGCGGGAAAGCGTCATCAGCACGGCGATGAAGATCGTGAGCGACAGCACCACCGGCATCTGCGCAACGGCGCCGAAACCGATCAGCGCCAGCACGGCGTCGGCCGGCACGCGACCACCCGCGGCCTGACCAAGCAGGCGGATGAGCACGGTGGAAATCAGGATGGCGAACAGCGCCACGAAAACCGCGACGGCGTTCTGGGTGAATTCGCGCTGGGCGGCTCTGAGAAAAATCATGCGGAGAAGGGGTCTTGCGTTGCCGGACAGCCGTTTTGACGTCCGCCAGGGTGCCGGCCATAATGGCGCGATGTCCCAATGACGCGTGTTTCCAAGGAGAAGCGGGTGGAATTTACCATAAAGGCCGGATCACCGGAAAAACTCAAGAGCGACTGCGTCGTTGTCGGCGTGTACGCCGGCAGCGATCTGACCGCATCCGCCAAGGCCCTCGACAAGGCTGCCGACGGCGCCATCACCGCCCTGGTCGCCCGCGGCGAACTCGACGACAAGGTCGGCGCCACGCTGATGCTCCACGACCTGCCCGGCATCGCCGCACCCCGTGTGCTGCTGGTGAGCCTCGGCAAGGCCGACGAGCTCACCGACAAATCCTACCGCGATGCCGTCGGTGCCGCTGCCAAGCAGCTCGCCGGCTCGGTGGCCGCGGATGCCGCGTTCATCCTCACCGAGACCGAACTGCCCCACCGCGATCTCGCCTGGCGTATCTCCCAGGCCGCGCAGATCCTCAAGGACAGCACCTACCGCTGCGACGAGCTCAAGTCCAAGCGCGAGGAATCGAAGAAAGGCGTGAAGAAGGTCGTCTTCATCGCCAAGGCCAAGGACACCGCCCCGCTCGAAGCCGCCCTGCGCCGTGGTACCGCCATCGCCGAAGGCATGGCCCTCGCCAAGACCCTCGGCAACCTGCCCGGCAACGTGTGCACGCCCACCTACCTTGCCACCACCGCCCGCAAGCTCGCCAAGGATCACAAGATCAAGGTCGAGGTGCTCGAAAAAGGCGACATGGAAAAGCTCGGCATGGGCGCCCTGCTGTCGGTGGCCCGTGGTTCCCACGAACCGCCCAAGTTCATTATCCTCAACTACAAGGGCGGCAAGGCCAAGGACAAGCCGGTCGTGCTGGTGGGCAAGGGCATCACGTTCGACAGCGGCGGCCTCTCGCTAAAGTCAACTGAGGGTATGTTTGATATGAAGTACGACATGAGCGGTGCAGCCTGTGTCCTTGGCGCCATAAAAGCCATAGCCAAACTTGGTGAAGAGATAAATGTTATTGGCTTAATTCCAGCCACAGAGAACATGCCCGGAGGAAGCTCAATCAAACCAGGAGATATAGTTACATCCATGTCCGGAAGTACTATTGAAATCCTAAATACGGATGCCGAAGGCAGAATAATTTTAGCAGACGCTCTTAGCTATTCAAAACTATTCAATCCTGAGTATGTAATCGACGTCGCAACACTCACAGGGGCGACGGTAATCGCTCTTGGAACAAAACGGGCGGCACTTTTCACAAACTCAAGTGAACTGCAAGAAGCGCTCACCAAAGCTGCAAATAATTCAAACGACTTTTGCTGGTCAATGCCTCTGGACGATGAATATTTTGAGAATTTATCCACAAATTTCGCGGACATGGCCAACGTTGGCCCTCCCGAAGGAAGCTTTGGTGCATCAGCCTATTTTCTAAGTCGATTCACCCAGGACGTCAAATGGGCCCATCTCGACATAACAGGCGTTGCCTGGCAAAGAGGAAAAGACAAAAGAAGCACAGGAAGACCTACGCCATTATTAATTCAATTCTTGATCGATCATTGCAACGCAAAAAAACCGTAACAAAAGGACTCGCATAATGAGATCAATCTCACCCGGCCGTCTACGATTCTTGGTGTACTCTTTGCTATTTATAATCGGCGGCGCAACAACTGCTTTTGGAGTTCTCGCAGGCAACGACGGAACTTACAACCTAATCGCACAGGCTGGATCGTCACTACTTGGCGTGACATTAGCTTTTCTAATAACATCAACAGTCGGCGACGAATTGACTGACTCACTTAAAAAATTACTAACGAAACCTCGCTTCACATCACCAAGCCCAAACTTAAGCAAATACGTTGGAACTTGGTATTGCTACTACAGAACCGAAGACAATGGAATTCCGCTATGGATGCATGCAACTGCAACACTTCGCCTTTCGTCAGATGAAATTGGCCTTCATGGCGAACTATCCTGCCATTCCGACAACAAAGGGGAAACAACCTACGAAATCGAGGCTGCCTTTAGAGGAAAAACACTAGTAATATTTGGATCATCCTCCGACGAAAACGAGGAACCATCTATAGATATTTTGCCGTTATTTATGTCGGCGCACAGAGAGTTTCATTGCGGTTTCGTCATACACGAAACTTACGACGCTCACAGACCAATGCGACTCAGTCCAACAATATACTCTCAAGCCCCTCGCCACAAAATAACAACAAAAGGCCCCGTTGATGACGAAGCAGCCGAAGAACTTTTCAAAGACTGGAAATCTCAACTTGACAAGCAATATTGCATCGATGAACTTTTATGAAAAAATTTAGAGCAAGCAGAAGACACAAAAAAACAATTCAACAATACCTATTTTACGACAATTACAAATCCAACAATTCAACCATTACCATTTCATCTGAAAAAGCAGAAGCATCAGATATTGATGAGCTACTAGAGGTAGTATCAAAAAGTAGCCATACCTCTGCGGCACACGCGATCGTAATTGGATGCGGAGATGCAACTCTCGAAATAGAAGCTGCAAAATACATAAAAACAATAAGACACATAACACTTATAGATCAATCTAAATCAATGCTCGCAATCGCCAGCATCAATTGCCGCAACGCGCAATTACCTAACACTACGCTAAAAGGAGATTTTTTCTCTTCAAGAATCATCAAGAAAATTCAACAAATATCGAGACACCAAAGTGCCATCATATTTTTAATTGGGGGCACATTCTCAAATTACCCGACAAAAAAAATGATCGCTTTCTTAAAGAAAATCTTAATAAATCAGACTACATTAATATTAGACTATGGCGCAATCCTAAATAATGGCACCAACAATAAGAAAAAATTATTAAACAAACAAATTCCATCAAACTGCTTGGCATTTTACGAAAGAGGGCTTAGTCAAACCGGCTTAACCCCAAACAAGTACAAGACAAACATCAAAATCTCAACAATAAAAAAGCAAAACCATTTAGCAAGACTGTTTATTTCAAAAAGAATACAAAAAAAACCCAAGGACGCACCACAAAACTTAAGACTATATACAATTAATTACTATACACCTTCAATTCTTGAAGAAAAATTGGCCAAAAGTAAAATTAAAGTCGTATTCTCCAACGAGGAGAGCAAAAAGGCCGTATCTGAATACGGTCGATACTTTTGCATAATGAATAGGCGCACAAACTGAGGGCTAATGCACAGCTATCAGGGCGAAGTTACTACACTCCGTCCAAAGATAGCGCCATTGGGAGTCTAGCAAAGTCCGATTTAAAGAAGGTGATTCTGGCTTTAAGAAGCGATTGTCAGACGAGCAGACTTTTTTTTGCAACAAACGGAAGCCAGGGTGGGAATCTAGGGCTCCCGCAGCTACCCGCATGACATCAATCGTCCTCATCCTCATCGACGTCAAACCCCAGCAGGGTTGCCCGAAACTCGTCGGAGTTGGCAGCCAGCAGGCGCTTGGTCTTGATGCTGGTCTTGACGGAGGTGTTGAGCCG
>ERZ650311.1243-NODE-1243-length-13011-cov-5.202995_pt1 | contig 13011 bp, 12 predicted proteins | sample MGYA00376247_ERZ650311 | MGnify/ENA primary metagenome ERZ650311 (study PRJEB26733, sample SAMN07839324) | wastewater metagenome | biome: small river; feature: stream; material: water | place: USA: North Carolina | collected 2016-07-28 ... | reverse complement strand
CTGCAACTGCATGCTGGAGATGCGCTTCTGATTGCAGATGAAAGTAAATTGGAAATTAAAAATGGAAAAGGCGCCGAAGTCTTAATATTTGACCTCAGCGCCTAGGGAATGCAGCTTTAATTAATCTAGTTTAATTTTAGATTTCTCAATCACCACTTTCCATCTAGCAATTTCAGTGGTGTATAGGTCAGTAAATTGCTGCGTATTCATAGGTGCAATCTGAACTCCTGCCTTCTGAAAACGTTCCTTCATCTCGGGAGTATCTAAAATTTTCAGCACTGTAGTATTGAGCGTCTGCACTATGCTAGCCGGTGTTCCAGCCGGCACAAATACGCCCTGCCACAAAGCCATCTCGTAACCCTTAACACCCGCCTCCTGAATGGTCACCAATTCAGGCGCGCCACTGAAGCGGGCTTTGCTAGTGACTGCCAATGCCTTCACCTTATCACCCTTGTATAAAGGAAGGCCAACTGGCATTCCAGCAAAATAAAAATCAATTTGACCACCAACTAAATCCGTTGCCGCCGGTGAACCGCCTTTATATGGGATGTGAATCGCCTGAGTGCCGGTGGTGGCTAAAAATAATTCTCCGGCCATATGATCTGAATTACCTATTCCGGAGGAGCCAAAACTCAACTTACCCGGGTCAGCCTTCAACATGGCAATTAAATCTGCAACGTTTTTAGCGTTGGAATTGTTGTTTACGATCAATATATGGGGGGTAGCCGCAACGCCAACAACCGGCAGCAAATCCTTTTGGCCGTTAAATGGTAATTTTGGATTGGCCGCCACATTGATAGCTAAGCCATTCTGCGCAAACAAAATGGTATATCCATCTGGAGCGCTTTTCGCAACAGCATCTGCCGCTAAGCTCCCAGCAGCACCACCACGGTTCTCCACTACGATGGGCTGCTTTAAGGCAATACTTAAATCATTGGCAATCATTCTGCCAACAATATCCGTTGAGCTGCCAGGCGCATAACCAATCAACATCTTAATTGGCTTATCTGGGTATGCAGCCAATGCAGCACCCGCCAACACTGGAACCACTGCCACACCTATAACTATGTTTTTTATTAATTTTTTAAACATATTGTCTCCTTCTGTTATTTAGTATTTTCTTTAAAACTGTAATACAGGTATGCCGCATTCCTGCGCACAGCCGTTTAATGCCTCCTGCAATTCAGGTGAGAGTGGGATGCCACGCTTCCTTCTTTCCGCCATCGTATTCGCCGCGCCCTCGCCCGGAACACGAATCTCTTTTACCCCGGGCAAGGTTCCTGAGCCCTTAAGATCATCAACCAAATCAATCACGCGCCTTATAAAGGCCTCTTTATCTCCAAATGCACTTGGATCAACGGCAATAATTGTTTGACCAGTATTGGTAACTAAATCGTGATGAGCATTGAAATCAATCGTACCCTTTCCTACTGCGGCATTGTTAAGAGCGCCCGCCAGCAATCCAATCATGACAGCGAGGCCATACCCTTTATAGCCGCCAATAGGCAATAAAGAGCCCTCCGAAGATTTTTTAGGATCGGTAATGGGCTTGCCTTGACGATCAATCATCCAACCCTCCGGAATGGATTCACCTTTTTGTGCCGCTACTTTGACTTTCCCATATGCAGCCACTGTGGTGGCAATGTCCAGCAATACCATCGGGCAATCCCCCGCTGGAACTGCAATCGCAATAGGGTTAGTAGAAAGCAATAAATCGATGCCACCCCAAGGCGCCATATGATTTGCATTACCAACGGCCATATAAATACCGATGTAGCCCTGCTCCGCCAACTTACGCACATAGACTGAAGCGGCGCCAGAATGATTTCCATAATGACTGCCAATCCAGCACACACTATGTTGCTTTACTTTTTCAATAGCGAGCTCAACTGCCTTATTCATGACCAAATGGCCTAATGCGTTATCGCCATTAATCAGAGCAGTGGCACCTTGCTCGCGCTCCACATGAATATTTGGATGCAAATTGATGCCTCCGGCCCGTATTCTTTTGAGATATGCTGGCAGGCGAAAAATTCCATGGCCATCAGCACCAACAAGATCAGACTGCACCATCAGATTAGCCGTAACGTCGGCGTCAGCTGCAGGAACATTCGCCGACTGGAGTGCGCTCGAGATAAACCGCTCAGCGTCAGCTATGGATAAATAATTCATGATGGTTTAAACCTCTGTGCTCGCTTTAAATTCCATACTGTAGACATACTTATTCTCTGGATGATGCGTTACCGTTACTTCAAATAATTTATCCTGATCATCAAAATAGCGGCGAATAATGACCAGACATGCGGTCTCAGGCTTGATGTGCAGCTTTTCTGCAATCTCAGGCGAAACCTGAGAGGCATATACGTCGACCTCCGCTCTCTCGATACGAGCGCCATACTTTTCCTCAATCTGCTCGTAGACCATTACTTGAGTATGTTCTGGATCTTTTGTCAGCGAAGCAAACTGAGGCAGTATGTAAATATCCGTCCAAGCAATTACCTCTTCTGCTTGTTGACGCTTTCGAATACCACCAATGTGATACCAAGATGATCCAATCGGAGCACCAACAATATGACTGAGAGGCTTGTCTAATTCTATAAACTCTTCGACCAAATTCTGACGATAGGTATCTCGGGAATAACTCAGAATATCGATTGGAGAGTTATAGCTTTGAGAGAAACGGCGCAAGCGTCTTCTAGAAACCACCTTCGTCGGCGCACCTTGATGTCGGTAAATAAGGCCATTAGCCTCAAGAATTTGTAAGGCGTGCCGCAGCGTATGTCGACTAGATTGATAATCTCGACAAAGATCTGCCTCGGCAGGCAAGGCAGATCCCACGGGCCAGTCACCGTTATAAATTCGCTGCTCTAGGGTCTTTGCTAGAGTTTTATATAACGGTAAGCGCTGAGTCAATTTAAGAGAGTCCAAACATTTTTTTACCTGCGACTGGCAAGCGCGCCTTAAGAATGTCGCCTGATAAAGACTCGGTAATATAAAGATCCTTACCATCTGCCCCACCAAAACACATATTAGCCAAATGATGGTGATGTGGGTTTTCAGAGTAAATCAAGTGTGTTGGCAGCATATTGCTATCAAATCTCCAAATACCAATACCGAGGTGACATACCAATAGGCCATTCTCAGAATCCATTTCAATACCATCTGGACCCGCAACACCGCCTGTTAACTGTATCGCTACACCAGTCTTTGAAATAGAACCGTCAGCCATCAACGGCAATCTCCAAATTTGCTGCGATCTCGTAGCCGCTACAAATACATGCTTTTCCTGAGTGTTCAATGTAATGCCATTAGGACTAGGAACATTCAGCGCTAAGCGATCTAACTGACCGTTAGCGCGCAATCTGAATACACGACCTGTTGGGTCTGCAATGCCAGTCTGTCCTTGGTCAGTGAAATACAGATCGCCGTTAGAGGCAAAGTGCAGATCGTTTAATCCCTTAAAGTTTTCGCTGTACATTGAACCCAAGATAGTTTCAATTTTTCCAGTCTTTGTATCTAGCGCAATCAAGCCAGCTTTATAGTCACAAATAAAAGCGCGGCCGTCTTTATGGAACTTCAAGCCGTTTGGCCAACCATCGTATTGCGTAATCAACTCCCACTCTCCTTTGGTGTCGATACGGAAAATGCGGCCAAAAGGAATGTCAACAAACCACAAATTACCTTCACGATCGAATGAAGGGCCCTCTAAAAAGCACTCCACCTCCGCCCCTTGACGATTTGGGTCAGACCAGCCTGTACGGGATTTTTTACGAAATTTCGCGGGCATGCTTGAAAAAACTTCAGTCTTAATTTTTTCAACAGGCTGGAAAGGGTTGTGCATCGTCATGGGGGGTCTCCTAAGGTAAGTTATACGGATAAGTAAGTTTTAATATTAAACAATTAAACCACAAATAATGATAACCTACGGTAATTATTGATTTACATGCCTCAATCCAATTTTATTACTTAACCGTATAGGTTTAAAAAATATGAAAACTGTTGCTGTTATCGGAACCGGAATTATGGGCGCTGGCATTGCGGCTGGTTTTATTGCCCAAAACATCCCCGTAGCCATACTGGGTAGATCAAAAGACAAGGCGGACGCCTGTCTAGACAAAGCCCTCGCCCTTGCAAAGAAAATCGGCATGACTGGAGACAACGCCACTAAAGAGGAAGCCGACATCAGAAGACAGCAATCCACTGGCATCCTAGAAGATTGGCAAGACTGGAACCAAGTCTCCTGGGTGATTGAGACGGTTGCCGAAAACTTAGAGCTAAAAAAACAAGTATTTAAATATCTTGATCAAGTTGTGCTGAAAGATATCCCAATTGGTAGCAATAGCTCGGGCTTTCCTATTAGCAAAATTGCAGAGGGTTTAAATACTGCAAACCGCATGATGGGCGCCCACTACTTCATGCCTGCAGAAGTAGTCCCATTAGTGGAGATTGTCATGGGACAAAACACTGAACTCAAGTATGCAGAGCAAGCTTGTGAACTTTACAAATCCATTGAAAAGAAACCTGTCTTAGTTAAGAAAGATATTCCTGGATTTTTAGCAAATCGTATTCAGCATGCGTTAATGAGGGAAGCGCTCTCACTAGTAGAAGAAGGTATTGCTACTCCTGCCGATATTGATGATGCGGTGCGCTACAGCTTTGGGTTTCGTTACGCTGCAGTAGGACCAATGACGCAGAAAGAGATTTCAGGATGGGATGGGATGGCAAATGCAGCCAAAGAAATTTATCCATCACTTTCCAATATCACCACCCTGCCTCCAAAAGTAGTTCAGCTTATGGCCGATGGAAAAACAGGCATGAAAGCTGGGGAAGGATTTAGAAAGTGGACACCCGAAGAAATTAAAACAGTCTCCGACTCCTACTCTCGAAGATTGAAGGCTGCTTTTGACGTTCTTAATATTGAATGATTGAGTAATCGTGCGCTACAGCATCCTTCACACGATCGTGGTTTGGGGTTACTCCCAAGCCAACAGGGTTCAATTGTGCGATATCAAGATGGCCGCCGTTAGCTGTTAATGGATGATCACATATATCAAAACGCAGATACTGATTTGACATGCTAAATCCCCAAGGCACATCCCCAATTGCAAATCCAATGGATGCTGTAGCAGCTCCTGCTAAGGATGTTTCTGCCACTTTGCAAGCCAAGTTAAGTTTCAGATTATTTACTTTAAGGGTTTGTGCGCATTTCCAGGCAGCCATTACACCGCCAGTCTTAATCAGTTTGAGGCTAGCGCCATCCAAGACCTTAGCCTTCATTAACTCTTCTATCTCATCTTCGCCATGTATAGACTCATCCAAACCAATTGGAATTGGGGAGCTCTGCTTGAGACTAATAAAATCTTCCAAGCGAGAATCTGCATGGATCAATTGCTCTGCGAATGAGAGTTTGCTTGCTGCTTGTGATGTGCAAAACCGTACCGCCTCTTCAATTGACATGGCACCATTAGCATCCACCGAAATAACATCACCCTCCAGCAACTCAGAAAGAACTTGGACGCGGTGCAAATCTTCATCCAAGGTTAAAGAACCAACCTTAATTTTCCAATGCTTAAATCCCGCTTCACGAAATGATTTAGCATCAGCCACTTCTTTTTCTAGCGAACCACCTAGCATACGCAGCAGGGGGATCTTTGTTGTTTCGGGCAAAGAAAAGTCCACTGCGGTTGAACGCAGGTATTTCCATAAAGCGATAGAATTTTTCTGTGTATATAGGTCTAGTAGCGCCATCTCCAAACATGACTTTGCCGATGGATTGCCATACAAAATGGCATCAAACGCTCTAGCGAAATTCTCGGGCTCACTCCACTCAATGGCACGCGCTTTTTCAACCAAATACCTTACGCTCGCCATCAGACTATCGAGCGTTTCTCCAGTCATGAGTGGCGCAACAGATGCCTCGCCCCAGCCTTGGCGCCCCTCTTCGTCATGTAGACAAAGCAAGACTGTTTTGGCGTCAACAATCACTTCTTTAGCCATTTTGATTGGCTCAATCAAGGGGATTGAAATTGGAAAGATTGTTGCCTGAGTGATTTTCATTTTTTTACACAATAATTGAATAAATAATAAGCATTAAATACACGGAGAACATTACATGAGAAAAATATTTATAGCATTGTCGCTTATCACCATTAGCTTTTCTACTTGCTTGCAAGCGCAAAACTATCCAGCCCAACCCATTAAGCTGATCATTCCTTTTGCTGCAGGTGGGCCTTCCGATGTTTTGGCAAGAGGTTTTACCCCCAAGCTTGGTGAGAATCTTGGCCAGCCTATCATTATTGAAAATAAGCCGGGTGCAGGCGCCAATCTTGCAGCTGAATATGTAGCGAATTCAAAACCAGATGGCTATACCCTCTTTTTAATGATGGTGGGCACCCAGGCGATTAATGAGACGCTGTATAAAAAACTAAATTACAACCTCATCAAAGACTTTGCGCCTGTCAGTCTAGTGGCCTCTTCTTCACTATTATTTGTTGCTAATCCTTCGGCACCTTTCAAAACTATTCCAGAGCTCATCACTTACGCAAAAGCCAATCCTAATAAGGTTAGCTTTGCCTCATCGGGCGCCGGTACCCCACTCCATCTTGGTGGCGAACTTTTTAATACCCAAGCAGGAACCGATATTCTCCACGTTCCCTACAAAGGTGCTGCCCCAGCCTTAACAGATGTTCTTGGTGGTCAAATTGAAACGGCATTGGTCGGCACCCCAGCTGCACTACCCTATGTGCGCTCTGGCAAATTGATACCACTAGGAATTACCAGCCTTAAGCGCTCTCCAAATGCACCAGAGATACCAGCCATCTCAGAATACTTGCCAAAATTTGAAGTCGAGCTTGTGTATGCAATCATGGCACCAGCCCGTACTCCAAAGGCAATTATTGACAAGCTTAATGCGCAACTGGTTAGCACGCTCAATAATCCAGAAATCAAGACACAAATTAATAGCAAAGGCTTTGAGGTTGTGACTAGCACTCCAAACTACTTAGGCGATTACATCAAGTCAGAAGTTGCCAAATGGGGACCCATTGTGAAGAAATCTGGCGCAACTGCTGAATAAATAAACTATCTCATCGAAAGAAATCCATGATTGAAATTTCCGAAAAACGCTTAATAGGCCCAATTATTCGCTTACACCCAAACGACAACATTGTCGTAGCGCGAGTTGATGTCGCTATTGGTACTGAAGTGCCTAGTGAAAACTTTACGAGCCGCAGTCAAGTACCCGCCGGTTATAAGATTGCGACCAAAAAAATTCTTAAGGGTGAGCCTATTCTTAAGTACAACGTCACTGTAGGCTTTGCTAATACTGATATTGAGCCCGGTACGATGGTTCATAGCCACAATACAGAATTCCGAGAATTCGATCGTGACTATGCTTATGCCAGTGAATTCAAACCCACGCAATTGCTGCCAGAGTCTGAGCGCGCGACTTTTCAGGGCTATGTCAGATCTAATGGCAAAGTAGGTACACGCAACTTCATTGGAATCTTATCTACCGTGAATTGCTCCGCAACGGTAGTGAACAAAATTGCCGACTGGTTCACTCCAGAAAGACTCAAAGATTATCCAAATGTTGATGGTGTAGTAGCTTTTAGTCATGATATTGGCTGCGGCATGGAAATGAGTGGCGAGCCTATGCAATTACTACGACGCACGATGGCTGGTTATGCGCGCCACCCCAACCTTGCCGCCGCCTTAATCGTAGGACTAGGTTGCGAGCGCAATCAACTCAAAGGCTTAATGGAGCAGGAAGACTTAGTAGAGGGCAATACTCTTCATACCTTCATCATGCAAGAATCTGGTGGTACTCGCAAAACGATTGAAGCCGGCATTGAAGCAGTCAAAGCACTACTTCCGGAGGCCAATAAAGCAAAACGGGAAACCGTATCTGCTAGCCACCTATGTGTTGGCCTGCAATGCGGTGGCTCCGATGGTTTTTCTTCCATCACAGCGAATCCCGCATTGGGCGCAGCAATCGATATTCTCTCTCGCCATGGTGGAACAGGCATTCTTTCTGAAACACCAGAGATCTATGGGGTTGAGCACACCCTTACCCGTCGCGCGGCTAGCAAGGAAGTTGGTGAAAAACTCATTAAGCGCATTCGTTGGTGGAAAGATGAGTATTCAGTCGGCAGGGACGTGCAAATTAATGGACAAGTCAGCCCTGGCAATCAGATCGGTGGCTTAGCTAATATCTTTGAGAAATCCCTGGGCTCTTCTATGAAAGGTGGCACTGGCCCACTCATGGAAGTCTATAAGTACGCTGAACCAGTTACCGCTAAAGGTTTTGTATTCATGGACACCCCTGGATTTGATCCGGTATCCGCTACAGGCCAAATTGCTGGAGGTGCCAATCTCATTGCCTTCACCACGGGTCGGGGCTCCATGTTTGGCTCCAAACCCGCTCCCTGCATTAAGTTGGCAACAAATACACCCATGTACCAACGGCTCACCGAGGATATGGACATCAACTGCGGGGAGATTTTGGATGGCACAGTCTCCGTCCAAGAAATGGGCCAAAGAATCTTTGAACTCTTCCTGCGCACCGCTTCTGGCGAGCCCTCTAAAAGCGAGCTCTTGGGGCTAGGCGATTATGAATTTGTTCCGTGGCAAATTGGGGTAATGAGCTAAGAGAACTGTAGAATTAATCCTATTAGCTCAACCCAGACAGAAACGACACTGAAACAGGCTTATGAAATTTAGGGATTACTACGAAACTCTCGGCGTTGCTCGCGGCGCCACAGAAGCTGAAATCAAATCAGCCTATCGCAAACTAGCACGCAAATACCATCCGGACGTCAATAAAGAAGCTGGCGCTGAGGAACAGTTCAAGCAAATCGGTGAGGCCTACGCTGTTTTAAAAGACACTGAAAAGCGTGCAGCCTATGATCGCTTTGGCGAAAACTGGAAGAACGGTCAAGACTTCACGCCTCCCCCTAATTGGAATGAAGGCTTTGAATATTCTGATGCTGGCTTTGGTGGCGGTCATCCAGGTTATGGCGGCGGCTTTGAGGGTGACCAAAGCGAATTCTTTGAATCTCTTTTTGGCAGAGGCAAACATCGCCAAGGTGGACGCGGTAGTCACACACGTCAGGGCATGAACTTCAAAGGTCAAGATCATCACGCCAAAATTTTGATTGATCTGGCTGATGCCTACAACGGAGCCAAACGGACGATTGCTTTGCATATGCCGGTGCAAGATGCCAGTGGCCATGTCAGCACTCAAGAGCGCAAACTTGATGTCAGCATCCCCAAAGGAATAAAAGCTGGTCAAAACCTTCGCCTCTCAGGTCAAGGTGGCCCTGGGGTTGGTCAAGGCCCTGCTGGCGATCTTTATCTGGAGATCGACTTCCACGCCAATCCGCTTTATCGCGTTGACGGCAAAGACGTCTTCATTGATATTCCACTGGCACCATGGGAAGCCGCTTTAGGAACAACTGTCAACGTACCGACTCCTGCGGGTAGCACTTTAGAGTTGAAGATTCCTGCGGGTACGGTAGCCGGTCGCAAGATGCGACTCAAAGGCAAAGGCATTCCGAGTGCAGAGCCGGGTGATTTGTATGTTGTGCCAACGATTGCATTACCACCAGCTGATACGGAAGCGCACAAAGAGGCCTATCAAAACTTTGAAAAGGCTTTTGATTTCAACCCTAGAACTCATTTGAAGGGATGATGGATATGACTCAGTCAAATATCACTTGGATTGAAGGTGCCGTTGTTGAGAATGAAGTACACATGACGATTGTGGAACTCTCACATGCTTCACGAACACCAGAAGAACTCATCATGAATTGGGTCTCTGAAGGCGTTCTCAGTCCAGCAGGATCATCGCCGGAAGATTGGCGCTTTAGCGGCGATTCTTTAAAAAGAGCAAAAACTGCCGCCCACCTCACTCATGACCTTGAGTTAAATGTGCCTGGTGTTGCCCTAGCGCTTGATTTGCTTGATGAAATTGACAGATTGCGTGCCCGCTTACCCCGCGAGTAAAAGACTCAAGACTCTGAACGACTCAAAAGCTGCTCCCAACGCTGCAGTTTTTGATCTAAATCAGCAGTAATTTCACTTAAGCGCGCCTGCATACTGGCCGCCAACTCTGGCTCATTTTTATACAAGTCCGGATTACTCATCGCAATACCAATATCTGCTTGCTCTGTTTCGAGGGCTTCGATTTGCGTAGGCAAAGCTTCTAATTCTTGACGCTCTTTGCCGTTGAGCTTTTGTACTCCGCTTTTAGCTACAGGTTTAGCCTCAGTTTTAGCTTCAGCTACTGCCTTGGTTGCTACCTTAGTCTCTGATTTATCACTAGGCTTTGCGTTAGCAGCTCTAATTTTTTCTGAGCGCGCCTTCTGAATTTTCCAATCTTCATAACCACCCTCGTACTCACGCCAGAATCCATCGCCCTCGTTAGCAATGATGCTGGTAACCACGTTATCCAAGAAGTAACGGTCGTGACTCACCAAGAAGACGGTGCCCTTGTAGTCTTGCAAAAGCTGCTCGAGCAAATCCAAGGTATCGATATCCAAGTCATTCGTTGGTTCATCTAAGACCAAGACGTTGGCTGGACGAGCAAAGAGACGGGCTAAGAGCAAGCGATTACGCTCACCACCAGATAAAGTACTTACCGGTGAATTGGTTCTCTCGGGAGCGAATAAGAAATCGCTTAAATAACTCTTTACGTGCTTCTTGTTGCCATTGATTTCAATCCACTCACTACCGGGACTAATGTAATCCTCAAGGGATGCATTGAGATCTAAGCCTTCGCGCATTTGATCAAAGTAAGCAACCTCGATCCGGGTGCCCATGGTTGCACTACCCGAGTCTGGCGCAATGGTTCCCAGTATTAACTTAAGCAAGGTTGTCTTGCCAGCGCCATTGGGACCGAGCAAGCCTACTTTATCGCCACGTAAAATCGTTGCTGTGAAGTCTTTCACAATCGGACGATCGTAAGTCTTACTGACGTTTTGCAGATCAGCCACAATCTTGCCGCTGCGATCCCCAGCAGAAACTGCGAGCTTGACCTGCCCCATTGCATCTCTGCGTTCAGCACGGCTACTGCGCAGCTTTTCTAAGCGGGCGATTCGGGCAACGCTGCGGGTACGACGAGCCTCAACCCCCTTACGAATCCAGACCTCTTCCTGCGCTAGTAATTTATCTGCACGCGCATTAGCTAAAGACTCAGAATTGAGCTCTTGCTCCTTTAATACTTCGTATTGCGAGAAGTTTCCAGGGTAGCTACGCAAAATACCGCGATCGAGTTCAACAATTTGCGTGCAAACGTTATCCAAGAAAGCGCGGTCATGGGTAATCAGAATGACAGAGCCTTGATATTCCTTAAGTAAATCTTCTAACCATGCAATTGAATCTAAATCCAAATGGTTAGTTGGCTCATCGAGCAATAAAACATCTGGCACCTCTACCAAAGCGCGCGCTAATGCAACGCGCTTTTTAGTTCCACCAGAGAGTGTATTGATTTTGAGGTCCGCCTCGAGATGCAAACGATCTAAAGTCTCGTGAACCCGCTGCTCCCAATTCCAGCCACTGAGCGCCTCCAATTGAGATTGCACTTCATCCAAGCGATGATGAGAGGCATCATCCCAATCACCAACACTTAGCGCCTCGTATTCTTCGCGCAACGCTTTTGCTTGGGCAACGCCTTTAGAGACGGCATCAAAGACTGTTTCTTCTGCCTCAAAAATAGGCTCTTGCGGAACATAGGCAATACGAAGGCCTTGCTGATACTGCAGCAGGCCATCGTCCATTTTTTCTATGCCAGCCAAGATCTTCAATAAAGAAGATTTACCAGTGCCATTACGGCCAATTAAGCCAACACGTTCACCGGATTCAAGTGAAAAAGCAGTGTTTGCGAGGAGGTCAACGTGGCCAAAAGCCAGTTTTGCATCAGTAAGTACGATTAAAGCCATGGCGACATTATCGTCACTTCCCCAAAAGACGAGATATTTTGGTCAATTTCTGCGAGACTAGCTCTATATGGTCTGCAAATTAACCCCTTCTGCGCCCCGCCTCATCCTATTCGCCGGTCATGCAGGCACGGGCAAGTCTACTTTGGCAAAAAAAGCCTTGCCTTTGATTATTGAGAAAACTGGGGAGGATTTTTTCTTTCTCGATAAAGACACTGCCTATGGTGCTTTTAGCGCCCATGTGATGGAACTCACTACTCAAAACCCAAATGATCGGGATAGCCCCTTCTATCTTGAAAATCTCCGCGATTGGGAATACCAAGGGCTTATTGATATCGCAAGAGAAAATTTACTCCTTGGAGTGAATGTCATTCTGGTTGGACCATTCTCAAGAGAGATTCAGAGTGGCAGAATGTTTGATGCACAAGCCTTAGGTGTGCCACCGAAAACCTCCATTCAGATTGCTTGGATTGATTTAGATGAGTCTGAAGCCAAAAAACGTATGGAGAAACGTGCCGACCCTAGAGATGAATGGAAGCTGGCACATTGGGGCCAGTACACCAAACGCAGAACAGAGCCACCTACACATGCCTTATTGCATCGATTTGATAACTCTATTTTTAATGAAGCTTCTTTTGAGAAGCTCATCGATGACATAGTTCGGTAAATTGAAGATAAAAAAATAGAGCCCCTAAGGAGCCCTATCTCAAGACCTAAGAACTGAATTCTTAGAACTTGTAAGCCACACCTACAGCAGGCATCCATGGGTTCAAGGTCAACTTACCAAGGTTTGTTCCGCTCTGCACTGTTGTTACATTGGTGCTCATAGTTGCATACTTAACATCCAAGTTCAAACCCCAGTTTTTATCAAACATGTAATCTGCACCGATCTGACCAACAACACCTACGCTATTTTGGTCAACTTGTACGGAATTACCCAGTGCTGGGAAATTTTGACGGTTGCCAAAGATGGTGTAATTGACGCCGACGCCTACATATGGCTTAAACGCGCCTAGCTCAGTAAAGTGGTATTGAACTAATAATGAAGGTGGTAAAGCAGAAACTTTACCGACAT